>OBAS01001599.1_pt1 | contig 12953 bp, 10 predicted proteins | sample 1517591 | NCBI WGS metagenome assembly OBAS01 (sample SAMN04571700, study PRJEB22368) | human gut metagenome | biome: human gut; material: stool | host: Homo sapiens | place: Luxembourg | collected 2012-10-05
CGAGTCCATGGCCGAAACCATCGTGGCCGGCGCGAACGCGCTGACCTGGACCCCGCCGAACGCGCAGGAGATGCAGCGCTCGATGATGATGCGCTATCGCGGCGAATCCACCGGCGACAACATGCAGCACTGACGTAAGGATTCCGAACATGAGCAGCACCAGCAACAACGCCGCCGTAACCGGAAACGACGCGGTCGACGACGTAATGGCCACGAGTCAATCGGCGGAGAACGGCACAAGCCACGACACCGCCGACGGCGATATCAAGAACGATGTTCTCAGCAGTTTCATCAGCATTGGCCGTATCATGGCGTATCGCGCGATACACAGACGGCTCGTCTCCCCCGGCGCCAAATCGCCGCGCGGCGAACATGCTTTCGACCCACGCCGTGGCCAAGGCCGCGTCTTGGCCACGCTCAGGGAATCCGACCAGACCAGCCAGAAGGACTTGGCCGCGATGTTCGGCATGAGCCGCCAGGCCATGGCCGAACTGTTGAAGAAACTGGAGGCCAGCGGTCACATCAGCCGCCGTCCATCCAGGCGGGACAGCCGCGTCATGATGGTCAGCCTCACCAACCAGGGCCGCAAGGCCGCCGATCTGCTGGGCAAAGCGCCCGACCAGACCTCCTCCATGCTGGACTGTCTCAATGAAACCGAGCTACAAACCCTACACGGCTACCTGCAGCGCATCATCGACACCTCCTCCGACGACCTACCGGCCTCGACCGCCGAGGATGTCAAAAAGTGTGAGCTGCTTATCGAACACCTCAAGCGCAGGCGAATGCCGACCGACCGCGCATAGTTTGCGAACAGCCCGCACGACTTGTGGCCGCATAAGCATGCGGCCACACAACAGTCCAGCCGCACAGTCATCCAGCCGCCCCTACAAACACACCCGATTCACCATTTGCACGACATCTTGCACCAAACCCTACTTTGAAATGCGGTATTTTGCGCCAAAACCCCATTTTGAAATGCGGCATTCTGCACATACAAGGCAGAAAATGCTACTCCCATAAGGGATATTGATTTTCATCGACGAGGTGCAAGAGGCACCGGATGTAATGACCACGTCAAGTTTGATGTACCGGCGTCGCAATTCGGCGATTTGACGTTTCACCACATCTCGCTGATTGCGAAAAACAGCAAGTCGTGATTCGAGCGTGGCATCACCTTGCTTAGTCATATCAACAAAATCCTTGATCTCTGCGAGACTCATGCCCGTGGATTTCAGACATTCAATGAGATCAAGCAATTCAAGATCGCCGTCATCGAAGCATCTCCGTCCGAAACCAGTTCAAGCGATACCGGGCAAAAGACCTTGGCCGTCATAGTAGCGCAACGTATGTTCGGACAGCCCAGTCTTTCGCGACACCTGACCGATGGAATATCCCATGCCAACTCCTTTCCCTGCAGTCGAGCCAGTGTGAGTCCAGCCATATTCACGGATGTCCTATGCGGAACGGACACTCTTCGACTGCCTGAACCTTGCAGCCCAAACATGCATCAATCAGCACAAATCACAGACAGTGGGCCATATACAACGGCAGCTTGATGCGTTCTCCATCCACTTCGAGTTGGCGGGGATGCAGAACGTATTCCTTGCCCAATCGTTGGGCATACCTTTTGCGGAATTTGTCGAGCGAAGACACACCGTATCGTTTCGTGGATTTCACTTCGATCGGGCTGATGCGAGGCTTCATCGCGGCATTATCGTATTCCCGAACGATGAGGAAGTCTATTTCCATGGTTTTCGAGGCATCCGCCCTATCCAAGCGCGAGAAGAAATACAGTTTGCGCCCATTCGCCCGGAATTGCTGAGCCACCGCATTCTCCACCAGCATCCCTTCGTTGAGCGAGAGTTTATCGAACAGAATATCCCGGTACACATCATCCGGCGTTGTCTCTCGATCGGCAAACGCCTGCGACACCAGCAAACCGGTATCCGCCATATAGCATTTGAATGAATCGTTATCTTCGTACAATCCCAGCCCCACCAAAGGGTCAGTCGAATTACGGCACAGGTTCACCAAGCGGGCGTCTTCCAACCAGAAGAACGCCGAATCGTATTCACGAGATCGAGCCCCCTTATCGACCGATGCCAGAGTGAATCGTTTCTCATGCTTGGACAGCTGCCCTGGAATCTGAGCGAAAATGCCCCGCACGCGGCCGGCATCGCCATTGGCGAACTTGCCGATATCATCACTGTACAGCTGCAGGATGCCACGCTTGATCAAATCCACCTCGCCAAAATCGCGCTGCTCGACATAATCGGCAACCGCCTGCGGCATACCGCCCACCAGCAGATATTCGCGCCACAGCCTCATCGCTCGTTTGTGCAGCGCATCGGGCAACGGGACCAGACGCTCGAACGATTTGCGAATCGTTTCAGCAAGCAGCTCCTCCCCCATGGCCCAGCAGAACTCCTCAAAATCGAGCGGCCCCATGTCCATTTTCCGTTCCTCGGAGGGGATGACGATATTCGCCACATTCCTCTTGATGGAGATCAGCGAACCAGTTTCCACATAGTCATACCGGCCATCCGCAACCAGATATTTGATGAGCTCCCTCGCCGCCGGATACCGCTGCACCTCGTCGAAAATAATCAACGATTCACGCTCGTACAGTCGCTTGCGGTAATACGCAGACAACAGCATGAAAAATGTGTCAAAGTCATCACGCTGGTTTTCGAAGATGTCGCGAACGTCGCGCGGCAAACGTGTGAAATCGATGAGAATATATGACTTGTACTGAGTGCGGCCGAATTCCTCGACAATGGTGCTTTTGCCCACACGGCGAGCGCCTTCGATGAGAAGAGCCTCACGCCCACCCGCTTTTTGTTTCCATGCGATCAGCTTATCCAGCATCTTGCGCTTCAACATGAGCAATCACCTCATTACACGAAAACAACAGTATAGGCATATGCTATTCTACACGAAAACAGAAGTATAGAGATGGCCGATTCTACACGAAAACAACGGTATGGAAACATGCACCGAACCGGCTCACCCCCAATCTCTCCCCCCATCACACCGGCGGCCTGTTCGATTGTGCGGTTTTGTGCGAATGGCTCACACGGTTCTTAGTGAGAACCGTTCTCTGCGCACCTGACCCTAGAACCGGATCAGCGCCTTGATGACCTTGCGCTGGTCCATCGCCTCGTAGGCGTCCTGGATATGGTCGAGGTCGTACTCGGCGGTGAACACGCGGCCGGGGTTGATCTCGCCCTTGAGCACCGCGTCCAGCAGACCCTCATCAAGGTCATAGTGGCGCACGGGAGCCGGGCCGCCCTTGATGCCGATGTTGCCGTAGAACGTGCCTTCGGCGCTGATCTCCACGTCGTGCGGCAGACCCACACGACCAATCACGCCACCGCGGCGAATCAGGCCAATCGCCGTGTCGAAGGACTGCTTGGAGCCCACGCATTCGAGAACTGCGTCCGCACCATAGCCGCCGGTCATCTCCAGCACCTTGTCAATAGCCTCTTGGCCACGCTCGGGCACGATATCAGTCGCACCGAATTCGCGGGCGAGCGCCGCGCGATCCTCGTGACGGCTCATGGCAATAACGCGCGTGGCACCGCGCATCTTGGCGGCAATCACACCGCACAGGCCAACTGCGCCATCGCCCATGACCACGGCGGTGTCACCGGGCTTGACCTCGGCAGAAACCGCCGCGTGATAACCGGTGGACATCACATCGGAAATGGTCAGCAGCGATGCGAGCTGCTCATCGGAATAATCTTCCGGTGAACCGGGCACCTTGACCACGGTGCCGTCCGCCTCGGGCACACGCAGGTATTCGGCCTGACAGGCGGAGAAGTAGCCGCCGTGCGGGCACACGGATTCGAAGCCGGCCTTGCATACCGGGCACTTGCCGCAGCTGTATGGGAATGGCACAACCACGAAATCGCCGGGCTTGACGGATTCGACCGCCGCGCCAACCTCTTCGACCACACCGATGGACTCGTGACCCACCTGGCTGTGTGCGGCCTGTCCGCTCAGCCCACGGAAGAACCACAAATCAGAGCCGCACACGCACGTGCGCACCACGCGGATCACGATGTCATCATCCTGTTCAAGCATCGCCTTCGGCACTTCTTCCACGGTCATCTTGCCAGGCTCCACGAAAATCGCAGCTTTCATGGTTTCAGACATACGTTCATAACTCCTTGTTTTCCGGCATCGAGCGCTTAAGGCCCGTTATCCTCGTGTTCTATTAAACAATAATCGCCTTGCATTAACCAATAGCCATAAACCATGTTTCGCCATACCCATGAGGTATGGCAACAACCGAGCAATTCACTGCGATAGGCCAATATCCGAGATACGCTCACTGTTCGATTCGTCGCCATGAGTAATCTGGAGAACCGGCGATGGAACCCGCCTGAACTCGTTTCGAACCGCACACTGCTGATAGTTCCTACACACGATTTGATATTGCATGGAATCGTTGTGTCTTCAGCAGGATTCAGCGGTTTCAGGAAAGGCTATTATGGATTCGCAATCCCCATCCGCAGGTGCCCGGCCGATTACGCACACGACCACTCCCCCGGCGCGCAAGCTCCCCGATATTCATCTTGATATTGTGTTGGTCGTCTTCTGCGGCGGTGCGATCGGCACCGCTATCCGCTATGCGTTCGCACAGATTCCCGCGGCTGGCAGCTTCCATACCGGCACGTTTGTGGCCAACATGCTGGCTTGCTTCTGCTATGCAGGGTTGACCGCTTACTTGGCCGGCGCTTCCCGGTTCGGCGCACGTTCCAAAGAACTTGCCAGTCGCGGACTCGGCATGGGCGTATGCGGTGGTTTGTCTACGATGTCGACACTCGCGCTGGAAGGTTTTACCGCAATCCGCGACGGTCAGGTGGCGGCCGGCATTGCCTATCTACTGGTGACGTTCGCGCTGGGTCTGGTTTGTGCGTCTGCCGGCGTGTGGGCAGGAACGCATCTGGCCGGCTCCTCGAACGTATCCGCCGAAGCGTCCGCTGATACGAATGCCGCTACGACCAGCAAGGGAGGTAAGGCGTGATGACCGTATTCCTACCAATCTTGGTCTGCCTGTGCGGCGGCGTAGGCGCCTCCTGCCGCTATCTGCTTGACGTGACCATCAAAACGTACTGGCAGCGCGCATTCCCACTTTCCACGTTCACCATCAATCTCATCGCCGGATTCCTAGCCGGTTTGGTCGCGGCGCTGGCACTCGGCGGGACACTTGATGAACCATGGCGGCTAGTGCTGGCCACCGGTTTCCTCGGCGGCTTCTCCACGTTCTCGACCGCAATCAACGAAATGGTGACGCTCTTCCGCAAACACCGCTACCCCACCGCAGCGGCCTATCTGGTGCTGTCGCTGGGTGTGCCGGTCGTTGCTGCGGCCTGCGGTTTTCTCGTCTGACCGCCACGCCGATTCCCGACGCGGTCAGCGGTATCATTGCGAGGTCGAACGTCACAGGTACATCCGGGAGGTATATGGGCATGGCGAACAATGGAGCGGATGTGAAGCCGAATCAAGGTGTGGGCGCCACAAATACCTCGACCACAACGAATACTGCGGAAAATACCGTGGGCACGGCAACCCCGAAGCAAAATGGACTCGCCGTGCTGGGCAAGTATGTGGGTGTTTCCGCCACGCAGACCATTGTGGAGTATGCGACGTTCGCCATTCTGCACTTGATCGGCGTACCCTCACAGATCGCCAACGGCATCGCCGTGGTGTGTTCGGCGACCTACAACTTCGTGATGAACCGCAACGTGACATTCAAATCGTCCAGCAACTTCACCCGTTCCGTGGCGCTGTTCGTGCTGCTGTGGATCTGGAACTTCACGTTCAGCACGCTGCTGATCGGCTGGATGCCGGGTGCGACCGGGCTGAGTCCATATGTGGTGAAGTTCATTGCGATGGCCTGCCAGTTCGGCTGGGGTTATCCGTTGTGCAAGTACGTGATTTTTAGGTGACACATTCCAATTGCTCACTGTCGTTCGCCTTCGCCTATTTGTATTTGGAGCGCTTATCAGAAGAACAGCATCGCAACACCTGCAGCGAAGCACATGAGCAGAATCGATGTCAGGAAGCTGGCGAGCATCGGCTTCTTGCCCTTGGAAGCGATGGCCTTGAAGTTCACGTTGATGCCGAGCGCGGCCATGGCCATGCCGAGCACGATGTACGCAAAGTCCACGAGCTGCGGGGTGATGGAGGTGACGAACGGTACGAAGGTGCCGATAATCGAAGCGCCGATGAAGCCGAGCATGAACCACGGGAAGGCCACGGTCTTCTTGCCGGTGCTCTGAACCTCGGAATGCTTCTTCTCCCACCAGATGGCGATGATGATGGCCGCGAACACAAGCATGAGCACGCGGGAAAGCTTCATGATGGTGGCGATGTCCACCGCGCCGAACGCGTCGCCGCCCGCGACCGCGTGGGCGATTTCGTGCAGGGAAGCACCGGCGGTGATGCCCAGCTGGTCCTTGGTCATGCCGGTCAGCGGGCCGAGCGCGATCTCCAGCAACGCGAACACAGTACCCATAATGGCTACGATGGCCACGGCCATGGTCACGTCGTTGTCCTTCTCGTCCTGCTTGTCCTCAGGCACCTTGATGGAACCGGCCAGGCCCATGACGGCGGCCGCACCGCAGATGCCGGTGCCACCGGCGGTCAGGATGGCGAGCATCGGGTCGACACCGAGTTTGCGGGCGATGGCATAGCACACGATGATGGTCAGCGTAACGACCACAGCGGCGATCGGCAGACACTTGATGCCCTGCGTGAACAGCACGGCGAGGTTGAGCTTGAAACCGAGCAGGATGATGCCGAGGCGCAGCAGCTTGTTGGAAATCAGGCCAGCGGCGTCCTTGACGCCTGCCTTGCGGCCATCATTGGAACCGACGTAGGCACTGCGGATCGGGAACTGGATGATCATACCGATGAGCAGCGCGATGATGAGCGCGCCGAACAGGCTGAATCCGGGGAACTGCTTGAGCCAGGAGGCGAACAGCGAGGCCAGCAGAGTCAGAACACCAATGAACAGCATGTCAACGGTGGCAATGCGCTTCCACCATTTTGTACAGAACTCTCTCATGATGTCTATTGAAGCTCAAGCGTTTACATCGGTCAAATCATTGCAACCAATACATATCATCGATTTTGTCGATACCTAATTGATCTCCCTCTGATGAGAGAGGTGGCCGCCGCAGGCGGACGGAGGGAGAGAAACAACGTTCGCAACCTCCCCTCAGTCGACTATCTGACTACCCGCGCAGCGCAGCAATAATCGTCTCCGCCAACTCCCGCTGATCGTGCGTCAGACCGGATCTCGGCACTAGCGCATAGAACCGCCGCACAAACTCATCGCCAAGCTCCCGCTGCACCGGCACGCCCGCCGGCACGGCGGCTTCCGAAATCAACGACTGCCCGAACCCGGCGGACAGCGCCGCCACAATCGCCGCATTACTGGACACTTCCATCGTGCGTGCAGGCACAACCTGAGCGGTCTTGAAATACAGATCCGTGTAATACCGCACGCCGGAACCGTGTTCGCGCACCATCCACACGCCGTCAGGCTCCCCCGCCAACACCAGCCGGTCCTCGCACAGGGTGACGCGGTCCACCGAATCGTTCACGATCGGCTTTTCCACCACGCCGAGCTGCACGGCCTTCATGCTGGCCTGTTCGAGAATCGCATCCGAGTTCATCACGTGTACAGCGAAGTCGAAACCGTCCATGTCCCGAGCCATCACCGGCAACGCCTTCGGCAGCAGAATCGCCGCGGTCGTGTGCGAGAACGACACGGCCAGCGGCTCACGCGCCTCCTGCACGCGGGCGATCTGCTCACGCGTATCCCGCCATAATCCGTCGATGCCGATGGCAGTCTGGTACAGCATCCGCCCGGCCTGTGTGGGCGTCACGTCACTTTTCGCATTGCGCACGAACAGCGGCGCGCCGACCATCTGCTCCAATTGGGCGATACGCGACGACACCGTCGACTGCGATACCTTCAGCTCATCGGCGGCCAGCGTGAACTGACCCACCTCGTATACGGCGACCAGGGTTTCGAGCAGAGGGAACATGGTTTAACTGTACGCTGTATGATGCACGAATATTTCAATTAGCTTGGGCGTAGCCCTAGGCCACGGACCTGGACCACCCTCAGTCTCGCTTCGCGAGCCAGCTCCCGCCAGCGGAAGCCCAATGGCTTTCACATCACTATGCCTCGCGCAGTTTTGCGAGCTGCGCCTTGGCCTTGTGGAGTTTGGCATAGATCTCGTTGCGCTGGGCCGGGTTCTTGACGCGCTGATGGTCACGAGTGAGCTTGTCCACTTCGGATTCGAGCCGAGCAATTTCAGTATGGCGAATGATGCGCGCATCCAGATTCTCGACCTCCGGCGTACCCAAAATGGTCTGTGAGCACAGCGACGCCCACAGCTCATCAATAGTAGAGCCGGCCAGCTCCAGCGGGGCCTCCCCCGGCTGCCAGTCGCCGGCATATACCTGATAGATCGGCGTGTGCCCGGCACGCCCCGGTATGGCGCGGCGCACGGCGAACGCGCATTCCTCACGCGTGCTGCCCTCGAACGGCACGTCGCGTACGCACACGAACACGATGCCCGATTTGCGCTGTCCGGCGATCAGGTCGATGACTTCGTTCGGTATGCCGGTGGCTTTGGCCGTAAGCTTCAGTCCGATGACCAGCACTTCCGGGATCAGTTTGCCGTCCGCAAGCCCCGTGTTGGCCGACCGGGCCAACGCCAGCATGGTGATGGATTCGATCTCGTTCACCAATCGCTGCTTGAGTTTGCCGGAAATCGGCGCTTTGCCTACGAACAAGGCTTTCGGCAGTGTGCCTTTGGCTTCGGGAATCGCCGTGGAAACGGGCAGTCCCAGCGAAATTGCGGATACAGAACCACAGTGAGCGGCCTGTGCACCAGTCATCATCGACCTTCTTTCCCGGCCTGCCATCAGTGTCATATCCTCGCAGTGCAGCAGTCCGTTTATCTATTGAAAAGCAACACTAGCGCATCCAGGCCGGAAGTCGTGGTACATATCCATATCCTGCTGCGGTTATAGAAAATCCCCTCCGAGTTTCCTCGAAGGGGATTTCCTATAACGCTAGTTCAAGCGAAGATTCTTGTCTGATGAAAATCAGGCGAGGATCTTGGTCACACGACCGGAGCCGACGGTGTGGCCACCTTCACGCACAGCGAAGGTCAGGCCTTCCTCCATAGCGATGGGCTGAATCAGCTCAACGGTGAAGGTAGCGTGGTCGCCCGGCTGAACCATCTCGACGCCTTCCGGCAGCTCGATGACGCCGGTGACGTCGGTGGTGCGGAAGTAGAACTGCGGACGGTAGTTGGAGAAGAACGGCGAGTGACGGCCGCCTTCGTCCTTGGTCAGCACGTAGACTTCGCCCTCGAACTTGGTGTGCGGGGTGACGGAGCCCGGCTTGGCCACAACCTGGCCACGCTCGACATCGTCACGGCCGAGACCACGCAGAAGCAGACCGGTGTTGTCGCCAGCCTCGCAGGCGTCCATGGTCTTGTGGAAGGTCTCGATGGAGGTGACGGTGGTCTGCTGGGTCGGACGGATACCAACGATCTCGACCGGGGTGTTGACGGCCAGCTGGCCACGCTCGACACGACCGGTGACAACGGTACCACGGCCGGAGATGGTGAAGACGTCCTCGATCGGCATCAGGAACGGCTTGTCCAGGTCGTGAACCGGGGTCGGGATGTAGTCGTCGACAGCGTCCATGAGGTCCTTAACGGACTGGACCCACTTCTCGTGGTCCGGAGCGTCGTCGTGCAGAGCACCGTAAGCGGAGGTGTGGATGACCGGGCAGTCACGGTCGAAGCCGTTCTCGTCGAGGAGGTCGCGGACCTCTTCTTCGACGAGCTCGATGAGCTCTTCATCGTCGACCATGTCGCACTTGTTCAGGGCGACGAGGATCTTCGGAACGCCAACCTGACGGGCGAGCAGCACGTGCTCGCGAGTCTGGGCCATCGGGCCGTCGGTGGCGGCCACAACGAGGATAGCGCCATCCATCTGGGCAGCACCGGTAATCATGTTCTTCACGAAGTCGGCGTGGCCCGGGCAGTCGACGTGAGCGTAGTGACGCTTCTCGGTCTGGTACTCGATGTGGGCGATGTTGATGGTGATACCGCGGGCGGCCTCTTCCGGAGCGGAATCGATCTGGTTGAAGTCGTACTCCGGGTTGACATCCGGGAACTCCTCGTGCAGCACCTTGGAGATGGCGGCAGTCAGGGTAGTCTTACCGTGGTCGACGTGGCCGATGGTACCGATGTTAACGTGCGGCTTAGTACGCTCGTACTTTTCCTTTGCCATTACTTTTGTCCTCCTGGACGTCTCGTGAGTTTCCTGCACCCTTTCGCACAGGAACTCGCTTATTCTACTGGGTTTCTGGGTTATGTGCCACTTTGAAGAGCCAGAACCCAGTCAGCGGTATACGATATTACCGCTGACTGAAGACACTGGCTACTTCATGCAGTGGCGCGTGTCACTCGCCGCGCTGGGCCTTGATGATCTCCTCGGAGACGCTCTTCGGCACCTCGTCGTAGGAGTCCATCTCCATGGTGAACATGGCACGACCCTGGGTCTTGGAACGCAGGTCGCCGATGTAGCCGAACATCTCGGACAGCGGGACCTTGGCGTCGATGACCTTGACGCCGACACCGTCGGTCATGGACTGGATGTTGCCACGGCGCTGGTTCAGATCGCCGATGACTTCGCCCATGTACTCTTCCGGCGTACGGACTTCGACCTTCATGATCGGTTCGAGAATGACCGGCTTGGCCTTCGGGGCAGCTTCCTTGAAGCACATGGAACCTGCGAGCTTGAAGGCCATTTCGGAGGAATCGACCGGGTGCATCTGGCCGTCAGTGACGGTGGCCTTGACGCCCACGACCGGGAAGCCGGCGAGAACACCGGACTCCATGGCCTCCTTGACACCGGCCTCGATGGGGCCGATGAATTCGGCGGAGATGTGGCCGCCGGTGACCTTATTCTCGAACTCGAAGGTCTTGCCCTCGGTGGTGTCGAGCGGCTCGAAGTTCATCAGGACCTTTGCGAACTGGCCGGAACCACCGGTCTGCTTCTTGTGGGTGTAGCCCTGGTCCATGACGGCCTTGCGGATGGTCTCGCGGTAGGCGACCTGCGGCTTGCCCTGGTTGCACTCAACCTTGAACTCGCGGCGCATACGGTCGACGATGATGTCGAGCTGGAGCTCGCCCATGCCGGCGATCAGGGTCTGGCCGGACTCTTCGTCGGTCGTGACCTGGAAGGTCGGATCCTCTTCGGCCAGCTTGGACAGGGCGATGCCCATCTTCTCCTGGTCGGCCTTGGTCTTCGGTTCGACGGCCACCTGGATCACAGGATCCGGGAAGGTCATGGAGTCGAGGGTGATCGGATCGTCGATGGCGCACAGGGTGTCACCGGTGGTCACGTTCTTCAGGCCCACGAAGGTGTAGATGTTACCGGCGTCAGCGCGGTCCATCGGGTTTTCCTTATCGGCGTGCATCTGGAAGATCTTGCCGATACGTTCCTTCTTCTCGCGGGTGGAGTCGAGCACGGAGTCGCCCGGCACAACGGAGCCGGAGTAGACGCGCACGAACACGAGCTTGCCGTAGAACGGGTGGGTGGAGATCTTGAAGACCAGAGCCGCGAACGGATCGGACTTGACCGGGTGACGGTCGATCTCGACGGACTCATCGCCAGGCTTGTAGCCCTTGATGGCCGGCACGTCTTCAGGAGACGGCAGGTAATCGACAACGCCGTCCAGCATCGGCTGAACGCCCTTGTCCTTGAAGGCGGAACCGCAGAAGATCGGGAAGGCTTCCTTGGCGATGGTGAGCTTACGCACGCCAGCGCGGATGTCTTCCTTGGACAGGTCGCCGTCCTCGAAGAACTTGTTCATGAGGTCGTCGTCGGCTTCGGCAGCGGCTTCCACGAGCTTCTCGTGGTACTCCTGAGCCTTGTCCTTGAGGTCGTCCGGGATCTCAGTGGTGTCGTACTTGGCGCCGAGCTCCTCGGTGCCGTTCCACACGTAAGCCTGCATCTCAACCAGGTCGACAACGCCAGTGAAGTCGTTCTCGGAACCGATCGGCAACTGCATCACGATCGGAGTAGCGCCCAGCTTCTCCTTGATGGTGTCGACGGAGTAGTAGAAGTTCGCGCCCAGCTTGTCCATCTTGTTGATGAAGCAGATACGCGGAACGCCGTACTTGTCAGCCTGACGCCACACGGTCTCGGACTGAGGCTCCACGCCTTCCTTGCCGTCGAACACGGCAACGGCACCATCGAGCACACGCAGGGAGCGCTCCACCTCGGCCGTGAAGTCCACGTGGCCAGGGGTATCGATGATGTTGATCTGGAACTTGTCCTTGGTGTCGTGGGACTGACGGCTCCAGAAGCAGGTGGTAGCAGCGGACTGGATGGTGATACCACGTTCCTGCTCCTGCGCCATGAAGTCCATGGTGGAGGCGCCGTCGTGGGTCTCGCCGATCTTGTAGTTCTTACCGGTGTAGAACAGAATACGCTCGGTAGTGGTGGTCTTGCCGGCATCAATGTGGGCCATGATGCCGATATTGCGGACGTCGTGGAGGTCCGAAATCTCTTCAGCCATCTTTTTCCTTAGTTTTACTCAGGGCGAGTGATTACCAGCGGTAATGAGCGAAGGCCTTGTTAGCCTCTGCCATCTTATGAGTATCCTCGCGGCGCTTGACAGAAGCACCGAGGCCGTTGGAGGCATCCAGGATCTCATTGGCGAGACGCTCAGCCATGGTCTTCTCACGACGGGCGCGGGAGAAGTCGGTCAGCCAGCGCAGCGACAGGGTGTTGGCGCGGTTCGGCTTGACCTCGACCGGCACCTGGTAGGTGGCGCCACCGACACGGCGGGAGCGAACCTCGAGGGACGGACGGATGTTGTCCAGGGCGCGCTTGAG
>OBAS01001626.1_pt1 | contig 12781 bp, 10 predicted proteins | sample 1517591 | NCBI WGS metagenome assembly OBAS01 (sample SAMN04571700, study PRJEB22368) | human gut metagenome | biome: human gut; material: stool | host: Homo sapiens | place: Luxembourg | collected 2012-10-05
TGTACTGCTCGCAAGTCTGGTTTCCTACTGTACATGATGTCTTACATGCTGACTGGCAAGAAGTCTGGCACTCTCCACAGCCGCCTTTTTTAATTGTATTCTGTAACTTTCTTGTATTTAATGTCTTTACGTGTTTCATATTTTTCTCCTTTTCCTTTTAGACTGATACTATTAATATCGTATCATTAAAATTTCCAATTCGTTCCTCCATTATAGCACAAGGTTTTGCATATGGAAAGTGTTTTTTTATGCTATATTACCACTCCGTTACAGTGGTCTATTTCATGCTGGATTATCTGTGCCGTCCAGCCTGTATATTTTCCATGCTGTGGTTTAAAGTTTTGATCCAGATAATCAACTTCAATTTCATCATATCTGATACATGGTCTTACCCCTATAAGTGACAGGCAGCTCTCCTGCGTTTTATACTCACCGGATTTTTTTGTTATAACAGGATTTATCATCGCAAACTGGAATGGTCCCGCTGATACAACAATTATAGATTTATTTACACCTATCATATTTGCAGCCATTCCTACACACACTTCACTGTTTGCACGCAGCGTATCCAAAAGGTCTGTAACCACCTGTTTATCAGCTTCAGTTGCAGGCTGTGCCTTTTTAGCGAAAATATCTTTTCCACTTACAATTTTCCTTATCATAATTTATCCTCTTTTCCATTACTTTCGATTATATTTTTCCTATGACTTGACACATTCCTTTTAATGCAATGCGGAAGATGTTGCAAAACGTCCGGTGGACGTTTGCCCTGCGACGACCGAAGCGGAGCGGAGAACTTGATCTGGGGGCACGGACCGCTTCGGTCTTGCATTAAAAGAAGGAACCAAGTTCTAAAACTTGACGCATTCTTTTTATGCAATGCGGAAGATGTCGCAAAACGTCCGGTGGACGTTTGTCCTGCGACGACCGAAGCGGAGCGGAGAACTTGATCTGGGGGCACGGACCGCTTCGGTCTTGCATTAAAAGAAGGAACCAAGTTCTAAAACTTGACGCATTCTTTTTATGCAATGCGGAAGATGTCGCAAAACGTCCGGTGGACGTTTGTCCTGCGACGACCGAAGCGGAGCGGAGAACTTGATCTGGGGGCACGGACCGCTTCGGTCTTGCATTAAAAGAAGGAACCAAGTTCTAAAACTTGGTTCCTTCTTTTAATGCAATGCGGAAGATGGGACTTGAACCCACACGACTGCAATAGCCACAAGATCCTTAGTCTTGCTCGTCTGCCAGTTCCGACACTTCCGCGTTTATTTAATTGCTACATGAAGTATTTCCTCACGCAACTCGTATATAATACCAAACTATTTTAGAAATTTCAACTATAAATTTTATTTTTTACATTTTCCGGCAAAAAGTGAAAGCCGCATGGCACATATTTTTTGTGCGGCATGCGGCTTTCACTTATGACAAACAGATTATAATTCCTCTCCGTTTGTTTCTATCACGTTTTTATACCAGTAAAATGATTTTTTACGGGAGCGTTTCAATGTTCCGTTTCCCTCATTATCTTTGTCTACATATATAAACCCATATCTTTTTTTCATCTCTCCTGTCGTAAAGGATACGCAGTCGATACAGCCCCATGGTGTATATCCCATGAGATCTACGCCGTCATATGTAACAGCTTTTTTCATTTCTTCTATATGCGCTTTTAAGTATGCGATCCTGTAATCATCATCTATGCTTCCGTCAGGTTTTACCTCATCGATTGCACCGAATCCGTTTTCAACTATAAAAAGCGGTATCTGATATCTTTCATATAAAAGGTTTAGTGCATAGCGCAATCCTATCGGATCGATCTGCCATCCCCAGTCACTTGATTTTACATATGGATTTGGGACACTTCCCGGAAAACCATCTACACCGTTTCCGTCTGCCACATGATCTGCTTTTACAGCATTTGTCATGTAATAACTGAATCCCACATAATCGACAGTGCCTTCCTTTAATATCTGCTCATCATCTGCTTCCATCTGCACATGGATGTCTTTTTTCTCCCATTCCGGCCAAATGTATGAAGGATATTTTCCTCTCACATGGACATCACCGAACAAATATCTGTCATGCATCGCCTCAACAGAATACATCATATCTTCCGGCTTGCACGAATACGGATAAAGAGGCACACACGCCATCATGCATCCGATCTTAAAATCAGGATTTATCTTATGCCCTTCCTTTACGACCAGCGCACTTGCAACAAGTTCATGATGTACAACCTGATACATACATTCTTCAGGGTTTGGCTCATTTCCAAATATGACACCTGAACAAGTATAGCCAAAAAGTGGATATTTATAGTTTTTCTGGTTGTTTATCTCATTAAAAGTCATCCAGTATTTTACTTTATCCTTGTATCTTTCCATTACGGTAAGTGCATACTTCACAAAAAAATCTATGACTTTTCTGTTTTTCCAGCCACCGTATTTTTTCACGAGATTATAAGGCATCTCAAAATGTGAAAGTGTTATGACCGGCTCTATTCCGTACTTTAACAGCTCGTCAAACATATCGTCGTAAAATGCAAGACCTTCCTCGTTTGCCTTTTCATCGTCTCCGTTCGGAAATATCCTCGTCCACGCTATCGAAGTCCTGAAACATTTAAATCCCATCTCTGCGAACATTTTTATATCGTCTTTATAATGTCCATAAAAATCAACAGCTTCATGGTTTGGGTAATAGTATCCGTCTTTTACTCCATCTGTGATCTTTCTATCAACACCATGTGCTCCGGCTGTGAGGACATCGGCTATGCTTATGCCTTTGCCGCCTTTGTCCCAGCTTCCCTCTACCTGATGGGCAGCTACCGCACCGCCCCACAGGAAATTATCAGGAAATTTATACATATGCCGCCCCTTTCTGCATAAATCTGCTTTGTATTGTTGTCATCGTCTTCTTTTAACACTTTTATCAGGCTTTATTTTATCTTTGTGCAGTCTGCTTTTAACACTTTTATCAGACTTTATTCTATATTTGTGCCGCATATCAGATTATCTCAAAAGCACAGTCTTTTACAGCAGTTTTTCTGCCCTCATGCACTTTTACATTTTTCGAAGGATCTGACACGATAAACATTACTGTCGTATCGTAGCTTTCTTTTTCTAAAAGTTCCTTGTCAAACTCTACAAGCAGATCACCTTTTCTTACTTTATCTCCCTGTTTAACTTTAAGATCAAAGCCTCTACCCTCAAGTTTTACTGTATCAACACCTATGTGTATGAGTATTTCCGTGCCGGTTGCGTCTGACATTCCAACAAGATGTCCGGTCGGGAATACTGCATCAATGTTTCCATCAAATGGTGCATATACTTTTCCGTCCTCCGGCTGTATTCCGACACCTTTCCCCATTGCCTCAGATGCAAAAGCCTCATCTTTTACCTCATTTACAGGAATTACATTTCCCGAGACAGGAGCCAAAAGCGCTGTGCCGGCTGATGCTGCGTTGTCTGATGTATTTGTTGCAACTGAATTTGTGCGATTTTCATTATCTGCTGATACATTGTCTGATTTGTTATCAGAAGCACTATCCTCGAATCCAACTATCATTGTAAGCACTGTTCCAAGTACGAATGCGACAGCGATTGAGATCAAAAGTCCGATAAACTGTGTCATATGTCCGGCTTTAAAATATGCAGGAAGTGTTGCAATACCCGGCATATTGTAGCCCCATGATACTGCCCTGAATGCTCCTCCGATCGCACCTCCGACTGCTCCTGCGATACATCCGCAGATCATAGGTTTTTTAAGTCTTAAGTTTACACCGTAGATAGCAGGTTCTGTGATACCGAAAAATCCTGTTATCGCTGCTGATGCTGAAATTCCTTTTAATTCCTTATCTTTTGTCTTTAAAAATACTCCAAATGCTGCCCCCGCCTGTGAGAATACCGCAGATGCCTGTAAGCCTGTAAAAGTATCATATCCAAGGTTTGCATAGTTTCCTACTGTTACCGGAGTGATTCCCCAGTGAACACCGAATATTACCAAAACTTCCCAGAGTCCGCCGACCACGATACCTGCTATGATCGGATTTAAGTTGTAAAGTGTATTGTAGATGCCTCCGATTGCTCCGCCAATAGCATTTCCGACAGGTCCGAATGCAAGCAGTGTAAGCGGTACCATTATCGCTATCGTAAACATTGGTGTAAATAAATTTCTTATGACGATTGGCAGATATTTTTCAAAAAATCTCTGCACATATGATGCTACCCAGATTGATAAAATAATCGGTATAACCGATGATGTGTAGCTTAAAAGCTGTACCTTGATGCCAAGGAAATAAACAGGATCACCTGCATTTACCATTGCTATGTAGTCCGGGCATACAAGCGCACACGCTATAACTACTGCGATGTACGTGTTTACCTTAAACTTTTTCGACGCTGTGACTGAGATCAGTACAGGTAAAAATGTAAATGCTGTCCATGAAATAAAGTTAAGTATCTGATACGTTCCACCTGTTGTGTCGATTGCGTTAAGCGCTACGAGCACTCCGAGTATTCCCTGAAGGATACCACACGCAGCAAGTGTATACAAAAACGGAGCAAATATCGCTGAGATCACATCTATGATCCTGCTTACTATTCCTGCCTTTTTGTTACCTGTGCTGCCGGCATTTTCATCAATCGTTACAAGTTCCGTAACAAACTGATATGCATCCTTAACGTGATTTCCGATAACTACCTGAAACTGTCCACCTGCCTGTACGGTAGTAATCACGCCCTGTATCTTTGCCACCCTTTCTTTGTTTACGATAGATTCGTCTTTTAAGATAAATCTAAGTCGTGTTGCACAATGCGTAACATTTGAAATGTTGTCATTGCCGCCTAGCTCTTTTACCAGTTCTTTGGCTGTTTTCTGATAATCGATCGCCATTTCTTCTCCTCCTTTTTTGTTATCTGCGTTTTGTTTTTGCTTAATTTTATTTTAACCACTTGTTTATAAAATTTCTACAAATCTGCGTTTTATGTAACGTGTACGCACAAAAAAAATATGTTACAAAGCTGACACACTTTGTAACATATTTCTTACTGTTTATAACCGTCTGCCGATCGCCTCTATCAGATATATAACTGGTATCTGTGTCGTTGTATTGACATGATGTTCTAACTCATGATCCGTAACATAGTATGACAGATTATAGTCAGATATACGTGCCAGCGTCGATGTTCCCTTGTTCGTGATACTTATGATCTTGCAGTCATACTTTTTAAACTCATTGGTCATAGCTATTATCTGTTCCGTCTCACCTGACACAGAAAGTGCTATTATTATCGCTCCCTGTATGCCCTCCATTATCGGATAATACGGGTCTTCTATATACTGGCTGAATTTTTTTAGATTTGAGAAAAAACGCGCACCGTATTTCCCTAAAATGCCGGAAGTTCCAAGTCCTATGAATATGACCTGCTTTGCCTCCCTCACGACATCCGCGATCTCGTCAAGCTCGCTCTGGTGTATGCCGGAACTTATCTTGTCGAAATATTCCTGAAGTTCTTTTACATCCTCATTTACTTTGCGGTTCTGTTTCTTCTCCTGGTCGAGATATTGCTTAAAATTGATCTTAAATTCAGAATATCCCTCGTATCCTGCCTTCTTACAAAACCTCATAATGGTAGCCGTAGATACATGAACTTCATCCGCAAGTTCGCGGACAGTCATATATTTGATCTTTGATTTATTTTTAACAATATAGTCATATACAAGCATTTCCATCTCATTAAATGACTTGATCATCTCATAGCTGAACATAATTCTGCTCCCCAAAATCCCATATAGTAAAATTTTTATATCGCATATTAATCACGTATGCTTATTATATAGTAACTGTTCATATGGTACAACACATTTGCTTCTATTTCTATACAAAAAACCATGCAAAACAGTCTTTCATACTGTTCCACATGGTTTATTTTTGTCCTTATAAAATATATTTACTTTATAAATTGATCCAACATTTTCATGCTAAAATTTTACCACTCCATTTACAACTCTATATGTTCCGCCATTATATTTTAAGTTTCCTGTATATCCCCAGGCAACTTTTCCGCCGGCTACCGCATACCAGTTGTTTCCATATTTTACAAGTGTTATCTTGTTGAAATTCACGGCTCCATTATTTATGTACCACCAAGTTCCATTAAATTTACACAGGGTATTTGTAAAGCTTACACTTCCGTTTTTAATATACCACCATACACCATTGTATTTGCAAAGTCCGTTTGCACCAAAGTTTACCTTACCACCATTTACATAGAACCATGTTCCGTTATATTTACACAGGGTTGTTGATTTAAAATCAATTTTTCCACCCTTTACATACCACCATGTTCCGTTGTATTTACAAAGCGTTGTCGCATTAAAATCTACTTTACCGCCTTTTACATAGAACCATGAGCCATTGTATTTACAGAGTGTTGTGGCACTGAAATCTACTTTGCCACCTTTTACATAGAACCATGAACCATTGTATTTACAGAGTGTTGTGGCACTGAAATCTACTTTGCCGCCCTTTACATAGAACCATGCGCCGTTGTATTTACACAGCGTTGTTGCACTGAAATCTACTTTGCCATTTTTTACATAAAACCATGAACCATTATATTTGCACAGTCCGGTGTAAGAAGTATCTTTTGCGCCATCTTTGAAATAATACCAGTCGTCGGAGTCTTTTTTTAGTCCTGTGTAATCGTCCGCATTTTCATCAAAATTAAGTACTGTTGAGACGCCTTCTGGGAGAATCCAGAAATCTGTATAGCCAAATTTTCTGTCTGCGTTATAGGCGTCTATCTTAGCCTCCGTTGAGAGATCTATATATTTTCCATTGATATCATGTGCACCATCATAAGCATAATACCATGCCTGTCTTGCGAAATCATAATTTAATTTATCGTCTTTTGTATAATATACCCTAATAATATATGCATCTGTTATTGCACATTCTTTATTTCCCTGAATAATTTTACTTATATTTAAATTACTATTTATTGGTTTGGAAATCCACTTACCGGCATTATCATCCTCAGAGTTTTTTGTTGCCGGAGTAAAACGTGTCATTTTGTCCTCATATGCCTGAGTATCACCAATTACCTTTGACGGATCTGTGTATTGTGTTGTTGGATAATTACACCAACCTTCAACATCGTTCTTTGTAATCAAATTATCTTGTTCATCATCTGCCTCTACTACAAGTTTTCCATCCTTATCCCTGTACATAACTGGCTGAAATACTGTTGTATGATACACTTTCCAAAACGGAAGCTCACTATTATCCCAATCTATATATGCAGTTGCACCATCACCTGCAACATAAATCTGATTCATAACTGACACATCATAATCAAATGCTTCTGCTATTGCTTTACTGTCTGCCTCAGTTATTGTCCTTGTCTGTGCTTTTCCTTCAACATTCAATTTAATATCACTCTTTTCATCTGCCATTACATTTTGCACGTCTGTCAACGTAAAAAATGCTGCCGCAGCCATTGTAAATACTACTGTAATTCCCGCAAATTTAAGTTTTTGCATAATTACCTCCTTTTAAATCCTCGCATACTTATTATAATCATTACTTTTACATTATAACGCATATGCGTCATATACGCAAGTCGTTGTGCTACGCTTTTTATAGTCTAATAATCACGTCATATTATTAGTAAAATATATATAACGTTTTTATGTAAGGGGATGTGTAATATGAATGACGTATTAAATAGAATTCAAACATTATTAAACGAAAGAGAATGGACTCTTTATAGACTGGCAAAAGAATCTGGCATTACATATTCATCCTTAAGCAGTCTCTTTAAAAAGGACAACCAGCCGACCATATCTACACTGGAAAAAATATGTACCGGCTTAAATATTTCCCTTAATGAATTTTTTTCCAATTATCCACCTTACAGAGAACACGAGTCTTATAGTAATGATGAAAAGGAATTAATCCAAATCTATAAACAATTGAATCATAAAGATAAGATACTATTAGTAAATTTTGCAAAACTCCTTAACGAGCCTGAATAGAATTTCCATATATTTTAATGATGCTCATTATTTGTAAAATATATCCTAGTGTAATGGCATGTTGCTATTTAGCCAAATGACGCAGAATGAATTTTTCATTCTGCAAGGCGGAAGAATGAGCCGTAGCGGGCTACGGCAATTGATGACAACGCAGCAGATGAAAATTCAGGCAAGTTATTTAGCTAAATATGGACAGGTCATTACACTAGAATCATTTTTATACTAAATATTCATTTATAAAGGTTTCAATAGATCTTACTGACAATGGATGCCTCGAAGTTTCATATGTGATTATCAAATTTTTACCGGGAATAATGCCATTTTTTAAGTACATTGTTATCTTTTCAATCGCATTCTTTAAATATTCTACATCATCAATAAGCCCCATATGTTCCCAGTAATACTCTTTTCTTGTCCTCTTATTTAAAACCGTAAAGTCAGGATATTTAATGATTTTCCCTATATACAGCGGTTTTTCATAGACATATGGAATACCGGATATTTTTAATTTATCTGCAATTATTTTTTCTGATTTTGATCTTACTATCTCATTATTTTCAGTTTGTATTGGTGAAATTATTGGATATGAATTATGATTCTTGTATGTGGCAGATTCCCATATATCTGCATACTGCTCATCATCTATAAGAATTGGTTTTACCAGAAGTTTTCTTCCCGGATGAAGTTCACGAAAGCGCTCATCTGCTGTAGATTTGCTATACATTTCTATAAGCGCACTAATCTTTTTAAGCTCATTTGACGCATCCCTATGTATACGTTTAGCATAATCAAAATTTGCTATTGCCTCTGCAACCCCGATGTCTTTTATATATTTCCTCTTGGCTCTGCCTTTGGCAGTTTCATCAAATGGTTTCACATAATATCTGTAATGATCGTTGTGTCTGTTAACCTCAAGGCATCCTTCCACCTGACATTTCAAAATATCGTCTGCTTTTGCGATTGCCTCCTCAAGCTCTGCTTTTCTTTCTACCAATAATGGCAGGATCATTTCTTTTTTCCCCATAAAATATCCTTTCTACTCAATAATTTAATAATTGTACCTCCCTGTAATGGCTATTATTACTTTTTATACTGTCCCATTATCCTTATTATGCTTCTTGTAATGGGTTTTTAATATTTTTGGTAGTTTCACATTACTTTCGCTACCGTAATGTCATGGGCTTTTGCTGTTTTCGCTGTTTCACATTACTTTCGCTACCATAATGTCATGGGCTTTTGTTATTTTCGCTGTTTCACATTACTTTCGCTGCTGTAATATCATGGGATTTTGTTATTTTCTCTGTTTCACATTACTTTGGCTACTGTAATATCATGGGATTTTGCTATTTTCTCTGTTTCACATTACTTTCGCTGCTGTAATGTCATGGGATTTTGCTATTTATGCGATTTCACATTACTTCTGCCCTTTTACATATAATGGGAATATCACAAAAACTATATTTCCCATTAATTATACATATATATGAATCATTTAATTTGGATTAATGCTAAGATATTCAGCGATCGATCTATTATATTTACAGAAAAGGATTGAACCAATAGTTCAATCCTACTACAATGCGGAAGATGGGACTTGAACCCACACGATTGCAATAATCACAAGATCCTTAGTCTTGCTCGTCTGCCAGTTCCGACACTTCCGCATATATTTAATTGTTACATGAGCTATTTCTTCATGCGACTTGTATATAATATCAGACTATCGCCAAGAATGCAACCCCTAATTTTATTTTTTCACAATTATATAAACCCAATTTTATTTTTTCACAATTACTGCCATATAATTTTAATTCTTAACCATATAATTTTAATTCTCAGCCCTATAATTTTAATTCACATTGATTTTTATATATTTTTTTGCTAAAATGAATTTTAGTAAATTTAGGAGGAACAAATAGTGAGTCCAGTATTAATAGTACTTATTGTAATCGCAGTGATTCTTGTTGCCGCTTTTATCGTGCTTACGATTCTTGGCAAGAAAGCCCAGAAAAAGAAAGAGGAACAGGATGCCCAGGTAGCAGCTGCAGCCCAGACAGTTACCATGCTCATAATAGACAAAAAGCGCATGAAACTGAAAGACGCAGGTCTTCCACAGCAGATCATGGATCAGACATCAAAATTTATGCGCCGTGCAAAGCTTCCAATCGTTAAAGCTAAAGTCGGACCAAGAGTGATGTCACTTATCGCAGATGAACAGATTTTCGATGAAATTCCGGTCAAGAAGGAAGTCAAAGCTTCTGTCAGCGGTATCTACATTACTTCTGTGCGTGGTATAAGAGGACCTCTTGAGAAACCAGCAAAGAAAAAAGGGTTCCGTGCCAGAATGCAGGAAAACTACAACAAGGCAAATGCCCGTCTCAAAGAAGAACAGGCTGCCGATGAAGAAAGAAAAGCACAAAAGAAAGCTGCAAAAGCAAAGAAAAAAGGAGCATCCAAATAAGGATGTTCCTTTTTTATCCTATATTTATAGACGAACCTTTCTGTTTAATGTGTACTGTTATATGACAGTCACCTACATACTCGAAATTAATATCCAGTCCATATTTTACTTCTGCAACTATCTCGTCCTCAGTCTCTTCTACATTTATAGATGTAGCATTTATACCGACCTGTAAACTTCCAAATGGTGTGTAATAATATGTAAGATTCTTTTTACCTTTTTCAAATATCATGTGGACATTCATAGGTCCTTTTTTTGAATACTCCAGACTGTCTTTTGTGAATTTGATCATATTTTTGGAAACTTCATGCTCACCTTCTATCGCTTCCTCAAACAAAATATAATGTTTATCATTTCTTAGATAGTATTCACCCGGTGCAATTACCTCAACCGCATCTGACTGTTCATCCGGTGATAACTGCAGACCCTTCAGGGAAACAAGTACTTCCTTTGTCATTTTACCTCTCCAAATCTTAAATCTTTTGTAATCAGGCTGCGTTATATATAGTAACTGTTCTATCTAAAAATTTCAAGGATTTTAAACCTGATTTCATAGTTTCCTTTATTAAATACAGTCTCATACTCTTTTGGCGACAGAACCTCCTTCAGTTCTTTGCAAGCTTCATCCTCCACAACCTCGTAAACCGTTCCCTTAAAACACATATTCGGATAAAGCACACACCACCAGTTATGTCCTTCCCCATTTCCGAGTCTGATCTCCAGCGCTTCATACTCGCCAGCCGGAAATGTATACTCACCATATACTTTCTCAGGAAAGTCCGTATGAGTTATCTCTGCTGTCACATTATATGTAAAACCATTATCTCTAAGGACATCCTTTGATACTTCTATGACCTCCTGCATATGTTCATTTACAACCTCCCTTGTCATCTCCATGTCACTGCATTCCTCAAGATATGGTCTTAAATATGTTCCAACGGCATCCCTGACCTGTTTTTTCACATTCTGGTCAGCATCGCTGTCACTGTTTGCTAAAACGTGGAATCTTAAAATTTTGTGTGCGATCGACTGCTGTATTTCATGCTTCTGATATGACTTAAACCCAATCAGAGCCGCCACTATGATTATGGCTGATAAAATAATTTTCTTTCTCATAACATATAGTATTTACGGCTCTGTGGATATTATACAAAAAATTTCATAGTATCATATGCTTACGCATATGATAAGCCTGCGGCTGATACTTATGCGCATTCGCGCGGATATAATTCGCTCCGCTCATTATATCATGTGCTTACGCACATGATAGCCTGCGGCTGATACCTATGCGCATTCGCGCGGATATAATTCGCTCCGCTCATTATATCACGATATCAGTATCCTGATCATAAGCTTATGCCACTTGACATATATGATCTACAACCCATTGGTATATTCATCCATTATATCACCGACAGTTGTAAGGCACAGCCCCTCCTCCCTCTCCTGCTTTTCGAGAAGCTGTTCATAATAGTCTCCCATATTCTCAAAGGTTTTATTTATATCATCCACTGCGCATACATATGTGTTCCGCGGAAATTTGCTGCTGTCTTTAAGATATTGGATCAGTTTCGCATAACTATTTTCATCATCATATAATTCATTACCTATAAGGAGTACCTTCAGATGGTTCGTGTCCGCTGTTTTAGATAACCCGCTTTCACATTCATTTACTGCTTCTTCTATTCCATCAGCATATACAGGCTCTGTTGCATTATCTATACTGTAATAAAATTCATATTGTCCATCCTTTTTGTCTATTCCTGCAAGCATAGGAAAACATCTTTCTTCAAGCTCTACCGCACTGCATCCGCCTACAAACATTATTACAACAAATGCTATCATTACCGGTATTCCTGCTTTCATTAGAAATTCTATATATTTTTTCAAAATTCCATCTCCATATTCCATAATCACAGCCGCTGCAAATGTCAGTGCTATCGTCACGGCTATGTGCGCCTTTTTGCTTCTTTTCTGTGTAATCCTTTCTAGCAATTCCATTCCATAAAACAGAGTCATATTAAGAATTGAAAATAGTGTAAAAAACCACACTGCCAGCATAAGTGCATCAGTCCTCTTAAAAAATGAACCTTTTATTGAAACATTGCTCATAAGCACAACAGCCGGATATTTAATCTCTGCAAGTGCATATTTTCCAAAATTTCCGAGCAGCACGGCATATAAAAGCATCATTATCAGATATGCAGTGATAATGGAAAAACCAACCGATCTTTTTATTCTTTTTGAATCATATCCTTCAAGAAATATTATATTAAACAGCGA
>OBAS01001628.1_pt1 | contig 12756 bp, 9 predicted proteins | sample 1517591 | NCBI WGS metagenome assembly OBAS01 (sample SAMN04571700, study PRJEB22368) | human gut metagenome | biome: human gut; material: stool | host: Homo sapiens | place: Luxembourg | collected 2012-10-05
TTGCAGCTATGAAAAAAGCATCGAAAAAGCTAGGAGATTGGCGTCTGGAGGGATGTACGATGTACGTGACGCTTGAGCCATGCCAGATGTGTGCCGGAGCAGCCGTGCAGGCACGTCTTGATCGTGTGGTTATAGGTGCAATGAATGCAAAGGCAGGGTGTGCGGGTTCCATTATAAATTTGCTTGATATGCAGCAGTTTAATCATCAGATTCCGATCACAAAGGGTGTTTTGGAACAGGAATGCTCGCAGATATTGTCAGAGTTTTTCAAACGTATCAGGGTAAAAAAGAAGAAACGCCCCTTGACAAACGAAGAAATATCCGATACAATTATGGATGCGCAGCCGGGGCGGTAGCGGTGCCTTGTACCTTCAATCCGCTATAGTGGGGGTCATATCCCGGCTGAGGGTGTTTCACTTGTAGAGCTGCCCTCTGTAAGTGGCGTTGAAGTTTGGGTCTTACGCAACAAGACTCTGTGAACCATGTCAGGTCGGGAACGAAGCAGCATTAAGCAGAATCTCTTGTGTGCCGTGAGGGTGCCTGAGCCGAGCAGGCTGCAGAGGTAACGTCTGGGGGTGGCATTCGAAGCTGGGATGCGCAAAAAAATGATATATCAAAAGAAAAAGAGTTTTTTAGGAGTTGTCTGTTGCATCGACAGCTCTTTTTTTGTATAATAAAAACTACGATGGGTTAGTTTTGCCATTGATATAGCTGAAATCCTAAATTATAAGGAGGAAGATACGATGAGAGTTGGAATGTTAACCAGCGGCGGAGATTGTCAGAGCTTGAATGCAACCATGAGAGGTGTTGCAAAGACGCTATATAATCAGAGAAAGGATGTTGAAATCATTGGTTTCATCGAAGGTTATCGCGGACTGATCTATGAGGATTACCGTATTATGAAATCAAAGGATTTTTCTGGAATTCTGACAAATGGCGGTACGATTTTGGGTACGAGCAGACAGCCATTTAAGCTGATGCGTGTCCCGGATGAGAATGGTCTTGATAAGGTAGAGGCAATGAAGAATACCTACAAGAAGCTAAAGCTTGACTGTCTCGTAGTATTAGGCGGAAATGGCAGCCAGAAGACGACAAATCTTCTTCGTCAGGAAGGACTTAACGTCATCGGACTTCCAAAAACAATTGACAACGATCTGTGGGGAACTGATGTTACCTTTGGTTTTCAGAGTGCTATCAATCTGGCTACACAGACTATTGACTGTATCCATACAACTGCAGCTTCACACGGACGTGTTTTTATCGTGGAGATAATGGGTCATAAGGTAGGATGGCTTACGCTTCATGCAGGTATTGCAGGCGGAGCAGATATCATTCTTGTTCCAGAGATTCCGTATGATATCAATAAGGTGGCAGCAGCTGTAAATAAGCGTGCTAAGGAAGGAAAGCGTTTCTCAATCATTGCTGTTGCTGAGGGTGCAATCTCCAAGGAGCAGGCTGCACTTTCAAAGAAAGAATATAAGAAATATATTGCAACGCGTCAGTATCCATCTATCTCTTACGAGATTGGTGCAAAGATTTCTGAGCTGACTGGACAGGAGGTGCGTGTAGCAGTTCCAGGTCATATGCAAAGAGGTGGAAGTCCGTGCCCTTATGACCGTGTCCTTTCAACAAGACTTGGCGCAGCAGCAGGCAAGATGATCTTAGACGGAGAGTTTGGCTACCTGGTAGGTATGAAGAACAATCATATCGCAAAGATTCCGTTAGCAGATGTTGCAGGAAAGCTTAAAATGATCCAGCCGGATGATGAGATGGTTCAGGAAGCAAAGCTCATGGGAATTTCATTTGGAGATTAATTGTAAATGGCATATACAGCATTATACCGCAAATGGCGTCCTGCCCGATTTGAAGATGTAAGAGGGCAGGAGCACATTGTACGGACTTTAAAAAATCAGATTATTTCAGACCGCGTAGGTCATGCTTATCTGTTCTGCGGCACGAGAGGAACAGGAAAAACCACTATTGCAAAGATCATGGCGCGTGCCGTCAACTGTGAGCATCCTGTGGATGGAAGCCCGTGCAATAAATGTGCGGTGTGCCGGTCGATCCTTGAGGGACGTTCGGTAAATGTGGCTGAAATTGATGCGGCATCAAACAACGGTGTCGATAATATCAGAGAGATTCGTGATCAGGTTCAGTACTCGCCGACAGAAGGAAAATATCGCGTCTATATCATAGATGAGGTGCATATGCTGTCGGCGGGGGCTTTTAATGCGCTTTTAAAAACGCTTGAGGAGCCGCCGGCATATGTGATTTTTATTTTAGCAACGACAGAGGTAAATAAAATACCTATCACGGTTTTGTCGAGATGTCAGCGATATGATTTCAGGCGAATTGGAAATAATGTAATAGCAGATCAGGTTTCCAATCTGCTTAAGGCAGAAGGTGTCGAGGCAGATGAGGATGCAGTTCGCTACGTAGCAAAAGCAGCTGATGGAGCGATGCGAGATGCATTAAGTCTTTTGGAACAATGTATTTCATTTTATTATGGTCAGAGGCTGACGTATGAGAAGGTGCTAGATGTACTCGGTGCAGTAGATACACAGGTATTTTCTAAGCTGCTTCGCCTGATTATACGATGTGATGTGCCAGGATGCGTGCAGCTGATGGATGAAATAAGTTCACAGGGACGCGATCTTAGCCAATTTGTCACAGACTTTATCTGGTATCTGCGAAATCTTATGCTGGTGCAGACAGCAGACCAGAGTGCGCAGGCACTTGAGATGACAAAAGAAAATTATGAGGCGCTTCGAGAAGAATCAAAGATGGTAGCGCTTAGTGTGCTGATGAGAAATATCAGGATATGTTCTGAGCTTTCAAATCAGCTCAAATTTGCTGTCTCAAAACGAGTACTTATTGAGATGGCAATTATTAAGATGATGCAGCCGCAGATGGAGGACGATATAGAGAGTCTTCGTGTGAGACTGGATCAAATTGAGGAGAAAATTGCTTCTGGCAGTTTTGTTAATAATACAGAACCGCAGCAGTCGGGAAGCATTTTTGATTCTTATTTTGAAGGTGATGCAAAGCAGCCTGTTATGCAAAAAGCAGCGCAGACTGTTGAATTAAGCGAAGCTGAATATGAGGACTATCAAAAAATAAGCAGTGAGTGGAAGAAGCTTTCTCACATGCAGTCGGGATTTATGAATTCGATTTTGATGGGAACAAATATAAGCTATGATAAGGCAAAAGGCTTGTGCATTGTATTCACAAACAAATTTAACTATGAGCTGATGCTTCGACAGGAACGTATGGAAGAGCTTCGGCAGATGTTAAACAAGCAGTATCAGAAGGAATTTTCAATTACTGCGAAGCTTCTTGAGGCAGGTGAGGCGATGCCGCGCATTACAAGAGGCAGCCATATTGAGGGAATCAATATGGAAATTGGTGTTGAAGATGAATAATTAAATTTATAGTTGAAAGGAAAAGTAAAGACATGGCAAAAAGAGGTGGATTCCCAGGCGGTATGCCGGGCAATATGAACAATTTAATGAAGCAGGCACAGAGAATGCAGCGCCAGATGGAGGAGCAGCAGAAGGAGCTTGAGGAAAAGGAATTTACTGCAAGTGTAGGCGGCGGTGTTGTTAAGGTTACTGTTTCTGGCAAAAGAGAAGTAACAAATGTTGAGTTGGCAGAAGAGGCTGTTGATCCAGATGATATCGAGACACTGCAGGATCTGATCGTAGCAGCTGTAAATGAGGCTATGCGTCAGGTTGATGAGGCTTCTTCTCAGTCAATGGGCAAGTTAGCAGGTGGTTTAGGCGGCAGCCTTGGTGGCCTTGGCGGAGGCTTTCCGTTCTGATGGATTTTTACAGCAAAACAGTAAATCAATTGATTGAAGAATTGTCCAGACTGCCTGGGATTGGAGCAAAATCAGCTCAGCGTCTGGCATTTCATATTATTAATATGCCAAAAGAGCAGGTGGAACAGCTGGCGCAGTCGATGGTGAATGCGCGCAGCAATATCCGCTATTGCAAGGAGTGCTTTACACTGACAGATCAGGAGCTATGTCCGATCTGTAGCAGTGCAAAGAGAGACAAGTCGGTGATTATGGTGGTGGAAACTTCCAGAGATCTGGCAGCTTATGAGAAAACAGGAAAATTTGATGGTGTGTATCATGTTCTTCACGGGGCAATTTCTCCTATGCTTGGAATAGGACCGGGAGACATTAAAATAAAGGAATTGCTGGTGCGCCTGCAGCGCGAAGATGTGCGAGAGGTGATTATTGCGACAAATTCCAGTCTGGAAGGAGAAGCAACAGCGATGTATATAAGCAAATTAATCAAGCCAGCTGGCATTAAGGTAACACGTATTGCAAGTGGTGTGCCTGTAGGCGGTGATTTGGAATATATAGATGAAGTGACATTAACACGTGCACTTGATGGACGTGTGGAATTATAGTTGCAGGAAATGGTGACAAAATGGATAAATACGAATATCAGTTAAAAACAGAGCATATCAGACAGGTTGCAGCCAGAAAAGAGTATGGCGAGGCTGCAAAGCTGTGCGATACGATCGACTGGACAAAAATCCGCGACGTAAAAATGCTGACACTGGCAGCCGATGTCTATACGGCAGTAGGAGAGTATGAAAAGGCAATCGATATTTTGCAGCAGGCATATGAGTATGCAGCGATGGGACGCCGTATCGTGTATCGCCTAACGGAGCTTGCATTGAAGGCAGACAGCTATGATGATGCAAAAAATTATTTCGAGGAGTTTTGCCGTATAGCACCAAACGATCAGGGAAGATATATTCTTTTATATAAGATGGCACGTTATCAGAAGGCGACTCTTGATGAAAAAATCAAAATTCTGGAAGCTTATAAGAGAGAGGATTTTGATGAGAAATGGGCTTATGAGCTGGCTGTTTTATATGCGATGAATAATGAGAAGGATAAGTGTATCCAACTGTGTGATGATATTATTCTTTGGTTTGGCCTTGGAAAATATGTAGAAAAGGCACTTTCTCTTAAGAGTCAGTTTGCACCGTTAACACCGGCGCAAAAGGAAAAGGTTCAGAAGTTTGCAGACAAAAAGGCACAGGAAGAAAACGAAAAGCTTCAGAAAAAGCAAGAAGAGCAGGAAAAGAAAGAATCACAGGCAGAGTTGGCTAAAAAAGCTGCCGCACAGGAAAAAATTTCAAAGTGGCAGGAAGAGCAGGAAAAGGCATATCAGGCAGAGCAGGAGGCAGCTAAAAAAGAGGCTAAAGCGCGAGAGGATGAGCAGAAGGCTTTGCTAGAGCGTGAAGAAAAGCTTCGTAAGCAGCGTGAAGAGGAACTTGAGGCAGTAGAACGCTTAAAGAAGGAACAAAGATTAGAACATGCCAGACAAAGTGTTGTTACGAGTGACATGAACGAAATTATGGCAGTAATTCAGCGTGCAAAGCAGGAGGATGCCCAGAACGAGCTGCAGGATGAGTTGGCAAAGCAGGTACAGCAGGTGCAGCAGCTTGCCGGGGAGAAGGATTTGGAGCTGGTTTCTGAAATTCCTTCAGATGTTGAAGAGAAAGAAAAACTGCAGGTGTCTGAGGATATTTCCTATATGCAGGATGAGATTTCAGAGGACGAAACTACAGAAAGTGAAGTTTTAGATGACGAGACTTCAGAAAACGAAACCTCAGACGTTGAAACAGCAAACACCGAAACTTCAGAGAAAACCTCAGATAGTGAAAACACTGATGAGGCTGTTTGGTTTGAAGCATATAAGCCAGAAGAAGAACCTCAGATTTCTGAGTGGGCAGCACCAGTGGCAGAAACGGTGGAAGTAGAGCCAGAGGAAGAAGTTCAAGAAGAACCTGAAAAAGAGCCAGAAGAGGAAGAGACTCAGGAAGTAGTTCAGGAAGAACTTGAGAAAGAGCCAGAGGAAGAAGAGACTCAGGAGGAAATTCAAGAAGAATTTGAAAAAGATCCAGAAGAAGCAGAGACTCAGGAGGAGATTCAGGAAGAACCAGAAGAGGAAGAACCTCAAGAAGAATTTGAGGAAGAACCAGAAGAGAAAGATGCTCAGGAAGAATCTGCTGAGAGCCGTCAACCAGATATGACAGCAAACAGCGGACTTCCAATTGTCAATCCGGAGGATATGTCACGTGTATGGCATTTTGCTATTCAGGCGATGCCAGATGAGGATGCTATTGAACTGGCACTTGAATATTTAGAGGAACTGGCAGAACGCTCTTCACGTGCAGTTCCGAGATCTGTTGTGAAAATTACAGGTCAGAAGCTGAATCAGAAGGGACTTGTTAAGTCAATTGACAAGCTGCTTGGAAAGACAATTCTTATTGAAGATGCGGCAGACATGAATGAGCGTGTCATCAATGAATTTTGTAAGATCATTGATCCAACTGACAGAAGCTTGCTTGTTGTATTCATCGATACACCGGCCTCAATTCGTCATCTGCTTATTGATTACCCACAGCTTGCACAGGTAGTTACGGCCCAATTTGTCCGTGAGACATATTCTGTTACTGAGCTTCTTGAGTATGCAAGAGGATATGCAGATAGAGAGGACAGTGTGTTTGATAAATCAGGTGAGCTGGCACTGATGGAGCGCTTAAAAGTAATTGCAGGTAATCAGGAGCGCAATAAAAAGCGTATTGTTGAGATGATTGTAAATAATGCAATTGAGAAGGCCGAGAAAAAATCTATGCGCAAGCTCTTCCAGAGCAAATATGACAAGAGAGGCTGTCTGATTTTGCGTGATAAGGATTTTGAAGTCGGCTGAAAAAAGAAAGGTGTGATTCTATGAATTGGCTTGTGATAGCGGTAATCGTATTGATTGCACTTGCGACACTGGCTGGTGCAAAAAGAGGACTTGTAAAAACAGTTCTTTCATTTGCGTCCTTTTTTGTAAGCTTGGTAATCATGCTGTTTGTCCGCGAGCCTGTGTCTGATTTTGTGAAAGACCAGACAGGGATTTATGCAGCAATAGAGACTAGTGTTAGTTCATTTGTGGAAGAAAAGACACAAGAGATTCAGGCAGGACAGGCACAGATGACAGATAAGGTCATTGATAGTCTGAATCTGCCAGATGTTCTGACAAAATCTTTAGAGCAAAGCAACAGCAAGGCAGTTTATGAGCAGCGTGGCATTCAAAATATAGCAGCCTATATTACGGGATGGCTCACAGATTTGGCATTTGAGGCTGTTTGCTGTATTATCAGTTTTGTTGTTGTATGGATTTTGCTTCGTATTGTAACAATGGTTTTAGCAGGAATTGTGAGACTGCCTGTTTTGCATCAGATTGACTGTATTGCAGGCGCCATTTGCGGGCTTTGTACTGCGTTGATTATAATATGGATCGGCGGAATTGTTGTGACGGCGTTTGCAGCACAAGATTGGGGACGCGAGGCACTTTCAATGATTACACAGAGTACACTGCTGACATTTCTTTATAATAATAATTTTTTGCTAAATGCACTGCTTAAGGCAGTACGTTAATAAAAAATACCCTTCGATCAGTCTGCACACATAAGCAGCCTGTCGAGGGGTATTTTTTGATTAGCTGCTTTAAATTTAAGAAGCTAATATTTTTTTCATTCGATTTATTGTATGACAGTATGCTGGAACGAGAAACAGATCTGCCATGATCCATGCAATTGGACTGGCAAGACATATGCCAACAAAGCCAATGAGTGGTACAAGAACAAGACTGGCAATAATTCGTCCAACCATCTCACAGACACCTGCTAAAATTGCCAATCGGGAATAGCCCATTCCCTGTATGCAAAATCTCACAGTATTGACGAGACAAAGCGGAATGTAGAAAGCCGTGTTGAAAACTAAAAACTGCTTAACATGATCAAGAATGGCAATTTCATCTGCCGATACAAACAGAAGTGCAATTTGTCTTCCAAATAATGATAATACAAAGAAAGCAATAATGGCATAGATGCCGCCTATGAAGCTTGCGGATTTCAAGCCTTTTCCAACACGATCAAGCTTTCCAGCGCCGACATTTTGACCGGCATATGTTGCCATTGTAGAGCCAAGTGCATCAAACGGGCAGCAGCTAAAGCCAGATATACGGCCAGCAGCTGTAACTGCGGCTACGGCCTGAGAACCAAGTGAGTTTACTGCAGTCTGTAAGATAACACTTCCGATTGCGGTAATGGAGTACTGCAGCCCCATTGGAATGCCCATGTTGCAAAGAATAATGGCCTGACGTCCTTCAAATTTGATCTCATCTTTTTCGAATCTGAGAATATCATATTGCTTTCTCATATATAAGAAGCATAGAATACCAGAAATCAGCTGGGAGAGAACTGTAGCCCATGCAGCACCTGCCACTCCCATATGCAGCACAAGAATTGCCAGCAGGTCAAAAATAATATTTAACATGGCTGAGATAACCAGAAATATAACTGGTGTTCGGCTGTCTCCTAGGGAACGAATAATACCTGACAGTAGATTATATAGATATGTGGCAGGTATTCCGAGGAAAATAATAAATATGTAGCTATAGGCATATTCAAAAATATTTTCTGGTGTGTCCATCCAGAAAAGAATTTGTCTGCATAGTACGCAGACGACAACTGTCATAACAGCTGCGAATGCGATGGACAGCCAGGCTGCGTTTGCAACAAACTTTCTCAGTCTTTTGTAGTCTTTTGCTCCAAAGCTTTGTGCTATCGGGATAGCAAATCCGCTGCAAACACCGTTGCAAAATCCTATAATCATAAAGTTGATTGCGCCTGTGGATCCGACACCGGCCAACTGATCAACGCCCAAACTTTTTCCTACGATAATAGTATCAACCATACTGTAGAATTGCTGAAACAGCATGCCAAGCAGCAGCGGAACTGCAAAGCTTAAAATTAATTTGACCGGGCTTCCAGATGTCATCTCCCTTGTTGCATTTTTTGCCATACTTCTTATGCTCCTTTTTTAAAGTTGATTTTGACGTTTTTCTAGCACATTATAGCAGGTTATAAAACGTTTGCAAGTGTTTTTTTGTTTTTTTGAAACTATTTCTAGCTATGCAAAATAGCATTGCAATTTTGTGTGGCTAGGGGTATCATAGTAGCATAACGCTACCAATAGCAAATATAGAAAGGTGAAAGATTATGACAGTACAGGAAAAGATTCATGAGTATCTTAGCGTACATCGCGACGAGATGGTTGAAGACATTAAGACATTGATCAAAGTAGACAGTGCTCGTGCAGAGGCGCTGCCGGGAAAGCCATATGGCGAGGGTGCAGCAGAGGCACTTCATGCAGGATTATCTCTTTTTGAGAAGCACGGCTTTTTAGGAAAAAACTGGGATAATTATGCGATTGACACAGTAATCAATGGAAAGGAGCTTGGACTTGATATTCTGGCACATCTTGATGTTGTTCCAGGCGGAGACGGATGGACAAAGACAACACCGTTTGAGCCTATAGTTGAGGATGGAAAGATGTACGGACGCGGAACATCTGACGATAAGGGACCAGCTGTTGCGGCACTCTATGCAATGAAGGCAGTGCGTGACCTTGGATTTGAGTTAGATAAGGATGTTCGTTTGATTTTAGGATCTGATGAAGAGTGTGGAAGTTCTGATATTGCCTACTATTTTGGAAAGAATACTCATGCACCGATGACAATTTCACCGGATGCTGATTTTCCGCTTGTATTTTTAGAGAAGGGAAGCCTTCACACTACATTTACAGCAGAAGTTTCACTAGAGGAAGGTCTTCCTAGAGTAAGAAGTGCTGTCAGTGGAATTAAGGTAAATGTTGTTCCAGCAAAGGCAGATGCCGTTGTTGAAGGAATGACAGCAGATGAGATGAATAAATATGTAAAAGAAGCTGAAGATGAGACAGGTGTGAAGTTTACTGTTTCTTTGGCTGAAGATGGTGCTCTTATGATTCATGCAGATGGTGTATCTGCACATGCGGCAAGTCCAATGGATGGAAACAATGCATTGACTGCACTTCTTAAGCTGCTTTCATCCCTACCGCTTGCAGAAAGCAAGACAAAAACATTGCTTCACAATGTAATTGCTTTGTTCCCACACGGTGATTACTGCGGAGGAGGACTTGGTGTGAACCTTGAGGATGAAATTTCAGGAAAGACAACTCTGACACTTGATTTGTTTGAATTAAATGATACAAAGATGAGTGGAACCTTTGACTGTCGTGCATGCAACAGTGCAACAGAGGAAAATACAAAGAATGTTGTTCAAAAGAAGCTTTCAGATGCCGGCTTTGAGCCAAATGATTCACCGCTGAATCCGCCTCATTATGTTCCAAAGGATTCTGAACTTGTAAAAACCTTACTTGAGACTTATACAGATGTGACTGGTGAAGTAAGAGAACCACTTGCAATTGGTGGAGGAACCTACGTTCATCATATTGAAAATGGTGTGGCATGTGGATGTGCAGATCCGTCTGTAGATAACCATATGCATGGACCGGATGAGTTCGTTATTATTGATCAGCTTGTGATGAGTGCGGAAATTTTTGCACTAGCGATAGTAAAACTCTGTGGAAAATGAAAAAAAAGTGGAAAAAAGGCCGTCCATTCACAAATCGTTAAAAGTTTGGACAAAAATTAAACACATTTATCGGTTATTATGTAGGCACAGTTGAGAAATCAACTGGACATTCATATATCTTTTTCATAGCCGATGAAGTAATCGGCATCCCTCCCCTTTTTATTCCCTTTTGGCCCTGCAGAGAGCAGGGCCTTTTTCTGTATATGATACAGGGGCGAAAAGTCACAAGCGGATCGTGCTTGCACTAGAAGTTGTGACCTTGAGACCCGCCAAAACATGAGGAGACGGTAGCAATGACATTACAGCAATTACGATATGCGATTGCCGTCGCGGACTGTGGATCAATGAATCAGGCAGCAGCAAAATTATTTATTTCTCAGCCGAGTCTTTCAGAGGCAGTAAAGGAACTTGAGAGAGAGATTGGAATCCGTATATTCGGACGAACAAACAGAGGCATCCTTGTGACAACGGAGGGAAATGAATTTTTAGGCTACGCCAGACAAGTTGTTGAGCAGTATCGTTTGATGGAGCAGCGATACGTAGAGAAGACACAAACAAAGAAGCGCTTTGCCGTTTCCATGCAGCATTATACCTTTGCCGTTAAAGCATTTGTTGAGATGGTAAAGGAATTTGGTATGGACGATTATGCGTTTGCAATTCATGAGACAAAGACGGGAACTGTTATTGAGCATGTAAAGGATTTTATCAGCGAGATTGGTATTCTTTATATGAGTGATTTTAATAGGAAGATTTTGATGAAGCTGATTCATGAGAGTGAGCTTGAGTTTATCCCACTGTTTGACTGCAATACTTATGTATATGTGTGGAAGAAAAATCCGATTGCATCAAAGTCTAGTGTTAGCTTACAGGAGCTTGAAAAGTATCCTTGTCTTACATTTGATCAGGGAAAGACAAATTCCTTCTATTTTGCAGAGGAGGTTTTTAGTACCTACGAGTATAAACAGACAATTCAGGTAGATGACCGAGCAAGTATGCTGAACTTGATGGTTGGCTTAAATGGTTATACTTTGTGTTCAGGTATTATTTGTGAGGAGTTAAACGGAAGTGACTATGCGGCAGTTCCGCTTAAGGAAACAGAGGTCATGACAATCGGATATGTGAAGAGAAAAAGTATTCAGTTAAGTGAACTGGCTCAGCTTTATGTTAATGAGCTTGCAAAATACAAGAAGCTGGTGCTGAAATAATGAAAAACCATTTTCATGATTCTTAATGGCCATAGGAAAATCCAATAACAGGCGCTTGTTTTTGTGTATTAGACAAAGACAGGCGCTTTCGCTATAATACAGACAGTGAAACAAAAAACACCACCTGAAAGCGAGGATTTAAATATGAGTACATTAAAGGAAAGAAAATTAAAGTTTGAGACACTGCAGCTTCACGTAGGACAGGAGGAAGCTGATCCAGTAACAGATGCAAGAGCCGTTCCGATTTATCAGACATCTTCCTATGTATTTCATAACTCTCAGCATGCAGCTGACCGTTTTGCATTAAAGGATGCCGGCAACATTTACGGAAGACTGACTAATCCGACTGAGGATGTATTTGAGAAGAGAATTGCCAGCCTTGAGGGTGGTGTTGCAGCACTTGCAGTTGGATCTGGCGCAGCAGCTGTTGCATATGCAATCCAGAATCTGGCATTTGCAGGTGATCATGTGGTTGCAGCAAAAAATATCTATGGTGGTACCTACAATTTGTTGGCACATACATTTGTATCATATGGTATCAACACAACATTCGTAGATCCATTTAATTATGAAGAGATTGAGGGTGCTATCAAGGAGAATACAAAACTGGTTTTTATTGAGACACTGGGAAATCCAAACTCAGAGGTTGTTGATATTGAGAAAATTGCAAAGATTGCGCACAAGCATCGGATTCCGCTTGTTATTGATAATACATTTGCAACACCTTATCTTGTAAGACCAATCGAATATGGTGCAGACGTAGTAGTACACTCCGCAACAAAGTTTATCGGTGGTCATGGAACTACCATCGGAGGTGTCATTGTAGATGGAGGAACATTTGACTGGAAAGCATCAGGAAAGTTCCCACAGCTGACACAGCCAGATCCAAGCTATCATGGAATTAGCTTTGCAGACGCAGCAGGTCCTGCAGCATTTGTTACAAGAATTCGTGCTATTTTACTTCGTGATACAGGTGCAACTCTTTCGCCGTTCCATGCATTTATCTTCCTGCAGGGACTTGAGACATTGTCACTTCGTGTAGAGAGACATGTAGAAA
>OBAS01001642.1_pt1 | contig 12684 bp, 13 predicted proteins | sample 1517591 | NCBI WGS metagenome assembly OBAS01 (sample SAMN04571700, study PRJEB22368) | human gut metagenome | biome: human gut; material: stool | host: Homo sapiens | place: Luxembourg | collected 2012-10-05
GCGACAGGTCAGCGCAGATGATTTCATGTGTTTTACTGTCAACGGCGAGATGCAGCTTACGCCAGATACGGCGGCGTTCCTGGCCATGCTTTTTGACTTTCCACTCGCCTTCACCGAAGACCTTCAGCCCGGTGGAATCAATTACCAGGTGTGCGATTTCACCCCGGGTGGGCGTTTTGAAACTGACATTAACCGACTTTGCGCGCCTGCTGACACTGGTGTAATCCGGGCAGCGCAACGGAACATTCATCAGTGTAAAAATGGAATCAATAAAACCCTGTGCAGCCCGCAGGGTCAACCTGAACACGCGTTTAATGACCAGAACGGTGGTGATGGCGAGATCAGAATAGCGCTGGGGCCTTCCTCGTGATGAAGGCGTTGCCGACTCATACCAGGCCTGAATCGCCCCATCATCCAGCCAGAAAGTTATGGAGCCACGGTTGATGAGGGCTTTATTGTAGGTGGGCCAGTTGGTGATTTTGAACTTTTGCTTTGCCACGGAACGGTCTGCGTTGTCGGGAAGATGCGTGATATGATCCTTCAACTCAGCAAAAGTTCGATTTATTCAACAAAGCCTCCCGTCGATACAAAAGTGATATGGCAGATGATACTTGCGGTGTGTAAAGCTGATTTTCCATGTATTATTAATTATTTTTATTCAAAGGGAACAAAGGACTGAGAATAACGCATAATAGCAACTTGTCATTTTTTTGCACTGCATGTTGGGCAGGAATAATACCTGTCCGGTGCATGTATGAAGGGCTTTTTACATGGCAGGAAATAGTCTTTACAGTCAGCTTCCGGTATCCCGCCGAGAATTTCAACAGCCCTATTGACTTTGGGTGAGTAGTATTCCAACGTATACCCGCATTTATTAAAAAATCAACAATTATATTAAAATACATTTCTCTTATTGATTCTGTAGGGTTTTACGTGTCATATCCGAAAATGTGAATAGCATTGTTCACAACGACACTTTAGAGCAACATGGCGTATTTTTCACCGAGCCATTTACCTACCCTTTTTTTTGTATTTGTCCCTTTTATCCACTCCAAACTATCGACAACTTTACGACCATGCAGAACTATTATTTGATATTTATTGGCATCAAATTACACTAACTTTATTGCACTTATCAGACTATTTAACTAGCTTACTTCGCTCTTTTTTTAAGCCCATTATTCGCATTCTCCTTAACGTATATCTGGTCCTGTTCTGTCGACCGGCAGGAAAAACCACTTCATGTTTTCAGAAAACTTAACTTTAACGAAGCATGCTCGGACACTGTTATTTTCCATCCTGAGTTAACCTTAATCAAATTACAATATCAAGGATGTGAAGTCTGTTAACTCATATAACATCCAGACATCGCCAAAATAATTTAATCTTCTCATATGAATCTTTAAGAGAAAATTCGAACCGTAAGTTTTTCATATTTCGCATGGGGATGAAACCTTCCAGAACATCAGCCATAATCTCGTAACCTCATGCATATACTTTGTGATCACGTCGTCCGGTATCATAGGTTATAAACCGGGGAAAGAGAACCACATTTGTCACCTCCACAAAGGCGAACATTTCTGTATCGAGGAGTATCTGAAAGCGTCATTAGACAGGGCCAAATAAGCCCTGACATAAGCTGGTTTAAATCTGGCCAGACTCCATAGATTGACCAGGAAATTCATCTGTATAGAGACGATGTTTTTCCTGAATAACTCAATATCGACGGGTTTATAAACAGACTGCTTCCCGCTCAATAATTCGGATGGCTCATTTGTTTTCATCTCGGTACTGTCAAAAGGTCTGCCGTACGTTTCAAACTTCAGTAACTGAGAGTCATCCAGGATTAATTTTATTAACTCATCCCATAAAACAGGCTTCCCGTTGACACGGGGAACTAGCAGGCTACCTGGTCTGGCTTCTGACAGGGCAATTCTATTTAGACGCGCATCAGTGGCGGGATGGAAAAAACGCTCCAGCAGGTTCTCCAGTATATAGCGGTAGTCCGACGCGAGATCACGAGGCAACACACTGAGTAGTTTTTTCTGACTACGTATCAACTGCAACTCCGAGCGGAGAAACGCCTTAATGACCGTGTCAGTCTGTACGTTGGGTTGTACGTCCATACGCTCTCCAGAGTACTTTTAAATCGCGCTACATACGGTTACTTAAGGGCTGTTATTATATCAAAGCCATCTTAGAGATACTACCCAAAAAAAACAAGTACTAATATTATTAGATACTAAATTATAAAAAATCACTGTCCTTTTACCTTGTACTGGTACTTATAACATTAGGCACTTTTTATAGAAACTGCACAGTTTCGCTCGGTTTCATTAGTACCTTTTCATCAAAAAAGTACTAATGAGGATAGATTTTCATTAGTACTTTTTCCTGTGAAAGGTACTAATGGCAGGACTGGAATCCTACACTTTCATTAGTACTTTTTTTGCAAATAGTTACTTATGTATAAGGGTACCTATTACTGGTTAGCAAAAAAGTTACTTTTTCCATCTCCAAGTTTGCGTGAAGTGGTTTTCCGGGGATGGATCGCACACCGTGCGGGCCACAGGCAGAGGTTGTTGGACGTGCTCACAAAAAAGTTACTTTTTTTAGCCGACGGCATGAGCACAAAAAAATTTTAAAAAAAAATGCAAACGCCCTTGTTAGTTCAGAAAAATCTGTTTGGATTCCTGTAGTCTGTGTTGCTGGAGGAGTTGATATGAACCCGATAATTACGGCACATCAGGAAATCGTTATCGAGAACTCGGTTCGCTATATCGAGTTACTGAAATCGGAGGCTTCTAAAATTCTGGATGAATACTGGGAGGCCTGGAAGGCACGAAACCAACTGATATCCCAGACCACGTATGCAAACGGGGGAAGGTTTATACCTGGTCGTTTTGCTCCTGTGCTGAGAAAGGTTGGACCGTCGCAAAAACTGACAATTGTATGGAAAGATTTTTCGCCTAGGTTCAAAAACAAAATTGAACATCATGGCGTGGTTGTTAAACCTAAACTCGGAGGATACAGCGTTAGTTGTTTTAAAAATGCTCTGGACTGGGAACTGGAGATGATCCAGGAAACAGAAAACAAAATTAAACCAATCCGTGATCTCCTCGCGGAATTCCATCAACGAAAACTGGCCGACATCAAAAGACTGTAAAAACTGAAGAGGTTAATATAATGGCTGACAACGCATCCCCAAAAACTGAACCGCGCAATCAACGAAACACTGGCAATAACCGACCGTTAGGGATGGTCATTTCAAAACTAAAGCCACTTTCAAGTGAGTTCTATACGCACTTTCATGAAAAAAACAGAGCCTGCCTGCGCCAGTTTAACGCCATCTCCAATGCCATTTATAATATTTTCCGCCTGGTAGAAGGTGACCAGGCGACAAGCACTAAAGTTCAGAAATGGCTCTCCGGTGTTTACGAAGAACTGTCGGGTAATGTAAATACCTTCAAAGAGCAGATTGACAAAAATGTCGCCCGACTGCCTCTGGATGATTCTTCATTCGAAGGGTTCGACTATGGTGAATTTGAAATTCGCTGGAACCACCCAATGACCTATAAATTGCTGGATATTATCCAGACCATCAACGTCCTGACTCGTCAGGCACATCAGTTGTGGTTATACGGTCAGATATCACAACAGGTTCATGACCGAATTATCCTGCAACTCCTGAGCTCACTGCGGGTTGCGATGGACAACATAACTAAAATACTGAACGCTGAAAACCGCGTGAATGGAAAATACGACGCATTGCCATTCATTCAGTACATTAAGCGGTTTAAATCGGTGGAACTTTATATTGCCAGTCTCGAAACTAAAGCCCCTGTTCAGTCCGGTCACAGTGACAGTTCTGCTGATGCTGGCAGTGAGCCGACATTAAAACCAGAAGCAGCAGCTGGCACCGGTAAACCATCTGACAAAACACAGCCTTCTGCTACTCCTGTTTCGGTACAATAACTCACAGGTTGATATGAGTATTATATCCAGGATTTTTTTAAAAATTAGGGTCGCCCTCTTCGGAGGGCCTGACCACGATATTGTTTTTTATACAGATGATGAGTACGATATCCCGCACACGCCTAACAAGGATGTGCAAAGCTATCTTGATTGTCCAAGTAAGCCTGCGGGTATAACACTCTTTTCAGAGCGTGAGATTCTATCTGTACATGCTAACCGGTTACAGGAAATTAATATGTATATCGGTTTGCCAAATTCAGACCTGAGTGAGGAGGCCTATACCTTCACTAATCTGGTCATTAAGCCATTGATGGAATATACACGCTGGATACATCTTTTACCTGCGTCGGCTTTGTTGAATAAATCGAACTTTTGCTGAGTTGAAGGATCAGATCACGCATCTTCCCGACAACGCAGACCGTTCCGTGGCAAAGCAAAAGTTCAAAATCACCAACTGGCCCACCTACAATAAAGCCCTCATCAACCGTGGCTCCATAACTTTCTGGCTGGATGATGGGGCGATTCAGGCCTGGTATGAGTCGGCAACGCCTTCATCACGAGGAAGGCCCCAGCGCTATTCTGATCTCGCCATCACCACCGTTCTGGTCATTAAACGCGTGTTCAGGTTGACCCTGCGGGCTGCACAGGGTTTTATTGATTCCATTTTTACACTGATGAATGTTCCGTTGCGCTGCCCGGATTACACCAGTGTCAGCAGGCGCGCAAAGTCGGTTAATGTCAGTTTCAAAACGGCTTTGTTGAATAAATAAGATTTCGTGCGAACGACCCTGTAGCTGGCTGGATTTTCAGGCAATACGCACGCTTTCTGGCATCCCAGCCTTTGTCATCCTGTTCAACGCACGCACCATGGCCATAGCTTCCGCTACCTGACCATCGTAGTCACGCAGCATCAGTGAATCTCCCAACAACTGCTTCATTCTGTACATTGCCGTTTCCGCTATCGAGCGACGGTTATATTCCGTTGTCCATTTCCACCGTGCATTGCTTCCGCTCAGCCGCTGATTAGCAACGGCACGGTTGCGGTCTGCGTACTCACCGGGCCAGTAACCTGCTCCTTTTCGGGGAGGAATAAGCGCGCTGATTTTTTTGCGGCGCAGTTCATCGTGACAGAGCCGGGTGTCGTAAGCCCCGTCTGCCGCGGCTGCCCTGATTTTTCTGTGAGTCTGCCGGATAAGGCCCGGGAAGGCTTCTGAGTCCGTGACGTTATTCAGCGACAGGTCTGCACAGACAACTTCATGTGTGTTGCTGTCAACAGCAAGATGCAACTTTCGCCAGATACGACGGCGCTCTTTGCCGTGCTTTCTGACTTTCCATTCGCCTTCACCAAAGACCTTCAGCCCGGTGGAATCAATCACCAGGTGTGCGATTTCACCCCGGGTGGACGTTTTGAAACTGACATTAACCGACTTTGCCCGCTTACTGACACTGGTGTAATCCGGGCAGCGCAACGGAACGTTCATCAGGGCAAAAATGGAATCAATAAAACCCTGCGCAGCCCGCAGGGTCAGCCGGAATACGCGTTTAATCACCAGAACGGTGGTGATGGCGAGATCAGAATAGCGCTGGGGCCTTCCTCGTGATGAAGGCGTTGCCGACTCATACCAGGCCTGAATCGCCCCATCATCCAGCCAGAAAGTTATGGAGCCACGGTTGATGAGGGCTTTATTGTAGGTGGGCCAGTTGGTGATTTTGAACTTTTGCTTTGCCACGGAACGGTCTGCGTTGTCGGGAAGATGCGTGATCTGATCCTTCAACTCAGCAAAAGTTCGATTTATTCAACAAAGCCACTAAGAGCCTCTTCATTCCCTGGCTTTACTACTTCGTCTGACATGGAAGCTTCCTTACAAATGAAATTAATCATAACTAAATCACCATCAGGTGATTTAGTTATATCTTTCGGTTATAGGAACCACTCAGGTTTTACACCGAAGCGCGCGGAAAGAGCTTTTATGTGAGTGATGGTCAAAGAGCGCTGCCCTGACAGGATTTGGCTGACCAATGATTTAGATCCGATCTCATCCTTAAGGTCTGAATAAGACAGCTTGTGCTGGTCAATCAGGGTTCGCAGAAGTGCAACGCCGACTGGTATTTCAGCAATAGCTTTGTTGAACTCAGCGAAACGAGGGCTGTTATCTTCATAGTCGGCAATCTTACTCGCCAGGAAGTCAATAAGTGGGTTCTCGTCGTCGTTCTCGATCAGATAATCCACCAGCTCCATCGCTTCGCGGTAATCGCTCTCGGAAGAACTGCCCCCTAGGAAGGGGACGGCAGCTACGAGTTGTTTGGTTGCTTCAATGGCTTTTGCAGTGTCGGTAATCATTCTTTGTTCTCCCTGTAATAGCGGGTCAACTTGTCGTAATCAGCGTGGGTTGCGATGTGCTTCACGTAAAAGCGCTTATTTACGAAATTGATATAGGCGATAACCCTCAAGTTGTTGCCCCCTACATCCAAAACCCACCACTTATTCCTGTACTTAAAATTATCCAGGCTCGGTATCAGAGTTAGCATCTCAGCTGGAGAAGAGAAGTCCGTCTCGCGCACTAAGCGGTACAACGCCCGAATGGCTAACGAATCGTTGGGATATCGCTTTGCCGCTTCCTCAAAAGGCTCTTTTGAAATTACGTGCATCTTGCGGTCGTTCCATCCGTTTACATTATGTGAACATTATAGCATCGCTCTTTGCCGTTTACAATATGTGAACGTTACCTTTGCATTTCACAACCTCGCCAAAATCCCCACTTAACCTGAATAGAGTGGACCTTAAGGGCATATGGGCCGTTTTGATGCGTGGCTAACCGACGAGTTAAGCCAAAAGCAGGAGGTGACCTGCTCCCCGTTGCTTTCCGGGCTACGTACCGCCGTATGTTTAGGCTCCAGTCCTACCATTCTGGCGAACTGACGCGTCTGATAAGAACGGTAGGCTGAACCGTTGTCTGTCAGCCACTCAACGGGGGATGTCGGCAGGCTGTTACCGAAGCGACGCTCCACGGCACCCAGCATGACGTCCTGCACGGTTTCACTGTCATATCCACCGTTACTGGCCGCCCAGTAAAGTGCCTCGCGATCGCAACAGTCCAGAGCGAACGTGACCCGCAGTTTTTCACCGTTATCACAGCTGAACCCGAAGCCGTCAGAGCACCACCGCTGGTTACTTTCTCCAACGGCCACTTTCCCTGTATGCGCCCGCTTCGATGGCGGTATTTCCGGTTTACGCTCAAGCAGCAGCGCATTCTGACGCATGATGCGGTATACGCGTTTGGCATTGATCACCGCCATGTCGTCAGTTTCTGAGTAAGCGTACAGCGTGAACCGTCTGGTCATAATCTGAAGCATCCGACAAAGTGGTGTCCACCAAATAAGTAGTGGGAACCAAAGTGTCAGATATGCAGAAAAATATGACTCCCGGCAGGCGTAAAGGCTGCCCTAATTATTCTCCTGAGTTTAACATCTCAAAACTGGCGCTTGAAAATGGCATTAATGCCAATCTGCTCTTTAAATGGCGCCAGCAGTGGCGCGAGGGAAAGCTGCTATTACCTTCCTCTGAGAGTCCTCAGTTACTTCCTGTGACTCTCGATGCCACCGCCGTACAACCAGAACCGCCCGCTGAGGACTCAGAGCTCAGCATCAGCTGTGAGGTAACGTTCCGGCACGGGACACTCCGCCTCAACGGCACTGTCAGCGAAAAGCTTCTGACACTGCTGATACAGGAACTGAAGCGATGATCCCGCTAACAACAGGCACCAAAATCTGGCTGGTTGCCGGTATTACCGATATGAGAAACGGCTTCAACGGCCTGGCGGCAAAGGTGCAGACGGCGCTGAAAGACGAACCGATGTCCGGCCATGTCTTCATCTTCCGGGGCCGCAGCGGCAGTCAGGTTAAACTTCTGTGGTCCACCGGCGACGGGCTGTGCCTGCTGACCAAACGGCTGGAGCGCGGGCACTTCGCCTGGCCGTCAGCTCGCGATGGCAAAGTGTTCCTCACACCGGCACAGCTGGCGATGCTCCTTGAAGGTATCGACTGGCGGCAGCCTAAAAGACTGCTTACGTCACTGACTATGTTGTAGGCCTCTTTATCCTGGTCGACGCTGAATGAGCCTGGTAATATATCCGGTATGAACAGCTCACGTCCTGACGATATCGATGAACTGAAACGTCTCCTTGCCGAACAGGAGGCGCTGAATCGTGCCCTGCAGGAAAAACTGCACGAGCGTGAATGCGAAATAGACCATCTGCAGGCGCAGCTGGATAAACTTCGCCGGATGAACTTCGGCAGCCGTTCCGAAAAAGTCTCCCGCCGTATCGCACAAATGGAAGCCGATCTGAACCGGCTTCAGAAAGAGAGCGATACGCTGACCGGTCGGGTGGATGACCCGGCAGTACAGCGCACTCTGCGTCAGATCCGCACCCGCAAACCGTTCCCCGAATCACTCCCCCGCGATGAAAAACGCCTGCGGCCAGCGGGTTCCTGCTGCCCGGAGTGTGGTGGTGCGCTGAGTTACCTGGGTGAGGATGCCGCTGAACAGCTGGAGCTGATGCGCAGCGCCTTCCGGGTTATCCGGACAGTACGTGAAAAGCATGCCTGTATTCAGTGCGATGCCATCGTGCAGGCCCCCGCGCCTTCACGGCCCATCGAGCGGGGTATCGCAGGACCGGGGCTGCTGGCCCGCGTGCTGAGTTCAAAGTATGCAGAGCACACCCCGCTGTACGGGGTCTGAAGTCCAATGGAACGAAAACGTACGTTAGTGAAGTAACTATCTGATATATAAACATAATAGACGCAGAAAAATCGCTTAAGACGGCGTGTTTTTAATCAATAAATGGCATTTATCGGACATTGTTGTCTACAAATCGATTTTTCAGACATGTGTTTATCTCTTACCGTACGTTTTCGTACGGTTGGACCTCAAACCCTTTAAACGAACTTCCGCGTATTCACCGTAGACAGAACCCTGATGCGTGGCATCACTATGCCCGGGAATGTGGAATACACCTTGATAATCCAGCTCAGGGTGTGCGGTACGATCTACATGAAATGGCCATCGCTGCCGTCATCGCAGGACAAGGCGTAGCATTGGTTCCGCGTATGTATGTCGAGAATGAATTGCGTTGCGGTATGCTCGTTTCGCCCTGGCCAGCCTCAGGATGCCTGAGCAAAAAATTCTGTTTAGTAAAACCGACGGAAACGGGGATCAATGAGGCTGCGCTGGAAAGTTTTGAACGCTGGCTGCTTGCTGAAATTAATACTCTCACCAGCCTCAATGCTGAACGATGACATTCCGTCCGCTCCTCGCTGTGAGTTCAACCGATGGATGCAACCCATTGGTTAAATGCTCTGCGAGTGATTCATAGTATGGGGTTTTTCCTAGCCTATAGTAGTGCGGCCCCACAGTCCCATGTTTATATTTTTTAAGTCTGGACTTAGGCAGGCATTCGTTATTTGCGCTGACCTGCCAGTTCATGACAAAGCGCACCGATCTTTTCAACTGCATTGAGCAGCGTGGACGAGGGTTCATTCGCACAATTTAACCTCAGGAAGTTCTGAAACTCGGCCCCTGGGGAAAACAGGAGGCCAGGACTGACACCAATGCCCAGCGCCAGCGCGCGACGGTGTACCACCAATGAATTCAGCGGATGCGGGAGTTCTATCCACAACAAGAAACCGGCTGTCGGCACGGTAACACGAGTGCCCTGTGGGAAGCTTGCCTTGACCCGGGCGATAACGGCTTGTACCCCCTCTGATATCCGGAACTTCAAGCGTCGTAAATGACGATCGTAGTCCCCACTTGCCAGTATATTGCTCGCGGCAGCCTCAAGCAGCGGTGCGCCAGCCCAATCCCCGGCCATGCGAGCCTGCAATACCTGAGTGTGATAGCGTCCTGCCGCAACCCACCCGATTCTCCAGCCCGGGGCAAGGGTTTTGGATAATGAACTGCAGTAGATCACACTCCCGCTCTGGTCGAACGCCTTGCAGGCCGGAGGACGCTGCCCTTCACCGGCCAGATCACCATACACATCGTCCTCAATTAAAGGGATGCCTGCACGTTCAATCAGAGCAACAAGTTCCTGCTTACGGGTGACGGGCATACTGGCACCGAGTGGGTTTTGCACCGTGGGCGAAGCCAGCACGGCTGCGGGACGGTGACGCTGAATAGCTTCATCCAGAGATGCCAGCAACAAGCCTTCAGCAGGATCCGTGGGGATTTGCAATGCCTTGAGGCCTAAGTCCTCAAGCAGCAGGAGCGTACCGAAGTAGGCAGGTTGCTCAATTGCCACTACGTCACCTGGCTGACATACAGCCCGCAGAGCCAGACGCAGTGCTTGCGTCGCTCCAGCCGTGATGACGAGATCATCCGAACCAAAACGGGCTCCCCACTGTGCAGCGCGTACGGCTATATTTCTGCGCAGGTCTGCCCTTCCCGGCGGCAGGCTGTAGCTCTGCCCGTGCGCGTCAAGGCGGCGGGTTGCAGTCTGTAGCGCCCGCTGTAGCGTGTTTGTTGGCAACCATATTGGATCGGGCAGCGCTGCACCAAGTGGCACCAGACGGGCTTCTGCGCTACTAAATAGTGAACGGGCTACTGCTGACATTGTCACGGGAACTGGGCCAGGTAAATCCTGGGAAGACGGCATGTTCTGAGATGTGTTTATCTGGCAAACGAAGTAGCCCGAACGCGGACGCGCTACAATCAGGCCCTCGGCCTCGAGACAACGGAGTGCTTCCAGTGCCGTTGGGAGGCTAACCTGCTCTCGTTCGGCCAGTTTACGTGCGGAGATCATCCTGTCGCCGACTCGCAATACACCTGATGCAAGGGTAAGGCGCAGCATTTCAGCAATCCGGCGGTAATGTGGGGACAACAGACGTGGAGCGGACATTGCGAACTGTACAGTCTGATTTTCGATAGATCTGACTATACAGACAATGATGTGGCCCTTCTATAGTGGTGCCGAGCCCGCTCAATCAAGGAGGCATTATGCATAGCGATAACTTCGATCTTTCTGCTTATTTCCGTCGCATAAACTACACCGGGCATGCAGCCGCCGATACCGCCACGCTGCACGCGCTCATGCGTCATCAACTCTTTTCGGTGCCCTTCGAGAATCTGGATGTACAGGCTGGCAAAGTCGTATCCCTGGTACCCGAAGACATTGCAGATAAACTGCTACATCGAGGTCGTGGCGGATACTGCTATGAGGTTAATGGGCTATTTGCAATGGCATTGGACGCTTTAGGTATTACCTACCGTTTCGTTGCCGCTCGCCCGATGTTCTACCCGGCACGCCGACCGAAAACGCATATGGCATTAATTGCTGAAGTTGATGATCGCCTGTGGCTTTGCGATCTAGGGTTCGGCAGCTATGGTATTCGCGCGCCGCTCGCTATAGACATGACAGATACCGATATCGAACAGGATTTCGACACTTTCCGACTTATCCGTGACGTTAATAACGAGTATCTGCTACAAGCGAAGGTGGAGGGTGCATGGGCTAATCAATACAGTTTTGATCTGTCCCCCCAGGAGTGGATTGATTTCGTCCCGGCCAACTACCTCAATTCCACCCACCCTGATGCCATCTTTGTGCAAAAGTTACTGATCGTGCAGCACGCCCCCGAGGGTCGCCTGATTTTGCTAGGTAATTTGCTGAAGACGATCACCGCAGAGGGTATCGAAACGCAACAACTGATGGATGACGGTATTGCCCTGGCCCTGAAAAATCGCTTTGCTCTGCCTGTACCGCAATACATCGGGAAGAGCGCTTAATCCTGAGTACAGCCTTCCCTCTTTTTATTCTAATGAAATAGACAGAGGGCTGGCTGGCACGCCTGTCGCAGACTAGTCATTCACAAATGAGGGTCTGGATTTAGTTTTATTTCAGTTGCAACACCGATGCTAATTGACCATTCATTGAGCAGGTAATCAATGCCTGCTTTTCGCTCAAAGCTGCCTGTCAAAGTGGTCAAGCTTTTCCATAGCTCAGAGGTACCAAAAATCACCTTAACGAATGGAAGGGACTTCCCCTGGATATGCGCCTGATTAACTCTTGTGCAATCATGGGGTAAACATAGCCCCGGAGGGATTCGTTATGACCATCACTAGGCTTTGTTGAATAAATCGAACTTTTGCTGAGAGCTTTGTTGAATAAATCGAACTTTTGCTGAGTTGAAGGATCAGATCACGCATCTTCCCGACAACGCAGACCGTTCCGTGGCAAAGCAAAAGTTCAAAATCACCAACTGGCCCACCTACAATAAAGCCCTCATCAACCGTGGCTCCATAACTTTCTGGCTGGATGATGGGGCGATTCAGGCCTGGTATGAGTCGGCAACGCCTTCATCACGAGGAAGGCCCCAGCGCTATTCTGATCTCGCCATCACCACCGTTCTGGTCATTAAACGCGTGTTCAGGTTGACCCTGCGGGCTGCACAGGGTTTTATTGATTCCATTTTTACACTGATGAATGTTCCGTTGCGCTGCCCGGATTACACCAGTGTCAGCAGGCGCGCAAAGTCGGTTAATGTCAGTTTCAAAACGCCCACCCGGGGTGAAATCGCACACCTGGTAATTGATTCCACCGGGCTGAAGGTCTTCGGTGAAGGCGAGTGGAAAGTCAAAAAGCATGGCCAGGAACGCCGCCGTATCTGGCGTAAGCTGCATCTCGCCGTTGACAGTAAAACACATGAAATCATCTG
>OBAS01001643.1_pt1 | contig 12663 bp, 16 predicted proteins | sample 1517591 | NCBI WGS metagenome assembly OBAS01 (sample SAMN04571700, study PRJEB22368) | human gut metagenome | biome: human gut; material: stool | host: Homo sapiens | place: Luxembourg | collected 2012-10-05
AAAACCATCACCCGTTGAGTTGCCGGGGCCGCGGTTTTGACTTTGTGCGGGGACCTGCTGAACCTGCCCCCTGGTTGTTACCTTCACCCGTTTGAGAGCCGTTCGCCGCAAGGGCAAAGACGCCACGGCCTGACGCATCTGTCCGGGGCAGGACACAAAAGTTTTTGCGGTTCCATGCAAAAAGTTTTGTGGACTGTTCATTACACCCTGGACAGCCAATGCGACAGGTTGTGGCTATGTCAGCCCGGGCGAATGGACTCAAACGGGTGATTCGGGTACCAGGGGAAAGGAGCAGGCACCCGCCGCAACGACGGAACGCGCGGGCGCGAAACGGCGTTGCCCTGCAGAGTGCCGGCAGTCCTTCGCCGGCACGGTGAAAGCGGCGCGACCGTTCCGGTCGCAGCAAGCGCTGCCGTTGACCTCAGACATCAGACACTAGCCGGCAGGCCCGAAACCGCGTAGCGGGTTCGGCGGAGCTTACCGCGTCTTTTCGCGGTTAGCGGAGTGTGGCTCGACGACTGAACCGCGCCAGCGGGTCAGGAGCCGAAGGTGGCCCCGGGGCAGATTGTGTGAAAAGAAAGTTAAACAGAGGAAGAGCAGCAGCAAGATGGAGAGTACCGGTCAGGTCAGGACTGAGATTCGCCCTTCTCTTTTCTGTACTGAACAACGCAGTACCAGGCCGAAGCCAGGAAAGCAAAAACGGTGATCAGCACGCGTAATTCGTCACCCGGCTCTTTGCCCTTCAGCATCAGCGTTATGATGATGCCGGCAACGATAATCCACGCCATGCCACTCCAGAGGCGCAGTTTATCTGCCACGACATTAATCAGAACAAAAGCAACGGCCAGGATAGCCCCCCACAGAGCCGGAACAGGCTGAAACGGAATAAAAAACAGATTAATACCGGTTAAAAGCGTAACGGCTGCAAACATCAGAGACATACGCACAGATTACCCTCCCTGGACACACTGAGTAAGAAAATCAATTCTGCTGATCATCGCCCGGTTTATTATATTCGGGCGCATTTGCGCGCGGCAGCTGCTGACTGTTCAGTCGATGTACGCGGAGCCGTTCATGGAAATATTCGCGCAGGTGTTCAGGCTGTTCCCGTTCAACAAGCTCAGGCACAACAGGCTTGTTCATCCGTTCCTGCCAGGCAACAGCGGCGGCCGCTTTATCGACGGAGACTTTGTCCTGCTCTTCTTTTGCGAATGAGGCGATATTCCATTTTGACATATGTATACCTGCAACGTTTTCCCGAAAGCTATTGCGGATAATACGCGCATTCCCTGGCTTCAGCGACTGACAACGGAGAAGAGAGTGCGCGGCGCCGGAGGCGCGGCGACGTCTCTCTCCGGCAGGCGCAGCCTGCCCGGGTTTTGCGCGCGGACTGACAGGCGCCCTCCGGCCCGGACGCCTGCCATCGAGCTTACTGCTTACTGGCCCTTCCCGCCCTGTAAGATGAAGTGTCCGCCAATGTAGACGGCACACTGACCGGTCATGTATTCACAGATTTCGTCCATCACCTGGGCGGTGGTCAGTTCCCGCTGACCGGCATCCCGGCGGCGGGCATTGATCAGGGCTTTGTACTGTCGCAGGATATCGCGGCTTTGTGGTGCAAGTTTCATGTGCTTTCTCCTTAACCGGCGGGCTTACCCGCCGGATAGTAATCAGTTGCTGAATACATAGCCTTCATGGAAGACATAGCCGCTGCTGAACAGATCCCGCGCGTAAGCCTCATAATCGAAATAGACGCGCAGGGATTCAGGCACCTCGTTTAACAGGCCGTGATCCTCCACAAAGCCATAAGCAAAATCCTCCTCGCTTTCAGCCTCGCCACAATACGCATCATCAAAGGCGTCATAGTCGCACTCGCCGGTATATTCCGCCCAGGCCACAAACGCGGCGGCGCGTCCTTCGTCCTGCGCCTGCCGGAATGCCTCGATAAACGCCCACTTAACAGAGGATTCAGAGGCAAACTGAGACGGGATCCCTTCCCAGTCCTGAAACATAAACTCGGGGTCCTCCTCGGCGGCATGCAACGCCCGGCAGGCGTCATAAAACGCGTCTTCGTCGTCGAAATTGGTTAAATCAAACCATTTGCCAAAAATACTGCCGCCGTTGTACTGGTGATATGTGCCCACGTAGATGGCCGGAGTGGTGATGGATGAATTCATTTTTTCGTCTCCCTGCGGGGCGGCATGGCCGCCCCGGTCGTTAATCAGTCCAGCGCGGCGTAAATGGCGTTGCATTCCGGGTGAAGGGTAATGTGATTCCAGAGCTGGACATCACGCAGCATATAAAGGCGAGTCAGTGCCGGGTTACTGCTGTCATGATGGGCCGCCAGACGACGGTTAACGGCCAGCGATGTCAGAATAATGCCCGCCGCGTCGGCGCTGACCATGCGATCAAACCAGTTTTCACTGTTGACCAGATGAACCCGGCCACAATCCGGCATCATGTAACCGCCGCCCTCTGGCAGCCGGATAAAGTGCCAGAACTCACTGCTGTATTCAGGCATCCATTGTTTCGCCAGCGCATACACCTGCAATTCTGCGAGAATGAAATCCGTACCGAACAGGTACGGCATAAAAGACAGGCGGTCACACTCTTCAACATTCAGGACGGGGCGTGTTGTCACATACTGCATGGTAAAACCTCCGTAATCACATGGACTGCGGCACCGGGTTGTGCCGTGCCGACACGTCAGCCCGGCGGAAAGCGGAAGATGCAGGGGCGACACCGGAGGCCGCAGCGCAGATAAAGCGCGAAGCGGGTCTGGACGGTTTTCGAGCGAAACCTGAGCGAGAAAACGACGGGAAGAACGGCGAGCATCATAAAAAAACTGCGACCGGGCGAGGATGGCGGCGTCAGCGAACCCTTGCATCTGCAGCAGCCGGGCTAAAGTGAAGGCACGGCACTACCCGTCGCGATGCAGGAGGTTGAATACAGGTTTTTTCTCCCCCGTTTTTCGACCACAGGGAGAAAGCGGAAGCAGAGGTCGCGACGCGACAGACGCAGGAATAAGGCTACAGACCGGAGGGATGGGGCCGGGTGAAGCGGAGCCGGCGGCAACGGCAAGCCGGCGACTTCCTTATCCGGAGATGGGTGTGCCAGCGAACGCCTGCCTCTGCCGCAGCCGGGCTACAGTGAAGGCACGGCGCAACCCGCACACGGCACGGTGATAACAGAGGGTTGTTTTCACCCAAAAGGCCCGGAAACCGGGCCGGGAGGACTCGGAGCCGGCACGGCGACATCCTTATCGCACCACTCCTTCTGTGCCGGCAGGCTGACAAGGGAGGGTCCCCCTCCCCTGGCGCTCCGGGCTGTCACTCCTGAGTGCTGATGGCGCGGGCGTCTCTCACCATTTCCTTTAAAACCCGGCGATCAAACCAGCGCCGGACCGGAGTGTCCGTAAAACGCACCTGATCAGTGATAACCCCTGCGCTCCTGATAGTTTCCTCCCGCTCGTTAACCAGGGTGAGCAGAACCGGGCAGAATCGCGCATCGCGAATCAGAATGGCATCGAGGACCTTATCCAGCCTGTCAGTCTCGTCTTCGTCCAGCCAGTTGTCATGATCATACTCATCGGCCAGCAAGCGCCAGTCACCGATCCGCCTGTCCATCAGACGAGGAGTGACGGACGGCTTCAGCGCGGCGGCGATGCGCTTCGTATCCCGGTGGACGATTTCCGTTATCTGCGTGAGGGAGGCTTTCAGGAAGGCCAGCAGATCGTCACATTCCGCCGCCGTCAGCCACTCCTGAGCGTAAGGCAGGCGGATAACCTGACAGTCAGCCAGCCGCTCCGGATGCGGATATGCCTGCACCGGAAAGAGATGCAGACGAGCCGGGGTTCCCGCCAGCCGCCGGGCGCTGGCGAGCAACAACGCAGCCCGGCCATACGTCAGCGGCTGACAAAGCAGTTCTGTAAGCGTGAGGATTTCCACGCCACTGAGAGAGCCGCAGGCGGCGAGCCAGCCGGGTACGGTTTCGGGGGCGACGGGCGCCATATCAACAGCGTCGGGCCAGCCAGCCTGGCGCAGCATCCGGTCGCCGTGACGCAGAATAAGCGCGTTAAGGGTTTCATTTTTCATCATTATCGTCTCTGTCCGGGGTATATCGCCCCGCAGCGTGGCGGGGCGATCTGCTGTCAGCTTTTCAGTAATGCGCGCACTTTCGCTGTATCCGCCAGGCGGCGCATTACGCTTTCCGGCACCGGTTGATTGCGATCCCGTGCGGTCCATTCCCTGTCCCACAATGCCTGTTCGGCGGTAATCAGCAGGGTTTCAAGCAGGTCAACCGGCACAGTCACCCTCTGCCCGTTCTCTTTCACCTGGTCTATCAGTGCCATCACCAGGCCGGCTGACACACCCGACTCAAGCCGTTGTTCTTCCGGTATGACATCCATGCGTTCCAGTACTGCCCTTACGTCCTGTTCTGAAAAGGGATATTCCATCCCGTCAGCCAGCGCCTCAATATCCGCCGGGGTCCAGATAATCAGGTTCAGCGGGGTTTCTGCGGGATATTGCTCACTCAGCATCCTGCAAAGGTCTTCACGGGTTCCGTACATGTTCTCTCCTCAATCCAGAAAGCTTTCATCGAGCATCAGTGCAATATTGAACGCCTCATCCATCAGGACGCTGAGACGTCGCAGACTGATACCGGCAAGCCGTTCCGCCAGTCCGTCGTACCGGTAGTGGTACGTGTCTTCCAGCACTTTCAGGGTGGTTTTCAGGTCGCAAAGATTGTTCGCCAGCCCGGCCATATTGCGGCGCAGGGCTTCGTGTCCGTCGTAATTCATTACGCGGCCTCCGGGAGCCATTCATCGTTCGCCGCGGGGGTATTGACGGCCCGGTGCATGGCGGCCAGTCGTTCGGTTCCGGCCCGGTGGTACTGCGCCAGCATTTCGATGCCGATATAGCGGCGTCCGGCGCGGTATGCAGCGACGCAGGTCGAACCGCTTCCGGCAAACGGGTCGAGAACAATCGCGCCCGGGGCGCTGAATGACTCAATCAGCGGCTGTAGCGCCTCCACCGGTTTCTGCGTCGGATGCAGGGTATTACCGGTATACGGGAAGGGCAGCACATCCGGCAGCGGTTTAAGGGGTGGCACGGGGCGGCCTTTAGCAAGGACATAAGCCCCTTCATGGCAGTAGTCCACAAATCCGCGTCGGGCCCTGGCGTTACTACGGTTGGAGGCATAGTTTTTGGTGAACACAAGCTGGCCCACGGCATAGAATCCTGCCGCTTTCCACGCGGCCATAAAGCGGTCCACACGGTTCCAGCCGTAGAAGCTCACCATCAGCGCGTCTTTTTTGAGGACGCGATACATCTCCAGCGTGGCCGGTTGCAGCCATTCGTCCGTCACATCCCCGGCAATCTGTCTGCCCTGACGGTCCTTAAAACCGACGAGGTAAGGCGGATCGGTCACAATAAGGTCCACGGCACGGTCGGGGAATCCGCGCATCACATCAATACAGTTCCCGAGAATGAATCTGGACATGGCAGCACTCCTGTAGTCTGAGGGGGCAGGAGGCATCACCGCGATACCGTTCCCTGCCGCACGCTGCCTGTTCATCGCGTCCGGTCACGGGTCAGGCCGACCGTGGAATACCGCAGCCGTCCGTCTTTTCGACGGCAAGGATATGCCGCGAAAGCGGCTTGAAGGGCGCTCCTTAAAAGGGCGAGGGACTGGCGTACACTCTCAACGACGCCGGGCCGGAGCGGAATAACCGCCCGTCCCGTACCAGACCGGACGCGAGACACTGGCAGCGGGAGGCAGGCTTGCGTTAACTCCAGGCGAACGGGGAATTACCGGCATACCTGTCCACAAATCAGGGGCTTAAGATTGTGGATAACCTGAAGGCAAACGACGGAGAAGCGCGGGAGAACAGACGCCACCACGCCTGTTCTTTTTTTGAACAACCAGAAAGTTTGTATCAGCGGTTCAGGGATTTATCCCCGGCCAGGGACAGGCCAATATAGACGCCCGCCCCCCAGATGACCTGCGACAAAATGAAAACCCACTGCGGAACGTCGAAAACCAGAAGCGGAAGCAGACATAGCGTCACAATGCCAATCAGCCGGCTGCCAAATTTTCTGCGCACCGGTTCACTGCTGTCGACGGGAATGCGGGCGAGTCGGAGAACATTTCTGAATCCTGGTGACATGAGAACCTCCCTGGGGATGCCAGTCAATTGAAATCGGTATAGTAGTGGATGTGATTCGTACTGTTAGTCACCGAATGCACGCCGCATATTTTTCTTTATTTCCCGGGTATCCGACCCGGACACCGGCACGGCAGATGTTGCCGGCGTATCCGGTACTGCAGCCCTGCTCACGTCAGCGGTGCCGGCCATCTGCTGAACCAGTGCCTGCAGCTCACTGACCGAGGTGGGCGGTACCGGCATACTGGCCAGCAGGCGCGGCAGTTCCGGCGCCGTCGTGTGGAGGGCAAGACCGGTGATAATCAGGTTTCTCAGCAGATCGCCACGCAGACGGGATGACGCCTCCGTCAGCACACTTTCCACCCGTTCTCCACTCCGGCCATTCTGAAGCGTCAGGGTGTAACGCCGGCGCTGGTATTCTGTCTCTGGTGACACGGGCAGAGCAGCCTCACCATTTTCGGGCTCATCCGGAAGGCCGGTGAGTGAGGACCAGGTTCCGGAGACCAGGGCCATCACGGCGCAAAGGCGGACAGCGCTCAGCTGCCCGGCAAAGAACACCGGGATCAGCGCCGGTAAACGAGCATCCACCTGGTATACCACCGCCCCGGCGGTGGCGGCGGTACGGATGAACTCACCGCGCAGGGGCTGTGAGATGGTGCTGATGGTTGCCATCGCCGCGATGTCGGTGCGATCGTCGCTGTGCAGATAGAAAGAATACTGGCCGTCCGGCACGTTTAGTCCTCTTTATTGTAAAGGGCAATCTCCCTGGCCAGCGCCATCTGCGGATCGCCTATAACCTCGATACGGTCAGGAGCCAGAGGCCAGGCCTGACGGATAGCTTCTTCTATGAGGGAAGCCCCTCCCCCGACCAGGAATACCCGGTTAACGTTCCTGAAGGCCGTCAGCTCACTGGTGACACGCGCCCCCAGGGAAGTGATCGCCTCTGTTATTTTGTTCCGAACCTCGTCGATTTTACCGGCATCGTTGATCACACGCTGCAGATACTGACGATCATTGCGGTTGCGGATGACAGTGTCAGCGATGAGGGCGCTGGTTTCACTGTCTGCCGCCCGCAGTGCGCCTGCAGCTGCCCGGGTGACCTGTGACACGCCAACAGACGGATTACCGTGCACCGCACTGATATCATCAAACTGGCCGACAATCACACCGGCATCGAGCGTGGTGCCACCGAGATCGATAATCAGGGTGGTCTCAGCGGGGCCGGGCTTCAGCTCCGCGAGACGGGAGAACGCCGCCGGTAGTGATTCCGGCATCACCTTCACGTCCGTTACGGTAAATGCCCTGCCCTTATTCAGAACCAGCTCACGCATCAGATTTTCCCGTTTGCGTCGTATGTTCTCCTCGTTCCGCTGGCAGTCCCCGTCGTAATACTCACTCAGGGGCAGCGTCACGGTCAGGCTCACCGGCTGCGGCTCCAGTCCGCTGTTCAGTAGCGCATGATGCACGGCCAGCAGGTTGAGATCACCGTACTGATATTCCACGTTTGTTGTCGGGATGGCATCCCGGCTGACGCTGTCCCAGGTGTATTTCAGCGTGCCCACCTGATAATTGAACGTTGCCGCACTGAATTCTGCCACTTTCCAGCCATGCCGGAAGGAGTTAGCAGATACCCGAGTCTGAAGCTCATCGCCTTCAAACCATGCCAGCTTAACATTAGTTGAACCATCATCGCAGTAAATATTCATCAATATGCTCCGTTAATTACACTCAATTTGATACCAATTATAAGAGCAAAATGAAAAAATCAAAGTGATATCTCTCAATATGAGCAATATAAAAATATCAAAATGATTAATTTAAGCATTTTGAACACCTTTATTTACTCAAAATGTTCTTAAGGCATGCGATCTGGATTATCGTCACGCTGTTAAATATACTGTATGCATAACCAGTAAAATTAGAGTGTCAGGAGGAAAGATGAAGCTACAACTTTTCAGCACCGGGAAAGAACTCCCGCCACAGGCCCATCCATTGTTTGCCGATCTGGCCAGCTGCGGTTTTCCCAGCCCTGCTGCTGACTATGTCGAGTCCGATCTGGATCTCCATGATTACTGCATACGGCATCCGAGCGCGACGTACTACCTGCGTGCCAGCGGAGACAGCATGGCCGACGGCAGTCTGTACAATGGCGATCTGCTGGTTGTGGACAGTGCTGAAAAGCCGCGGCACGGCGATATCGTTGTCGCCAGCGTACAGGGGGAGTTTACGGTGAAACGGCTTCTGCTGACGCCGCGACTGACGCTGCAGCCCATGAATGCCTCCTGGTCGCCGATTTATCCTGATCCCGACGAGCTGGATATCTTTGGCGTCGTCACGCATATCATCCACCGCCCGAGGGAGATGTACTGATGTTTGCCCTGGCCGATGTGAACAGCTTCTATGCCAGCTGTGAACGTGTTTTCCGCCCGGATTTGAAAGGAAAGCCGATAGTCGTCCTGAGCAACAACGACGGGAACGTAATCGCTCGCAGTGCCGAGGCGAAGCCCTGGATCAAAATGGGAACTCCGTGGTTTCAGATAAAAAACGAAAGGTACCCGGAAAAAATATATGCGTTTTCAAGTAATTATGAACTTTACGCCTCGATGTCGGCGCGCGTGATGAACTGCCTGGAGGAACTGGCCCCCAGGGTGGAACAGTATTCCATTGATGAGATGTTCCTCGACCTGACCGGCGTGGAGCACTGTATGGGGCTTGAGGACTTCGGCCGGCAGCTGCGTCAGCACGTGTATGACTGTACCCGCCTGACCATTGGCGTGGGCGCCGGACCAACGAAAACCCTCGCAAAATCAGCCCAGTGGGCCTCAAAAGAGTGGAAACAGTTTCGTGGCGTACTCGCTCTGACCAGGGGAAATCCGCAAAGGACGCGGAAACTGCTTTCACTGCAGCCGGTTGAAGAAATCTGGGGGGTGGGTAACCGTATTGCACGCAAGCTGAATGTGCTGGGCATAAAAACCGCGCTCGATCTGGCTCTGACGAACCCGGCCTTCATCCGCAAAAATTTTTCTGTCGTCCTTGAGCGAACGGTACGGGAACTGAACGGGGAAAGCTGCCTTTCGCTTGAGGAAGCCCCTCCGACGAAACAGCAAATTGTCTGCAGCCGCAGTTTTGGCGTGAAGATCACGGAGTACGAGTCACTCCGTCAGGCTATCTGTCAGCATGCAGAGCGGGCCTCTGAAAAACTGCGTAAAGAGCACCAGTATTGCCGGCATATTTCCGTTTTCATCAAAACGTCTCCGTTCGCCATTAAAGAGCCTTACTACGGCAACGTGGCTACGGAAAAACTGCTTACACCCACTCAGGACACCAGGGACATCATTGCAGCCGCCACAACGGCTCTGGAGCGTATCTGGAGGGATGGGCACCGGTATGCCAAAGCCGGAGTTATGCTGAATGACTTCACCGGCTCTGGCGTTTCGCAGCTGCAGCTGTTCGACGAACGCCCGCCACGCCCTCACAGTGCTGAGCTGATGAGGGTTCTGGACGGGATCAACAACTCAGGGCTGGGTAAAGTATGGTTTGCGGGGCGGGGTATGGCCCCGGAATGGCAGATGAAACGGGAGATGCTTTCTCCTGCTTATACGACACGATGGTCAGATATTCCTGCAGCGAAACTGGCGTGAAACTATGGCGATTTCACCTTGAAATTCTCAGCCTAAACTGCCTAATTACAATAAGTTAGATTTGAAATCGCCATGGCGAAATTATTGACTCAAATTTCTGTCAAGGACCTCGTTGATAGCCTTGTCCAGTTCATCCTGAATCACTTTTGACATACGGCTAAACTCATAAGTCAGCGTGCGCCCTTTCACACGCTTACGCGCGAACTTGTCCTTTTCTTCAAAAGACCAGAGTGGGGAAACCACTGACTTTTCCTTGGGAGATGGATCTATCAATGCCTGAGATGCCTGAGAAATCAGCTTCAGAATACTGGCTTTCTGTTCGTCTTCTGGTCGCTCGCCATCACTCAAAATTGCATCGAGCTGAGCTGATACAGACTGAATGAGTTCTTCAGGCGTTAATCCCTTTTCACTGAGTTTTTCATTAACTTCTAAAAGAAGCTTATAGTCACTAAACGATAGCTCCGACTGAACCGGGAACAGAGAAATCAAGTCTTGCGGTACGGCCGCCGCCTGCAGCGCCCTGGTAACTTTAGCCTGAGATAACCCCTCCAGTTCAGCAATTTCCTTTTGATTAAATCCGGACTCTTTAAGAGCGATCAATCTCAGGCCAATCTCCCGAAGATTATGTTCTTTAGCTGTCTGGATATCTTTAGCCAGTTGGCGAGCTTCATCAGCTGATAAATGTTCTTCGGTAACCATTACATCAAGGCCTGTACGGACAAAAATTGCTGAGGCTCGCCGTCTTGAACCATCCAGTATCTCAATCCTTTCACTTTGCTTAATACCAATACAGGGAAAGAACTGCTGAAACTTAATCGTCTGGATAATGGATTTCAGGGACTCCCTGGTCAGTGCAAGTTGATCTCTTCCGTTGTTTTCCTGGTTTACGAAGGTCTTACTTTCAACTTCAGATGCAGGCACCCGAACAAACCTGAACGTTACCTTCCTGCCGGTTTTTAAGGTAAATACCTGGCTTCTACCGGTGTCCGTCATTTCCGCCATTGACGCCTGGGTATTTAACTGTCTGCCGATGGTTTTTCTTTTCTCATTCGACATCACATACCTCCGTTAGTACGAATGAACTCGATGCGATCAAAGACTGCCTTCGCAAAGTCTTCCGCTGCTGATTTTGCGCTTTTTAGTGCCTCAGTACTTCCATCATAGGTTGCTGGATTTGCTGAAATAACTGTGTCAAAAGTCTCCCCACAGCGTTCGAAACCATCCAGTCTCGGCAGAACCATGTCTAGCATATCGGCACCGAAAACCTCTTTGGCCTGACTATGGCAAATTTTGTGATCAGACTTGTTCAGGATCTTGGACATGAAGCCGACATTACCGATGAGATTGCAGGTGTGCCCATCCATTTCGATGGAATCTATGAGGGCAGGGAGGCTGGCCACAAACTTCAGGGAAGAATGAAAATCAACCGTCGCCGGTGGAAGAGGGGTCAACATCAGGTCTGCCGCCCCAATGCAGTTTTTCAGGAACGCATCAAGGTGAGGACCACTATCAAGGAAAATAAAGTCGTAGTCATGCTGGAGCTTGTCGATAATGTTCTCTTTAAGCACCGCATGAATATTTTTCCCTGGCAGATGTTCTTCACACAATCCCTTCCAGCCTTCAGCAAGGAATGCATCGTCAATGGAAGCGGGGATTACATCAACACCAGGGATAATAGACGGTACTATAAAATCGGAAAGTAATTCTTCACGAGACACGTTCTGGAGCATGGCCTGAGCAGCCGTATTTTCAACCAAGCCCACTGAATTCTCATGGTTCAGGAACATTGTCAGAGATGCCTGCGGATCGAAATCGATGGCCAGAATACGCAGGTCTTCGAACAGAAGCTGAGGATGAGCTCGAAAAGCATGTGATAATGAAGCGGTAGAAACTGTCTTGGAACCACCACCTTTAAGATTACATACAAAAATCGTAAAGGCTTTATCGAAGCGATCCCTGTACTTCGGTACTTTACGATGGTTATACAGATCGATGACATTCTGAATCGTCATCGCGTATTTCATCGTATTACCAGAAGGTTTCTTTTTAAAAATGTAGCCACCGGCTTCCATTTCGGACACAGCATACTCAACACTGCCTTTACTGAGCTTAGGCAGCTTATACAGAGCGGCTTTGCTGTATTCCTGATAGAACTCGGTAAGCTTCAATTCCTCTTTTTGCTGTCGGATACTTTCGCTCAAAGATGTCAGAAGCTTACCTGCACGTGTAGCGACTTTCCGTAACTGCTCAATATTGTCCATTTATCACCTCATGACGTTTTTTGTCATTTTGAACAAAAAGAGTCATGTTGCAAGCAAAAAATCATATTGTTTTGATTTCGCTCTCAACAGGAGGGGGGAGAAGTTCGACGGGCGTGCCACTCAATCACAGTGCCGCAACACGCAGACGCACTTATGACCATCACACAACAAGTCGTACAAAAGGGTATAGAGAAAGGTATCAGCGCTCGCCGCAGCCATGTAACCGAGCGTAGCGAGCGAACTGGCGAGGAAGCGAAGAGGAACCGTTCCGGCAGATAGCTCTTACGCTCAGCACAAGAAGAGTTTTCCATCCTTTGTGGGAAACAGGTCAACTTTATGGACGCTCAGGACTATGGGAAACAGGTCAACTTCGCGGACGGCCGGGACTATGGGAAACAGGTCAACTTCGCGGACGGCCCGGACTGTGGGAAACAGGTCAACTTCACGGATGGCCGGGAGTGTGGGAAACAGGTCAACTCCGCGGACGGCCCGGACTGTGGGAAACAGGTCAACTTTGCAGACGACCGGGACTGTGGGAAACAGGTCAACTCCGCGGACGGCCCGGACTGTGGGAAACAGGTCAACTTTGCAGACG
>OBAS01001659.1_pt1 | contig 12587 bp, 10 predicted proteins | sample 1517591 | NCBI WGS metagenome assembly OBAS01 (sample SAMN04571700, study PRJEB22368) | human gut metagenome | biome: human gut; material: stool | host: Homo sapiens | place: Luxembourg | collected 2012-10-05
AGGTCAATATCTTCATAAAACATCTGTCCGTTAATATAAAAAGGCATCGGCATTACCACTACGCCAAGTTCTTTTGCCTCGCTTTGTGTAATACCACTGTTACTGTCCGTTACAACAATCACTCGACTCATTTTTTCCACTCCTGATTTTCGTTGTTTTTCCAAACGGTTCCTTTGTCTTTGAACCGTTACGCTTTCTATCATATCATAGGACAAAAAAAATGAAAAGCCTTGATTTTCAAGGCTTTTCATATCTATTTCACATGGTTTTTGATACTATGTTTACTTCATAACGCAACGGTTATGTCCGATTACATCATTCCGCCCATTCCCGGAGCACCACCGGCTGGCATTGCAGGAGTATCTTCCTTAATGTTTGCAACAGCAGACTCTGTGGTGAGTAATGTAGAAGCAACGGATGTTGCATTCTGCAGGGCACTTCTTGTAACCTTAACCGGATCAAGAATTCCGGATTCTACCATGTCAACATACTCTTCGGTAGCTGCATTGAAACCGGTTCCCGGTGCAGATTCCTTTACCTTATTGATGATAACAGCACCTTCAAGACCTGCGTTTGCAGCGATGTAATACAAAGGAGCTTCCAGTGCCTTTAAGATAACCTTCGCACCGGTCTTTTCATCTCCCTCTAAGGAATCAGCAAGCTCTGCAACCTTCTTGGATGCATGGATGTATGCAGATCCGCCACCTGCGATAATACCTTCCTCGACTGCTGCACGGGCATTTAATGCATCTTCCATACGAAGCTTTGCTTCTTTCATCTCGGTCTCTGTTGCAGCACCGACACGGATGACTGCAACACCACCTGCCATCTTTGCAAGTCTTTCCTGTAACTTTTCTTTATCAAACTCAGAAGTAGTCTCCTCGATCTGTCCACGGATCTGTTTGATACGTCCCTGAATCTTATCCTTGTCTCCGGCACCATCCACGATAACGGTGTTCTCTTTCTGAACCTTAACGGATTTTGCACGTCCAAGCATATCCATGGTGGTATCTTTCAGTTCTAATCCAAGATCGGAGCTGATCACCTGACCGCCGGTAAGGATTGCTATATCCTCAAGCATGGCCTTTCTTCTGTCACCATATCCAGGAGCCTTGACAGCTACTACGTTGAATGTACCACGCAGTTTGTTTACGATCAATGTGGTGAGTGCTTCTCCCTCGATATCCTCAGCGATGATCAGAAGTCTTGCACCGGACTGTACGATCTGCTCAAGCAGTGGCAGGATATCCTGGATATTGGAAATCTTCTTGTCTGTGATCAAGATGTATGGATCATCGAGATTTGCTTCCATCTTATCCATATCTGTGCACATATAAGCAGATAAGTAACCTCTGTCAAACTGCATACCTTCTACCAGGTCAAGCTCTGTCTGCATGGTTTTGGACTCTTCGATTGTGATGACACCATCGTTTGTAACCTTCTCCATAGCGTCTGCTACCAGATTACCAACTTCTTCATCACCGGCAGAAATTGCTGCAACTTTTGCGATCTGCTCTTTGCCCTTAACCTTCTGGCTCATTTCCTTTAATGCCTCAACAGCGGCATCTGTTGCCTTCTTCATACCACGTCTTAACACGATCGGATTTGCTCCTGCTTCCAGGTTCTTCATACCTTCCTGAACCATAGCCTGTGTTAAAACAGTAGCGGTAGTTGTACCATCACCGGCTACATCATTGGTCTTGGTTGCAACTTCTTTTACAAGCTGTGCACCCATGTTCTCAAATGCATCCTCAAGTTCCACTTCTTTTGCGATTGTTACACCATCGTTTGTGATCAGTGGAGCACCAAAGGATTTATCCAGTACAACGTTACGTCCTTTCGGTCCTAATGTTACACGAACGGTATTTGCTAATTTATCGACACCTGCACCAAGTGCTGCTCTGGCGTCTGAACCATATTTAATCTCTTTTGCCATGACTACAATAACCTCTCTTCTTTAAAATTCAGCCTATAATTTCCAATTTATAAAAACTACTCAACAATTGCAAGAATATCATTCTGTCTTACGATAATGTACTCTTCCCCATCCAGTTTTACTTCTGTCCCTGCATATTTGGAATAGATTACTTTCTGGCCTTCTTTTACCTGCATAACGATTTCTTTTCCGTCTACTACTCCGCCAGGACCTACAGCGATTACTTCCGCTTCCTGTGGCTTCTCCTGTGCTGCTCCCGGTAATACGATACCGGATGCGGTAGTCTCTTCTGCTTCTAACTGTTTTAATACTACTCTGTCTGTTAATGGCACTAATTTCATTACAAATAGCCTCCTTTTCGTCTTTACTAGCACTCACTTTATTCGAGTGCTAACTCTTTCTGTAAATAAAATATCACTGTTGTTTTTCATTGTCAACAGTGATACTCAATTTTTATATTTTTTTTAGATTCCCGGAATTCACTTTCTTTGTATGCTTTATTATTTCATCGTACTGTGCATACATTTTTTGTGTTTCGTTTTCAAGTGTATAATAATGAAAAATATACGGCACAAGAAGCACAAGGAGCAGCATGGTAAAACCATAGAGTGTCATGATCCCCGTCAAAAGCGGGGCAAACAATGACAGTACCGTTATCACAGCAAATGTAACCGTTACAATCAGATGAATCAGACGTTCGTGCTGGAAAAATCCAATCTGAACCAGATGTTCTTCCAAAATACATTCCCATTCCTCATATGTTTTCTCTTCTTCGTCTGCCAGAAGCCGGTCCACACGTTTCCGGTACTCTGTAATTCTTTTTTTCATTTCTGCCTCGATTCAGACTCTATATTAATCCATAGTGTTCCATTGCATGCTTTATTCCATCATCGTAGATATCCGTTGTCACAAATTTAGCCGCCTCTTTTGCCGGAGGTGTTCCATTCCCCATGGCAATTCCATGTCCCACAAAAGAAAGCATATCCAGATCATTGACACTGTCACCAATCGCATAGGTATCCTCATTTTTAATACCCATATGCCTGCAGAGCCAGTCTATCCCGGTCGCTTTCGATGTTCCTTTCGGAACAAATTCCACAACATGTCCTTCATGCTCCAGACAGTCAAAATCAGCCCCCAGTTCATCCCGGATTCTGGCATAATCGGTTGTTGGCAGGATATCCCCCGACATTTTATTAATGCGGATGTCCGGTGAATAGCCTTTTAATATTTTGGCAGATGCTCCCATTGCCTCAAAAAGGTACAGCACATACGGATCTGTCTTGAAATTTTCTTTATCTATCCAGTGGCAGTCCGGACCTTCCAGCACAATCGGCATCCGGCATTCTTCCATGACCCGGACAATTTTTTCTGTCAGTTCCGGGGAAAGGATATTTTCATACAGAACCTTTCCATCCATCTCCACATGGTTGCCGCATGCTGCAACAATTCCGTCAAAGCCGATCCCAAGCAGCCGCTTATCGTTAATATTGCTACGGGATCTTCCACTGCACAGAAATGTCTTATGTCCGTTTTTCTGCAATTGTTTGATGGTTGGAATTGTACTTTCTGGAATCTGCATTTTTTCATCCCACAGCGTTCCGTCTATATCAAAAAATATGTATGCCATTTTTACTCTCCTCATCTGTCAGCTGTTTCCCCTATACTAGCATAATCCGGCAGATGCGTCAAAGTATCCTGATTTTTTTCTATTTCAATGCATTTGCAATCCGCACAACAACATATCTGTTTTTCTGGAATTCGATCTCATACTGCCAGTGCGGGCACGGTGCTACTGAGCTTCCAATCTCAATGGTAATGGAAGGTTTATTAAGCAGATCCATCACATACTCCCGGTACTGTCCTCCCCAGGACCTTCCGCTGCCGCTATCCGGGGCTTTGCTGTATCCGGTAATTTTCTTTGCGATATCATACATTTTATAGGTATCTTTTTTCAGGCTTCCTTTCGTACAGTCCCCGTAAATAATTCTTCCCATGGCATGGTAATTCGCCACACCCTGCAGATTTTGCTGTTTCATCAGCTGTCTGGTCAGCGTTGCTACTGCATAGGACTCCGGCTCACTCAGTGCTTTTGGCCCGGAATATCCCTGTTCCCCTTTTTTCCCACCTGGAATAAAATGTTTTGCCGGGAAATTCCGGTTTAAGTCCACCCCACGCCCATTGGATTTCCATCTGGAATGTTTTGTCTGGGAAATCGTCACCCCATCCGGGTTTGCCATGACAATATAATGGATCTGCATCTTCTGGAGGATATTTGACATTTTGACACCACCGATGGTTCCGTTATAATTTTCCAGATAATACTGGATTTCCTTCATCATGACTGCAGAACAGATATACTCTCTGGCATGCAATGTACTGACAATCAGAAGGGATTCCTCTGCATCCGGGTTTCCGATTGCAAAATCATAGATTCCACGTCCCTGCACAGAAGTTCCGATTTTGGTCATCTCACAGTAATCACTGTACTGCTGTGCCAGTTCCTGCATGTCTTTTTTCATCTGGCTGTATGTATACTTCTGTGACCGGATCTGTACGGCCTCTGTATTCGAAAACGTGACTTTTGCAGCCTCATCCGCTTCCTTCTGCTCGTTTTTTGCAACAATTTTATATGTATATGTCTTACCGGATGATACGTTTTTATCGGTATAGGATGGCTTGCTCCTCTCGGCAAGTTTTTTGTATTCCCCTCCGGCTGTTTTCCGGTAAATCACATAGGAAGTGGCATCGCTGCTTTCTTCCCATTCCAGATATACCTTTGTTTTTCCCTGTTTTGTTGTATGCAGTCCCTCCACGGCAGAAGGCTTTGGCAGTTCTTCCGGCTGTTTTGTATCATCCGGCTGCTGGATATCTCCCGGCTGTTTTGTATCATCCGGTTGCTGCGTATCTCCCGGCTGTTTGGTATCATCCGGCTGCTGCGTAGTATCCGGTGTTACATGATTACTCTCGGTATCCGTTACCGTGGCAGTATTTGCGGCATCTTCTGCATAAATACTCTGTGGGCACTGTGCCAGCATTCCAGCCACAAGTGCCCCGCAAATTACTTTTTTCCATAAACATTTCATCTTCTTTTGTACTCCTTTTTTCTATTGTCTTTTATTTAGGCGATTGTTTTTCTGTCAGACAAATACCTCCACATCAGCACAATCCCAGCTCCCAGTATCATCAGGGAAAATATCCATGCGACCGCATCTCCCCTGACACTGAAATCCAGCCAATGCGTTTCCGTCCGGACTACCGCAATAAAATTTGCCGTCATATGTCCGATCATGGATGCATAGACATTTCCCGCGCGATCCATCAGAAGTGCCAGCACCACACCGAGAATCAGTGCGTAAATGAACTGCACGATATTGACATGCACGGCTGCAAAAATCAGTGCCGAAATTCCAACCGCAAACGGTTTCGACAGCATATCTTTTAATCTTCCAAAAAGAATCCCCCGGAATACCAGTTCCTCCAGAATCGGGGTAAACACTGCCAGACAAAGAATTTCCATTCCTATTGTACTTCCGTAAAAATCGGTATTTGCCTGCTGGTAACCCATCGAAATTTCCGTCAGTTTCGTCATGGATATGAGATTGTTCAAAGAAATTCCAAAGCATGCCATGATCCCGGCTGCAAAAAGTGCATGACAGATACGCTCCCGGTTGATTCCAAACGGCTGCTTTGCGATCCCTGCCAGTGCCTGTCCCTGCCGGTACATCGGCACCATGGAAGGAATCGTAAAAATTGTAGCAATTAACTGGCAGAGCACATAATGTGTGGCATCTCCTCCAAATGCCCACTGTGCAATTGTCATGATAATCAGCATCACCGCGTAATAAAAAAGAAACGGGTATAAGATATACCAGATCTTTCTCAGCGTCTCCTTAAAAGTTTCCATGATATACCCTCCCGTTTTTCTTTATTGTTTCTTTAACATGCCCGGCAGTTCTTCCATAGAATCGCACACACCGATCACGCCTGCCTCTTTCATTTCCTTTACATCTCCAAAACCAAAGCTGACCGCAAGACACGCAATTCCAAGTTCTTTCGCCCCGTTGACATCAAACATCGTATCCCCGATCAGACACATCTCGGATTTTGGAATATGACTCCAGCGGTGCATGACTTCCTTAAGAATCTCGGATTTTTTATCCCGTGTACCATCAAATGTTGCACCTACCACATCATCAAACAGCGGAAGAATTCCAAAATGCTCCAGAATCCGTCTGCAGGATACTTCCGGCTTGGAAGATGCCATGCCAATCCGGTATCCCTGTTCTTTTAATGTACGGATACACTTTTCCACACCCGGATATAACTTACACTCAAAAATTCCCGTCGTATTGTACCGTTCCCGGTATTTCTGCACAGCCTCATACGCTTTTTCATGCGAAAATCCATAATATCTTTCAAAACTCTCCGAAAGCGGCGGCCCGATAAACCGGTATAATTTTGCCGTATCCGGCTCCTTAATTCCGTAAAAATCAAGCGTATATAAAACACATTTTATGATTCCCTCGGAAGAATCAATAAGCGTTCCGTCCAGATCAAACAAAATGGTGTTCATTATTTCTTTACTCCTTTGGTATCACGGTTTCCCACATGCAGACGATGCAGGGCAACCGGCTTTCCTTTCACCTCGACCTCTTTCTCCTCACCTTCATGCAGCACATGAATACTTTTCAGTTCATCCCCGGCAGCCAGTTTCATGCCACGCACGCCCACCGCACCTTTCTTTTTCTGCGGAATTTGTGCACAGTCAATCCGAAGAAACATATCTTTCTTTGTTGCCATCACCAGTGTATCATTTTCTTCCAGCGGACATACCGTCAGTACTTCATCTTCCTCTCCCAGCTTTGTTGCCGCCGTTGTCTTTTTTGCGACCACAAATTCCATACCGTCCACAACTTTGATCATGGCATATTTTGTGCCAAATAACATCCGGTGCGAGCTGACATGTTCAAGACCTGCCAGATATACAACATTCTCTTCTTTACTGTCATAATTGCAGAGGTTGTCGATCGGTGTTCCTTTATCCCGGAATTTTCCATATGGAAGATCAAGCACTTTTAGCAGATGCATCTGTCCCTTGTCCGTAAAGATACAGATTTTATCCGTATTTTTGCACGTAAAGATATGCCTGTATTCCGCGTTTGCCGCCTCTTTATTTCTCTCATAGACAGAAGTATCCACAATCTTTGCATATCCGAAGCGGTCCATCAGAAAGACAACATCCTGCTCCTCGATCTTCTTTGCTGCAACTACAGCTTCTTTCAGATTGTCAATCACGGTTTTGCGCTCTTTGCCATAAGCTTTTTTAAACGCGGTCAGTTCTTTGATGATTACTTTTGCCATGGAAGAACGATGCTCTAAAATATCCTCATATTTTGCAATATTTTTCAGTGTCTCATCATGTTCTTTCATCAATGCTTCAATTTCCAGACCAATCAATTTATACAGACGCATTTCCAGAATGGCCTGTGCCTGACGATCCGTAAAATTCAGCTGCTGTGCCATGATCTTTGAAGATGGATTCTTAAAGGTAATATGATCCGTATTTCCGTCTGTCAGACAGGCTTTTGCATCTTTGATGCTGCGGCTGCCGCGTAAAATCTCAATGATCAGATCAATGACATTGCAGGCGCGGATCAGACCTTCCTGTATTTCTTTTTTGTCCTGTTCTTTCGCCAGAAGGGTCTGGTACTTTCTGGTTGCAATCTCATACTGGAATTTCACATGATGACGGATGATCGGCACGACGCCCATCGTCTCCGGTCTGCCATCCGCTACCGCAAGCATATTGACACCAAAGGTGTCTTCCAGCTTGGTTTTCTTGTACAGCAGATTCTCCAGAGCCTCGATATCTGCTCCTTTTTTCAGTTCCAGAACAATACGAATTCCCTCTTTGGATGACTGATTGGTAATATCGGTAATGTCACTGGTTGCCTTGGATTCTACCAGACCGTAAACATCATTTAAAAATTTCCCGATATTGGCTCCGATCATGGTATACGGAATCTCCGTGATTACCATGCGGTCTTTGCCGCCTTTGCCCTTTTCAATCTCGATTTTTCCACGTATTTTGATCTTGCCGACCCCGGACTCATAAATTGCCGGAAGATCATCTTTATTTGCAATGATTCCTCCTGTCGGGAAATCCGGTCCCGGAATATACTGCATCATCTCCGCAGTGGTAATATCCGGATTTTTCATATAGGCAATCACACCGTCGATCACTTCTCCGAAATTATGCGGCGGAATGGAAGTTGCCATACCGACAGCGATACCTTCCGCACCGTTGACCAGAAGATTTGGCACCTTTACCGGCAAAACAACCGGCTCTTTTTCGGTTTCATCAAAATTCGGCATGAAATCCACAACATTTTTATCCAGATCTGCCAGATAGGCTTCCTGCGTTACTTTCTGCAGACGTGCCTCCGTATATCGCATGGCAGCGGCACCATCGCCTTCAATGGACCCAAAATTTCCATGCCCGTCCACAAGCGGCAGTCCCTTTTTGAAATCCTGTGCCATGACAACCAGGGCATCATAGATCGAAGAATCTCCATGCGGATGATATTTACCCATGGTATCTCCGACAATACGCGCACTCTTACGATACGGTTTGTCATATCGGATTCCCAGTTCATACATATCATAAAGTGTACGGCGCTGCACCGGTTTTAATCCATCCCGGACATCCGGCAGCGCACGGGCAATGATAACGCTCATCGCATAGTCAATATATGATTTTTGCATCAGCTCCGAATACTCGGTGCGAATGATACTATGTTCCATTTTATTTCTTCCTCACTCCTAGAAAACCTGACAGGATCTATACGTCCAAGATCGCATCGTTTGCATGTTCATAAATAAATGCCTTTCTCGGCGGCACATCCGTGCCCATCAGCATAGCGGTTACATCCGACGCCATACGGCCGTCTTCAATCTCCACGCGCTTCATGACACGCGTCTGGGGATTTAAAGTCGTCTCCCATAACTGCTCGGCATCCATCTCTCCGAGACCTTTGTATCGCTGCAGGGTAAAACTTCCGGTATGTGTTTTCCGGTATTTTTCCAGTGCCGCATCATCATAAAGGTACTCTTCTTTCCCTTTTGACGGAATCACTTTGTACAATGGCGGCATCGCCACATAAACATGTCCTTCAAAAATCAGTTCCGGCATAAACCGGTAAAACAGTGTCAGAAGCAGCGTGGAAATATGGGCTCCGTCGACATCGGCATCCGCCATGATAATAATCTTGTCATAGCGCAGCTTACTGATATCAAAATCATTTCCGTATCCTTCCGAAAAGCCACACCCGAATGCGTTGATCATTGTCTTGATTTCCGCATTGGCAAGCACCTTGTCGATACTGGCTTTTTCAACATTCAGAATTTTTCCGCGGATCGGCATGATCGCCTGATACATACGGTTTCGCGCCATTTTGGCGGAACCACCGGCAGAATCTCCCTCTACGATAAAAATCTCACACTTTGACGCATCCCGGCTCTCACAGTTGGACAGTTTTCCATTGGAATCAAACGAAAACTTCTGCTTGGTCAGCAAATTGGTTCTCGCTTTTTCCTCTGCCTTGCGGATTTTTGCAGCCTTTTCCGCACAGCCAATCACAATCTTTAAGGTTTCTAAATTTTTATCAAAAAACAGCGGAACTTCATCACTTGTCACTTTGGCAGTTGCACGGTTTGCATCCTGATTATCGAGTTTTGTCTTCGTCTGTCCTTCAAAACGCGGGTCCGGATGCTTGATGGAAATCACTGCTGTCATTCCGTTTCGCACATCTGTACCGTTGAAATTTGCATCCTTCTCTTTTAAAATGCCAAGTTCTCTGGCATAGGAATTGATAATCGTCGTAAACGCAGTTTTAAATCCGGTCAGGTGTGCACCACCTTCCGAATTATAAATATTATTACAAAATCCCATGATATTCTCATGGAACTCGCTGGTATACTGGAATGCCGCTTCCACCTCAATGCCTTCACTTTCCCCTTTGAAGTAAATGACATCATGCAGCACTTCGAGATTATTGTTCAGATCTTTGACGAACCCAATGATTCCATCCGGCTCATGAAACTCAATGTGCTCTGCTTCCGGCTTTCTCCGGTCCTCATATATGATCGTCAGTTTCGGGTTCAGATAAGCGGTCTCATGCATCCGGCTCTTAACATCATCTTCCCGGAATCTGGTCTTCTCAAAAATTTCTGGATCTGGAAGAAAATTGATCTTCGTTCCGGTCTTCTTTGTCTTCCCGATCTTTGGAAGAAGTCCGTCTTCAAGTTCTACCACCGGATGTCCCTGTGCATAGCGGTCATGATACACATATCCGCCCTGGCTGATTTCCACATCCATATAGGTGGAAAGTGCATTGACTACCGAAGATCCGACACCATGCAGTCCTCCACTCGTCTTGTACGCATTGTTGTCAAATTTTCCTCCTGCGTGCAGTGTAGAAAATACAACGCGGGCAGCCGATACTCCCTTTGCATGCATGCCGACCGGAATACCACGTCCGTTATCTTCCACCGTACAGGAGCCATCTGCCTCAAGGGTCACCCATATTTTATCACAGGCACCTGCCAGATGCTCATCCACGGAATTGTCGACAATCTCATAAATCAGGTGGTTGAGTCCTTTGGTCGTTGTACTTCCGATATACATTCCCGGACGTTTCCGGACCGCTTCAAGCCCCTCCAGTACCGATATACTGCTTGCATCATATCCTGACATGTTCCTCTATCTCCTTACTATCCTGCTAAATTACATTTGATCTCTCATGTGAGCAATCACCATCACTGCAATCCGAAAAGTCATCGCATCGTCAAACGTACGGATATCCAGTCCGATTGCTTTCTCGATACGTTCCAGACGATATACCAGAGTATTGCGGTGCACATACAGCTGTCTTGCCGTCTCTGATATATTCAGATTATTCTCAAAAAATTTATTGATAGTAGACATTGCTTCCTCATCATCTAAGATGTCCGGAATTTTCTCACCGAATACCTCTTTGATAAACATATTACATAAACTCATCGGAAGCTGGTAAATCAGACGCCCGATGCCAAGCTTTCCGTAAGAAATTGTGTCATACTTTGCATAAAAAACACGACCAACTTCCAGTGCCATCCGCGCTTCCTGATAAGATTCCGCAATTTCCGGAAGCTGTGTCACAACGTTTCCATAACCGACACGCACACGAATCATTGCTTCCATATGTAAATTATCTGCAAGGCTTCCCGCAATTTTTGACAGACGTTCCTCCATCTCCTCTTCTTTTATATGGGAAACATCTTTGATCAGAACGATACTGTGCTGATCCACGCAGGTCACAAAGTCCTTCGAACGGATATCTGCAAGATTTTTTACCAGTTCCATCGCCATATCGTTATTTTTACTTCCGGTATCAATCACAAAAACTACCCGCGGTACTTCCTGAATGTGGTGCTTTTTTGCTTTTCCGTAAATATCCACAATCAGCATATTACCAAGAATGATATTCTGCATAAAATTATTGCGGTCGAACTGCTCTGCAAAACTCATAACCAGATTCCGGATCTGGCAGACTGCCATCTGTGCGCATACAAGAAATGACTCTTCTTTCACCAGACAGACTAAAATATATTCCGTTTCACCTTCTACCATCACTTTATACAGATGATAATCCTGATACGTCTGTTTTTCAGCAAGCGATTCTGCGAAATCAACGACCACCTGCTGTTCTAATGCCTCCGGCAACGGCATCTCCTCCGTATGTGCTACCAGCTTCCCCTTTGCAGTAAACAATGCCGTATCCATGTGGCTGATCTCTTTAATTTCGTTTAATGAATTCTGTAATTTCTGATTTGAAAGCATATACTCTCCTATTATTTACGTTCGAAAGAACCCGGGTGTAAATACTAACACCCGGGTTCAAGATTTACAACTATATAATTTTAACGGACTAGTTGGTAATTGTCAATTCTGTTTCCTTATCGAATACATGAATCTTATGCGGATCAAATGCAAGCTTGATATGATCGCCATAACGGGCAGGTGTATCAGAATCAACTCTTGCTGTCATGTTTGCACCGGCTACAGAGTAGTACAGTAATACTTCTGCACCAAGTAACTCGTATCCTGTTACATCAGACTCGATGACACAGTCACCATTCTTCTGGATCATTTCAGGATCATCAGAGATATCCTCTGGTCTGATACCTAATACAACTGTCTTTCCGTTGTATCCGCCCTCTTCAAGCTTCTTTGCCTTGTAATCCGGAAGAACCACAGAGTAATCACCGAATGTTAATGTAGCTTTATCTCCCTGAATGGTGCACTTTGCATCGATGAAGTTCATCTGTGGAGATCCGATGAATCCGGCTACGAATAAGTTATTTGGCTCATTGTATAATTTCTGTGGAGAATCAACCTGCATGATTACACCATCTTTTAATACAACGATTCTGGTTCCAAGTGTCATAGCCTCTGTCTGATCATGTGTTACATAGATGATCGTAGCACCTAATCTGTTATGTAAAGAAGCGATCTCAGATCTCATCTGTACACGAAGTTTTGCATCCAGGTTGGATAAAGGCTCATCCATAAGGAATACCTTAGGATTACGAACGATTGCACGACCCA
>OBAS01001666.1_pt1 | contig 12555 bp, 9 predicted proteins | sample 1517591 | NCBI WGS metagenome assembly OBAS01 (sample SAMN04571700, study PRJEB22368) | human gut metagenome | biome: human gut; material: stool | host: Homo sapiens | place: Luxembourg | collected 2012-10-05
GGGATTTCCGGGATTCTTTCTCTGTTATGACGGTTTCTTCGGTATGAGGCTGGTCGGTCAGCCGGTATCCGCCACTGATGATTTCGGGAGTATCGAGAGAGACCGATGGTTTTTCTTCCTGTGCATCCGCTATTTCTTCGTCCAGATCGACATCGATAGAGAAATTATTTTCAGGACGGGGGGCTTCATCTACGATGCCCTGTATTCCGCTCAGATCGATGGGCTGGATGGGGGAGGCATACGGGGTGGCAGAATGGTTCGCTTCGGACCTATCCTCTTGGGTAGAGTTGGAATAATCGTCGATTATTCCCGGTACATCGTCCAGTCGGATAGGGTTGGAAATGATTTCTTTCTCATCGTTTTCCGGCCGTTTTCTTCCCTTTTGCCGGAGATTGAATTGTATGATGTCTTCTTCGCATCCGGTAGTTGTCTCTTCGGTAGTCTGACAGACCGGAATACCCTGGCTGTGAACGACGGTATGACCATGGATTTCGCGGATACGTTCGTCGACAATATGACTCAGCGAATTTTTAGGGATTGCCGTACCGGAACCCAAGGGTTCGAAACCGATCTGATTGTTCAGGTACCTGAAAAATTGCTTATGATCCGTAAGATGGACGGTCGAAGCTTTTAGTTCGCTGCGAAATCTGACACCTCCCAGAAGATATAAAGCTTTTAAATATAGAATACGAGCCGTCTGAAAATAAGGATAACGTTCTACGAGTGTATGTAATTCCCGTAAATCGTCATTGTTGATTTTTTCAGGATGACGTATAAATTCTATGATTTTTTCACTTTTCATTCTTCTGCCGATCGATTACCAGTTGACGAGTGCCTTATTATATATGTCGTCGATAATCTTATCCAGGATTTCTATAATCAAGCTCTCCTCTATGGAATCGAAATCAGCGTCGGTCGAGTAATCGGCATAGTTGGAAAACGTAGAAGAGAAATCGTATTTATCGTCTTTCGTATTCGTATACTTTACTTTGATTCCGATCGTCAGCCGGTTGGAGGCTGCGATTTCATCTTTTTGGATATCGATGGGCCGTTGGCTGTACTCGGTGATCTGGCCTTCGAAACGAATATCTCCGTTGTTATCGGTCAATTGACTCAAGCCTGTTTTGGAACGCATGTAATCTGTCAGTTTCTCGGTAAACAGCGAACTTAGATAAGGTACTACCAGAGGAGCCTTATTCGGGAAATAATCCACGGAAAAGGTCTTTACGTCAGGACTGATGGAAGCTCCTGTCGTGGAATATGTTACTTTATAAAGCTTACAAGAATTGCAACAAAGTACTGCGGCAAACAATAGAATTAAAAAATTGATTTTTCCCATAGATCATTCTCCTGATATTTGAATACAAATGTACATGAAATTTTTGTTATTTGTAATCTTATCTTGAGGGAATATCACGGTTCTTTCACTTAAAAAAGTCGTGTTAATTAAAAAATTCCATTCCAGGCGGATAGGGTCCGGTGCAGAAAAATCTGTTCTTCTATGCCCTTGGCCGGCTGCTTTTCGATTAGAAAGAGGCTAACCTTCCATTGTCCATGCTTTCCTTAGGATTCCTCTATATATTAGCCATTATAAAACTAATTAAATCCAAATTGAAACCAGTTTATTTAACTATTGATCTGTATTTAATATGGATTTAAGAATACGAATCCTTTACGCATCCCTTGCCCTGTCTTAGTCAATCCTGCCTCAGGTAAAATGAAAGAGCCGTGGGAAGAATATCCTGTATATTTAAAATTATTTCGTATATTTACATAATATATAGTATGGTTCGGTAAAATCAATCAAACAAGTTTGTTGCTTTTGTTCTTGCCTTTCCCTATATTTGTATGGATATGAAATTTAGATGTCATGAGATATTTAGACCCTAAAGCTGATTTGACTTTTAAAAAAGTTTTCGGTGAGCATCCGGATTTAGTCATTAGTCTGCTGAATGCCTTACTGCCTTTGGAGCCGGAGGAAGAAGTCATGGAGATCGAGTATCTTCCTGCCGAGCTGGTACCCGAAAACCCGTTGCGGAAGAACGGCATTGTCGATGTGCGTTGCAAGGATAAACGCGGAAGGCAGTACCTTGTTGAGATGCAAATGGTATGGTCGCCGGAGTTTCAGCAACGAGTGCTGTTCAATGCATCGAAAGCGTATGTCCGGCAAGTAAAAACCGGAGAAGAATATGAATTGCTGCAGCTTGTGTATTCGCTTAATCTTGTGAATGAAGTCTTTGAGCCGGAATTAGAGGGATTCTATCATTATTATAAAATGGTTCATGTCGAACATTCCGAAAAAGTAATCGACGGTCTTCATTTGATTTTCGTTGAGTTGCCGAAATTCAATCCCTGTAATTATTCTGAAAAGAAAATGCAGGTATTGTGGTTGCGTTACTTGACAGAAATCAATGAGCAAACCCGGGAAATTCCTGCTGAATTAATGGAAAATCCGGAGATAAAAAAAGCAGTTTCCGTTCTGGAAGAATCTGCCTTTACCGATGCCCAATTGTTAGGCTATGAAAAATTTTGGGATATTATCAGTGTCGAAAAAACGTTATATGGAAGCGGTTGGAGGAGAGGTTTGAGGGAAGGTAGAGAAGCGGGAAAGGAGGAAGGAATAAGGGAAGGAATTGAGGAGGGCAGAAAGGAAGGAATAAAGGAAGGCATGAAAGCGGGAAAAGCGAAAGGCGAAACAGAAATGCGGTGTAAAATTGCTTGTAATCTCAAAAAGACAGGTCTGCCTTTGGATGTGATCATCCAAACTACGGGCTTGACAGCAAAAGAAATCGATGAATTGTGATGCGGTTGATTTTAATGTAAAATTGTCGATAAAATGAGGAGCTGAAAAGTATTCGACTTTTCAGTTTCCTCACTATTAACCTACCGCTCACCGGATGTGTCGGTCTATATATTCGGTTATCTTTGCAGATGACGGTCGCGGAGCGTCCAACGAAATTACCTTGCCGTCTTTGTCGAAAAACAGGAAGCGCGGGATGGCGTTAATGCCATAGTTTTTACATACTTCAGAGTCAAATGCATCCAGGCAGATGAATTGTCTCCATTGCGGTTTGTCCTCTGCCAGCTTCTTTTCCCATTTGGCCTTGTTTTTGTCCAAAGAGATACTGAGCAAAACGATTTTTTTATTTTTGGCATAATGGGCCGCCAGTTTTTCCATGTGTGGTATTTCTGCACAACACGGACCGCACCAGGTTGCCCATACATCGATATAAACCGCCTTGCCGTGGAAGTCGGACAACCGGAACTTTTTCCCTTTGGCATCCGTCATTTCAAAATCGATGGCGGGCGCCCCCTTGCGCAACTTGACGTAATGGGCATACATGTCGTCTGCTAAGGCTCGGGCTTCAGGGTTGGTGGAGATATTGGAATAAAGCTTATATACCTCTTCCATATTGTCCGGAGCTTGTTTCAAATAGCTTTGGATATATTCATCTGCAAAGGCATTGATTACTTCCTGATCGGAAAATACTTGTTTCAAACTATTGAGGTAATGGATATCTTTCTCTCTTTCCGGTGCGGGATGATGACGTAAATAGTGACGCAGGTATTTCGCGGCTATGCCCAAATTATCTGGATCGTTCCGATCGAAAGATTCTGCAAATTGCTCGAAGTCAGCATCATTTTTCAGTTTCGACCAGGCAAAACGGAACAAGCTCTCCGGAATACTGCGGTCTATCTCAGCCATCATCATCCGGCGGAATGCCAGACTTTTTACTTCCTTCAGTTCCGACTTGACTCTGTCCATGTCTTCCAGGAATTTTTCCCGGTATTGGGCAAAAGACATCGTATCGATACGCGAAAAAGGCCACACATTATAGAGCGACAAAGCTTCATACTTCTGCATAAATTCAGTACAATCTCCATTATCCCCTGAATATTCTAATTCCAGGTCGTAAGGCAGTAGGCTACTCTTGTCTTTTTTCTCTACGAAAGAAAAGGTAAGCGATGCTTCCATGCCATTTTCAATATAAAGCGGGAGAATATATTCATACTTTTCAAAGAATAATATGGCTTTGCCCGGTTCCTTCAGGGTAGTTGTATAGTCGAACACTCCGTTGTCATCTACCTGTACGACTTCTTTTTTACGGTTAATCATCATAATGACATCGCCACCCTTGAAATCTTTTACGACTCCTCGGATGTGTGCGGGATTTACGCTATTTGTCGACGATGCTTCCAAGGATAATAATGCTAGTAATCCAATAAGAAAATATCTCATAATCAGTTCTTTTATTTGTTATCTTTCATATCTTGTTCAATTAATTCGGCACATTGAGGATCGGAAGGACGGGTATACTTGAAATTGACCAGATACCCTTCCGGATTGACCAGCATGAAGCGGGGGATTCCGGGCATACGGTAGGCCTCGCGAATGAAACGCATTGCTTCTTTGCTCAATACATATTGCGCCCATTCCGGCGGATCTTTTTCCAGAAATTTTTTCCAGAGTTTTTGGTCTGAATCCAAAGAAACACTGATTAAAGCGATTCTGTCATCATTGGCAAAATGTTCCTGCAATTTAACCATATAGGGAATCTCCAGCACACATCCGTGACACCAGGTGGCCCAAAAATCGACAAACAGGTATTTCCCTTTCAGGTCTGACAGGCGACATTTTTTCCCTTCCCGGTCGATTAATTCAAAATCCGGTGCAATTTTGCCCGGCATCAGGTTGCCGAATGCTTGTACATATTTTTTGTATTTGGCTTCCACTTGTTGGCGTACCGAATCGTCGGTACATATTTGACGGTAACGTTTCATCATTTCTTCCAACGATTCTCCGGAAGCATAATAAATACGCCTTTCCATTTGTTGTGTAGCAAAGCAATTTTTTATTTCCCGGTTACTAACCAATCGCTCTAACCAATCCAGCTCATTAGTATATCTATTTTTATGACCGAATTGCGGTTCCTGTTGACGATGCCAGTCGATCACCCGGCTAATTACAAAATCATCGCATTCTTCCGGGTTATTCAAATCGACCTTTTTTATGAAAGCATCATAGTCGGTATCTCTATTATTCCCTTCTTTGCGTTCGGACAAATTCCAGCCATATATGGTCAATTGCCTTTGATACCATAAATGTAACTCCTTATGGAATTGCTTTTTTATTTCCGGGTCTTCCACCTGTTTTAACAGAGGCCGCATTCCTTTTTCGATTTCTTCCATCTTTTTTTTGTATGGGAGAAAAGTCAGAGACTTGATATCGGCAGTGTTCCACGGGCTTGAATTTTCCAACTGATTGAAAACCATGCGGTATTCGTTTTCCGCAGCCCGGTCGCCCAAAAATTTCACTATCATTTTTTTATCGGGCAAAAGAGTTAATTCTATCTCCGATTGATTGCCTGGAGTAAGGTTTACTTCTATTCTTTCCCTTTCGTAATCCTTTACGTTCAGGGTATAAATCTGCCCTTCAGTAAGTTTTGGTGACCAAGCAAAGTGTCCTGAAGCATCTACTTGCAGAGTGTCTTGAAATTCCGTTTCCCTGCACAGGATAAATATTTCTTCCCCGTTATAGTTCCGGATGTGTCCTTTCAGTATTGTTTCTTGTGCCTGACAATACCATCCGCTTGCCAAAGCCAAAATGATAAACAAAAATTTCATGATTTTATCTATTTATCTGTTATTTTTCATATTTTGTTCTAACATCTTCACACATTCCGGGTGCGAAGGTCGTTCGTAATTATAAGAAACCAGGCAGCCTTGCGGATCGATGAGCATAAAGCGTGGAATACCCGATATCCGGTATTCCTTTTTCATCACGTCCATATTTTCCTTGTCTACCATATATTGTGGCCAGGTAGCCGGACGTTTTTTCAGATAATCCAACCAAACTTTTTGCGTATAATCCCACGAAATGCTGATCAGGGTAATCCGTTTGTCATTAGCGAAATGTTCCTGCAATTTTTCCATATAAGGAATTTCCATCACACATCCTTTACACCAGGTGGCCCAGACATCGACAAACACGTAGGTGCCCTTTAAATCCGATAAGCGGCACTTTTCCCCTTTGTCGTCGATCAGTTCGAAGTCGGGAGCCGGTTTCCCCGGCATTAGATTGCCGTATACCCGCAAATATTCTTTGTATTGTTCAGCTATCTGATTGCGCATGGTACCATCGGTACAAATTTCGTTATACCGTTTAATCTCCTTATCCAAAGGTCGTCCTAATTCACCGCTGATTGCCATTTTCATATATTTGGTGGCAAATTCATTTTTCATTTCTTGATTGCTGACAAGATGGTCAAGCCGGTTGAGATAGTCAATTTTCCGCTCTTCCGTTCTGAATGCGGAATCCTGAGCCTGCTGCCAATAGATAATCTCATAAACCATGTACTCGTTACATTCCTTCGGATCATTCACATCCAACGACTGCACAAAAGCATTGAAATTTTCGTCCGGTGTCGCTTCACCTTCCCTTAACCTCATGGCTAATACTGAAGCATAAACCGTTCGTCTGTTCTGAAACCATAAATGTTGTTTCTGCCTGAAATGGGCTTTGATTTCCGTCAATCTGCTCCAGCAAGATTTGCAAATCATGTTCTATGGGCTCCAATTGAGCTTTATAGTCAGCAAAAGAAAGCTTCCGTGATTCCAAATCATAACCAATCCTTAATTCGTCCAGTCTGCTGAAAGCCAACCGATATTCGTTTTCAGTGGCCCGGTTGCCGGCGTATTTCACTTTTATCGTTTTATCCGGCAAGAGCGATAAATCCAGTTCTTCCCGGTCGCCGGGAGTTAAATAAACCGGAATCCTCCACGGTTGGTAACCGGCGACACGAATCCCGTATTCCTGACTGCCAGTCCCGGAAGGTGTCCAAGAGAAATTTCCCGAAGCGTCAACTTTCAACGTATCCTGTAGATTTGATTCATAACAACTCACGAACACCGATTCTCCCCGGTAATTCTCAATATGTCCTTTTAGAACTGTCTGTCCAGGTTGACAACCCGAACAAACAGCCAATATCCATACAATAAATAAAAATCTCATTTTCTATTTTTTATATTCGAAATCTACCACTTTACCACACACATTTTTGAATTCACCACCTTTGACCGGAAGTAATGCTCCTCCGCCTTGAGGATTCATTTGCAAGTAATAAATCGAACCGCTACCGGTAGTGCCCGATCCGTCACTTACGGCCACATACAAACGGTCCGGATTTTCACTTTTGTCGAATTCCATGTAATCTACCGGTTGCACCATTGTATATTCCGACAGTTCGTTACCGGTAAGCATACTTACACATTTGATTTTATTTCCGTAAGCATAATACAAAAAGTCGGGTTCCTTTGTCGAAATGGCGAAACAAGTGGCTTCTGCCGCACCGGTATAATTCATTTCGAGTTTTTTCTCTGCAACGATTTGAATAATATCTTCGTAGGTAACCCTATCCCAATCGTCTATTTCCTTGCCTGAAATCATATATCGTTTACCGTTGTCATCGACCATGACAGCACGTAAGTTCTCTCCGATGGCTGTACCGTAAAGCATTGAATGCACTTCCCAATGCTTCCGGAGCCATCATGGTTCCATAGCGGTCATATATGAAACATCTTTTATCCCGTTCATAGAAAAATTTTCCTGCACCATATAGCGAAAACGGAGCTAAATGATAATCTCCTTTGATTTTAGGATCGAACTTCCAAAAAGGATCTCTGGTAGAGAATACACGTCGATTATAAGCCTTCCCATCAATAATCAGATATTCATACCATTTACCTGCGTCTGTTGCAAAGGCTTCCACGATTGTTCCTTCCGGTTTGACGTAAAACCATTCGGAAAGGGGCATAAAATCCGTAAAATCTTTCGGTTCCACTGTGATAGTCCTTTCTTCTGTTGATATCAACACTACATTTTTAACATCATCTTCTCCTCCAATATAAAAGATTCCTTTCGGGTGACGTCCTACCGAATTGCCATTGGCCTGTTTATAGGCATGTTGGGTAACCGTGTTCTTTACATTGATAAAGGTGATATCCGAATAGTCTCCTTCAATCCGGCTCAGAGCCATAACTCCTTTGGAATATTTATCGATAACACTCAGGTCTATTTCAGACTCGAAAAAAACACCGCTTGCTTTTTCCGTAACCACATAACGCAAGGTGTATTCGCCTACATCAATCGATAGTTTTACATTCAAATCTTTCTTTAACGAAAGCGTATCCGTAGTTTTTGCATCACTGGTCCGCCAGGCATACCACAAATATTCGTAATCGTCTTCCCGGAAACCTTTTTCACCAATAATGTTTACCGAGATGGAAAGCACGGAGTCTATCTCTGCTACATACGTCTTATTTATACCGTTAATGGTTAATTCATTCAAAGGAGTATAATTGTAATTCCCTTTGTCTTCTGTGCAGGCGATTCCTGTTACCAACAGCAATACACCTATTATTTCCTTTATTCTTTTCATATTTCTTAACTTTCAAACCACGGTTCTATCGGTTGGTTGTTTTCATCTAAAACCGGATAATTTTCTTCAACATATTGGCTGATCATATTCGCACGGGCTGACCAGAGATAGTAATCATCATAATACTCATCCACTGTTTCCGGAAAATCTACTTCAAATAGTTCCAAGAGAAGTGAATGCTTCTTGACGGAATAATCTCCCCACATCCATAGCCGCTCCCAATATGCAGGTTTCATGTACATATCGGTTACCAATATTCTAGTCACAATCCGTTGGGTCAAGCCTGGTTGCAAATCATCTGAAGCCTCTAATTTCAAGGTCAGCTGAAGAATCTCTTTTTCCATAAGAGCATCTCCCCGAAGTAAAATCACAGGAATCTGAACACTATAGGCATCCTTTGGCAGGATATAAAAATCTTCTAACGTTCGGTAATGTACTCCTGCTTTAGCTGTCGTTTTTTCCTGATCTACAACCAAGCGGAATTTCCTATCGTAACCGACAGCCTCTCCCATTAGGTTTACCTGTAAGTTAAGTGTTTTTTCTGTCACATCTTTGCCGGCAAAAGAGTAAAGCACACTATCCGCCAGATTGTTCCAGTCAGACGGATTAGTTTGAAAATAAACCGCTCCATTGCTGTCGAAACCATCCATTTTATTCTCTTGGCAAGCCGACAGCAAACCAAGGAGTATACCTAAATAAAATATCTTTTTCATAATCAGTTCTGTTTAAAGTTACCGAATTCCAATTCGTTATCCGGAACGGGGAGTACATAAGTAGCCCGATTCATGCTGGTAGACGTGATAGGCAAAATAGCCATGTTCCGGCGTTTATAGTAATAAAACAATTGCCCTTCTGCAATAAACTCTTTTTGATATTCTTTGGTTATCTCGTCTTGTAAATTCGCCCCTGCCGGTAGCGGATCGGTAGCATATCCCCGATTGGCCCGCAAGGTTTCCAGATAACGGATATCCCCCGATGCTTCGGCAGCAATCAGGTACATTTCCGAGAGTTTTAATAAAGGAATCTGGGTCCCTCTCATGTATTTGTTTACATATTCCGTTGCAGAACCGGCAGGCGTTTCGAACCAATTTTTGCTGCGAATATCCAGATCCTGACCCATTCCGGAATAGATTGAAGCCTTTCGTCCTTCTGCAATAACACATTCACAACTTGCGAGATTCTTAAAAAACAAATCGGAACGGCCTTCCTTCAAATCATATACATAGAGGGAAGATACATACTCGTGGCGTGCCATTTTTTCGATATACGAAAGGTTCCTATAAGCGTATACGTTGTTGATTGAATCATTCATAAACTCGAATCGCTTGGAATCAATCACTTCCTGGGCACATGCCAACGCATCGGTCAGATTTTCCTGGCAGAGATACACTCGTGCCATCAAAGCCGTCACTCCGTAATAGTTCAAGCGCGATTTCCGATAAAGCCAAAAACCGTCATCTGTGATGTACTCGTCCATTCCGTATTCTAGTTTATCGTTATATTCTGCAAAGGATGGTCCGATCGGATCTACCGGTTTCAGCAATGCTTGAGCAGTTTTCAGATCTGTAAGAATGTATTCCAAAACCTCGGCTACCGTCGATTGTACAACCGGACTGTTCGTCACCTCCCGTACATAAGGAATAGCGGGTTCATCTTTGCCCATTTTGTATGAAGGAGCATATCCTCGCAACAGGTCGAAATGCAGAAAAGCCCTTAAAGCCAAGGCTTCACCTTCCACGACATTACGTAAACGCTCGCTCATCACGCTACCCTTTTTTTCTATATTTTGTAACAAGTAGTTACAATTAGCAATCGCATTATAATTGGAACTCCACATCGTATCCACAATCCCCTTGACATGCTCTTCTTTATAATTATACTTCAAGGCATCTTCATAATCGTAGTCCACTTTGCTATAAGTCTGCGCAAGCATATCCATAAATCCCATGGTACTGTTGCCTCCGTAGGTTTCTACCCTTCCCATCAAGGCATAAATACCCGTCAATGCATCGCGGAATCCCGATTCGGAACTGAACAAATCTTCCTCTTTTACTTGCGATTTGGGTTGTACATCCAACCAGTCATTGCATCCAAAGGCAAACAACGACAGGCATAACATCATATATCTCAATTTCTTATTCATCTTGTTTCGTTTTTATGCTATTAAAATCTTGCCTGCAAACCGATACTGAAATTCCGGGCAAACGGGTAATCGATACCTCGTTCTTGTTTCACGTTGGAAACATGGAACACATCGTTCATATAAAACATCGCCTTTAGCCGCTTAATGCCACATCGCTGTAATTTCGCTGTGCCAAATTCATAAGAAAGATTCAAGGTTGCCAATTCAAGATAGTTGTAATCTTCTACAAACCGCGAAGTAGGACGGGTCACATAAGCCACATTGATTCCGTTTAATTCAGTGCGGAAAGCAGCGAACCGCACCTTATCTCCCGGTTCTTGCCAGCGTTGTTCGAAAGCACGTTTATCCACATTGTAGCGCGGGTCTACATCCTGTACCTTATCCACCAAAGTCTGATTGTACATCTGCCCACCGATACGATAGCGGAATGTCATGTTCAAAGACAAACCTTTCCAAGTGAAATTACTTCCGAATGTTCCTTCCACCTTCGAATCGGTACACCCGCCGATAACGTAATTGGCAGACGACCAGTCAGTCACCAAGTCACCGTTGCGGGCAACAAAAATCTCCTTACCGGTGGCAGGGTCGATTCCCAAAGAATGATTCACCCAAATAGAGTTCATAGAAGCCCCCTCCACATAGCGTACCCGAGGACGGTTGACTTCCGATTTCTTACCATCAGTGTTAGGTTCTTTATCCAGTTCACTATCCGAGGTTTCGTTATAAGCTTTCAGAGCATTCGAAATTTTCAGTAATTTGTTTTTGTTGTGGATAGCCGAGCCATTCACGCTCCAAAAAATCTTCTTAGACTGGTCACGAATTAATGTAGCTCGCAAACTCAATTCATATCCGCGGTTTTCCACCTCTCCCAGATTGTCCATGTAAGAAGAAAAGCCAAGAGATGGGGCTAAAGTAACAGCTGTCAATACGTCTTTAGAGGTTTTGATGTAATAATCGGCAGAGATATCGATTCGGTTTTTCCACAAGGTCAGATCCAACCCGTAGTTCTGTTGCCAGGTTCGCTGCCAAGCCAGGTTACGGTTGCCCATTGCTTTGGCGATAGCCCCCACGGCAAAGTGGTAACGGTCTTGGGTGAGGTATTCATACGTTGTGATTGCTTGGTATGGATCGTAGTTCTGACTACCCGTCAGACCGTAGGAACCGCGGATTTTGAATTGCTGCAGCCAATCCACGCCTTCCATGAAATGCTCATTGTGCAGGTTCCAGCCCAAACCCGCCGACCAGAACGGTGCCCAACGCTTGTCCGCACCGAACTGCGAGGAGGCGTCCTCACGGAAAGAGAGGTCGAACAGGTAACGCTCGTCCCAACTGTAATTCAGGTTGCCGAGGAAACCCACCAGACGGGAGGTGTACTCATTACCCGAGGGAGAGCCGTTCTTCTGGTACTGCGTGGCGAAACTGATGTAATCCAGGCGTTCGTTCGGAAAGCCCTCCGCCATAACGGAAAACTCTTTCGTCCGGCTCTGTTTGGCGTTCCATCCTAAATTGGCATTGATGACATGCTTGTTTGCCTGCCAGAAATAACTCAACACCAGCGAAGCGTCATAATCGAACACATCCCCGCGGGAAGCCGAATAGGAGCCCCGGCGGTCAAAATCGTCACCAGTATAAGTAGCAAAATCAGTATGCTTTGCCGGTTTAAAGACATCCGCCGAAGTATTCTGCAACGTGAAAGAGAAACTGCCTTTCAACCGCAGCCCTTCGATAATCTGCCAGTCGATGCCGAACAGGTTGGTCAGGTCATTATAGCGCGATTCATCTCTGACATCCAATGTCGTATTATACAATGGATTGTAAATAAAAAATTTATAGCTTCCTGTATTGCTTCTTCTGTCTTCTGCTTCCAGTTCATAAATATAATTACCGTCTTCATCTTTGTATTTTACGTAAGGATTTAATCGGGTATATTCGCTGAAACTGCCATAAGGTGAGTTGGTCGCTTTCACCCGCGAA
>OBAS01001679.1_pt1 | contig 12466 bp, 17 predicted proteins | sample 1517591 | NCBI WGS metagenome assembly OBAS01 (sample SAMN04571700, study PRJEB22368) | human gut metagenome | biome: human gut; material: stool | host: Homo sapiens | place: Luxembourg | collected 2012-10-05
GCTTGGAATGAGACCGGAAGAAATCTTCCGATTGTCTGATTTTTCAAAAGAAGACTTCTTGAAGATGATGACAAAAGGGGTGACGGGATATTCAAAAGCTGAATTTATCACAAAAATTTAATACTGTTCTATTGTACATAGAACAAAAAGCGGGGAGAGGGAGTGCAACCTCTCCCTTTTGCGTATGCCGAAATAAGATGATGGAAGGGAGGGGTGTCCATTGGCAAGGGCAAGAAGTCCCAACAGCATTGAAGCTGAGGAAATGTATAAGAACGGGATGAAACTTGTTGACATTGCCAAGAAGTTGGACGTCCCGGCCAGTACAGTTCGACGCTGGAAATCAACCCAGAATTGGGATGGGGATGCAAAAAAGAAAAAAAACGAGCGCTCGCAAAAGAAAAAAACGAGCGCTCGCCATAAAGGTGGACAACTTGGAAACAAAAATGCTGTAGGAAACAAAGGCGGTCCATTGAAACCGGGAGATAAGATTGCAGAGAAACACGGAGCGTACTCTTCCGTATATTGGGATGTCCTTGATGAATCTGAAAAAGATATGATCGAAGATATTCCGATGGATGAAGAAATGCTCCTGATCGAACAGATTCAGCTCTTTGCCGTGAGGGAAAGACGAATCATGGCGGCAATCAATAAATACCGGAATATGAATGGAGAAGTATCTTTGTTCGGCTTCGCCAGAACTGAAGACAAGCGAGCTTTCAAATCAGATGAAGATAAACAGCTCTATGAAGAACGCATTGAAGAAAAGGTTGCTTCTGGAGATCGTCTTCCGGGTAACACATATAACATGATGACAAATATGGAAAACAAGGACAATATGATTGCCAGACTTGAAAAAGAGCTGTCAACTGTGCAGTCGAAGAAGACCAAAGCCATTGAGGCACTTGCGAAGCTGAGACTGGAGAAGCAGAAGATTGCCGGAGAAAGCAAGGGCAATGAGGTTGTTCGTGCATGGGCTGAAGCTGTAGTGAAAGCAAGGAGGGAAGAGAAACATGATGGATGATACGGCGTTCTCTGAGTTCCTTGACGAAAGCATTCCCTTGTGGCGTGATGATCCAGTCATGTTTTTTCGGGAAGTTCTGAATTTCGAACCAGATGAATGGCAGGCACAAGCAGCTAGAGACTTGGCTGCAAACCCAAAGGTAAGCATTAAATCCGGACAGGGTGTTGGAAAGACTGGTCTTGAGGCAGCGGTGTTCCTGTGGTTCGTTACCTGTTTTCCACACCCAAGAATCGTTGCGACAGCACCAACCAAACAGCAGTTGCACGATGTCCTCTGGTCTGAGATTTCCAAGTGGATGAGCAAGTCCGAACTGCTCTCTATACTTCTAAAATGGACAAAGACATATGTTTATATGGTTGGAGAGGAAAAGCGTTGGTTTGGTGTTGCCAGGACTGCTACAAAGCCAGAGAATATGCAAGGTTTCCATGAAGATAACATGCTTTTTATCGTTGATGAAGCTTCCGGTGTTGCGGATCCAATCATGGAGGCTATCCTTGGTACCTTATCTGGAGCAAACAATAAACTTCTTCTGTGTGGAAACCCAACGAAGACGTCTGGAACCTTTTATGATTCCCATACAAGAGACAGGGCATTGTACAAATGCCATACGGTTTCTTCTATGGACAGCACCAGAACAAATAAAGAGAACATAGATTCTCTTGTTCGAAAATACGGATGGGATTCTAACGTGGTCCGTGTTCGTGTCAGGGGCGAGTTCCCGAACCAGGAGGACGACGTATTTATTCCGCTGAGCATTATTGAACAATGTAGCAGCAGGCTTTTAGAACTGGATGATACAGATGGAATGCAGTTTGTATCATTGGGGGTGGATGTGGCCCGTTTCGGAGATGATGAAACGATCATATATCGTAATTATCATGGTCATTGCAAAATAGTCCGGAACAGGCGAGGACAGAACCTGATGGCCACTGTAGGGGATATCGTACAGGAATTCAAGAAGATATATAGAGAACATCCAACGTATGAAGGCAAAGTATATGTGCAGATTGATGATACAGGACTTGGAGGAGGCGTCACTGACCGACTAAAGGAAGTCCGGAAAGAACAAAAGCTGTACAAGATGCAAGTTATCCCGATAAATGCCGCTGAAAAGATTGAGACTGATACGGCAGCAGGTAAAGATGCAGCTGAAAGGTACAATAACCTGACTACCGCTATGTGGGCCAGTATGCGAGATCTCCTTGATAACAAACAGATTGTTATTGAAGACGATGAGCAGACGATTGGTCAGCTTTCTTCCAGAAAATACACCATGGCCAGTAATGGAAAGCTTGAGATTGAACCAAAAAAGGAAATGAAGAAAAGAGGACTTGATTCTCCTGACCGGGCAGATGCTCTTGCGTTGGCATTGTATCTTGGAAAAATCAAGAAGCACACAGGTACGGCACCAAGTGCAGGTGCTATGCAGAAATTGTCAAAAGATAATTATTGGGGCTGATATAGCCAGAAAGAGAGGTGATGAAGATGAAAGAGTATGGACGGATTGGACAGAAACGCTGGGAAGGCGTGTTTAATGAAGAGTTTCTTCCTGAACTATCCGGAATAAGAGGCGTGAAAACGTATCGTGAGATGCTCGACAATGATGATACGATTGGAGCGATAATGTTTGCTATAAAAATGCTGATTCGTCAGGTTAAATGGCATATTGAGCCGGGCGGTGATAGTGCAAAAGACCGGGAAGCAGCAGAATTTGTAGAATCGTGTATGGACGATATGCAGAATACATGGACTGACACCATCTCAGAGATTTTATCATTTCTCGCATACGGTTGGAGCTTTCATGAAATTGTCTACAAGCGCAGGATGGGAAAAACAAAAAATCGAAAAACATCAAGCAAATATTCAGATGGACTGATTGGATGGCAGAAGATTCCGCCCAGAGCGCAGGATACGTTGTACAGATGGGAATATGACGATAAAGACAACTTAATCGGAATGACTCAGCAACCTCCGCCGGATTATGGATTGCTTACCATCCCGATCAGCAAAGCAATGCTGTTCAGAACAGAGAGCATAAAAGACAATCCTGAGGGACGAAGCATTCTGAGAAACGCCTATCGGTCATGGTACTTCAAGCGCCGCATACAGGAAATCGAGGCAATTGGAATCGAAAGAGACCTTGCCGGACTTCCGGTGTTGCACGCACCAGATGGTGTAGACATATGGGACGATAAAGACCCTGAGTTGGTATCTATTAATGCAGCGCTTACATCCATGGTCAAGAACATCCGCAGAAACGAATATGAAGGGCTTGTTCTTCCAGCTGGATATGAAGCTGAACTCCTGAGCACTGGTGGAACCAGACAGTTTGACACGAATGCCATTATCAACAGATATGATGCAAAGATCGCGCAGACTGTTATGGCGGATTTCATCATGCTGGGGCATGAGCAGACAGGAAGCTTTGCGCTGAGTGAAGATAAAACAGAACTGTTCGCAGTTGCTCTTGGGGCGTTCTTGGATGTCATATGCGAAACATTCAATAATCAGGGCATTCCATCCCTGATCGACATGAATGGTGCTCATTTTGATGCAATAACAGATTATCCACAGCTTGCACATGGCGATGTGGACAAGAGAGATATCACGAAGCTGTCTACATTCCTGAAAGACATGGTTGGAGTTGGAATCCTTATCCCGGATGAAGATCTTGAGGATTATGTAAGAGAAGTCGCCAACCTGCCGGAGAGAACGCTGTCAGATGATCCTAGAAATAAGGATGAACAGCGGGAAGCACAGAGAAGGTCGCCGGAAAAAGAAGGCAAAACATCAGAAGTTGAGCCTGAGGAAAATCAGGAAATCGAAGAAGCGAAGAAACGGTTAGGCAGGTGAACATATGTTGAAGATGCGGGCAAGGTCTCGAACGATTAAAAAAAGCGTAGAATCACAGAAGGTTCTTGAAGCCCTTGATAATTATCTTGAGAGTAACCTGGACGAGCCGATGAAATGGCTTGTAAGGTTCTGGAAAGATCAGGCAGCGGTTATGCTGTATAAGGACTTGCGGGAGATTGTAATCGGAGAAGCGGATCCGCAGAGCCTGTTTGATCAATGGTTCTCAGATTATTCTGTCTTTCTTTCCTCGAAAATGACAGCATCATGGGAAAGCGCTTATTTTGCGGCGTGGAATTCAACAGCTGAATTTGTTGGCCTGGAAGAAAAGATTAGTTCAGAAATCTATGTGAGAGATTGGATTATAAATCGAACAGGTAACTTGATTACGAATGTCTGTAGTGATCAGGTGAATGCGGTCCGCTATTTGATTGCAGAAGCCCAGTCATTAGGTATGGGTAGCGATGAAACTGCTCGATATATCCGGCCAACGGTTGGCTTGACGGAGAGGCAGGCAGCAGCGAATCTGAGGCATTATAACAGTGTGAAGACTCAGTTGAGAGCAGATCATCCACGCATGAAAGAAGAATCTATTGAGAGAAAGGCCAGGACAGCGGCTGCGAAGTATGCTGAGCGACAACAGAGATATAGGGCTGAAACAATCGCCAGGACAGAGATTGCACAGGCATACAATGCGGGAGCAGATGCTTTCATCAGAGAAGCCATCCGGCATGATTTGATGCCGGAAATGAAGAAAGAATGGTCAACTGCTCTTGATGAGAGAGTGTGCAAAGAGTGCCAGGCTCTTGAGGGCGTACAGATTAGTATGGATGATAGTTTTGAGACACAGTCAGGAAGAAGGAATGTAACAGTATTATTGCCGCCATTGCATCCTCGGTGCAAATGCGCGGTCAAATATGTGGAGGCAACATATGAAATCGTTTAATGAAATCATGAAGATAAGAGATGAACCGGAATCGAAAGACATACCGGTTGAAAAAAGAAAATTTCAGATCAAGAAATCCGATGATGAAAAAATGCAGGCGTTCGGATGGGCCAATATTTCGATTACCGCAGATGGAGAAGTGCTGGAAGACCTGCAGCATGACATCATCGAACCAGAGGAACTGGAACAGGCGGCATACAAATTTGTTGATCTTTACCGGGAAGGTGGAGAGATGCATATAAGAGGCGGCGTTGCCAGACTGATTGAAAGTGCAGTATTTACAAAAGAAAAGATGGAAGCTATGGGTATTCCAGAGGGAACACTTCCAACGGGATGGTGGATTGGTTTTCAGGTAACAGATGCCGATGTATGGGAAAAGGTTAAAGATGGAACATACTCTATGTTTTCCATAGAGGGAGAAGCAAAGAGAGTAGAAGTGGAAGATGAAGAATCTGATCAATAGGCACCGGAAACGGTGCTTTTTTGATAAATAAAGCGAAAGGAGGGAATGACTTGGCGACAAAACTTGAAGGTCTGCATATAAAGAAAGTTGATTTTGTGGACCAGGGAGCTAACCAGATGGCAAATATTAAGATAAAGAAAAGCAAGGATGGGGAAGAAATTTCAAATCCAGAGGTAGGTCTTTTCAAACGATTTGTGAACTGGATTACGGGTGAATTGAGTAAGTCAGACTCAGAGATTACAAAATCAGCAACAACATTCAATGAACAGATCAACGCTGTCAGCATGGATGCAATCAGGGATGAAATCTGGTCTACTTGCTATGCACTGCAGAATTCACTGAACTCTATTCTGTGCGATGCAGAAATGGACAGTTCTGCGAAGCAGGCCGCAATGGAAACAAGCACAGAACAGTTTGCAGAAGCTATGAAAGGATATATCCCGAACTGGGCTTCTGGCACAGCGACGAATATCAGAAAGAATCTGGCTACACCAGATGAAACAGATCTTCAGATGGTTATGAAAGCACATAAGAATCTGACAGATATTATTGAAAAATCAAACGAAGATAATGAGAAAGGGGAATTGGAAGACATGCTTAAAATCAACAAGTCTAAAATGACCGCAGAAGAAAGAACTGCGTATGATGAACTTATCAAAAAATATGCAGTAGAAACAGAAGAACAGACAGAAGAACCGGTTGGAAAGAGTGCACCTAAAGCGGAGGATCCGGATATTGTAGATGATTCCGAAGTTACGAAAACTCAGAAGTCAGTAACACCGCCACCAGCAGCACCTACAACAGAGACAAGTGCAGACACCGGAGATGATATCTACAAAGGATTACATCCTGCTGTAAGAGCAAGATTAGAGGCTCTGGAAAAGAGAGCGGCAGAAGCAGAAGAAAGAGAGCTTCTTGATGTCGCAAAGAAATATGAGATTGTCGGAGAAAAGCCGGAAGAATTAGTGAAAACTCTGAAGTCTTTAAAGGATGCAGGCGGAACCGCATACAATGATATGATTAGCGTTCTGGACAGAAGCGTTGATATGGTTGAGAAGTCTGGCGTATTTAGCGAAATTGGGAAGTCCTTCTCAGGCAATCCTGTAGCATCTATTAAGAAGTCTGCAGCAGAAAGTAAGATCGATACTATTGCAAAGGGATATATGGAAAAAGACTCTGCTCTGACATATAATGCAGCTCTTGCAAAAGCGTGGGAGGATCATCCAGAACTCTTGGATGAATATGAAGCAGAAGCGGGCTATTGAGAAAGGAGTGAAGAAAGATGGGTACAAACTTTAACGGAACAATGATCAACCAGTCTGTGACTATCGCAGAAAAGGCAGGAGCTGATATTGCAGATGTCCGCAATCTTATTCTGAAATATGATGAAGATGGAAATGTAGTGATCGCCGCAAACGGAACAGCACCCCTGCTCGGCTTATCTATTATCGAAGGTGGCTACAACGATATTTCTGGTGCTGAATCAGGAAAAGTAAAGAAAGGTGATGATCTTGAAATCCAGATCAAGGACATTGGCTATGCAATTGCGTCTGCGGAAATCAAAAAAGGACAGGAAGTCACAGCCACCACAGGTGGAAAGGCAGCAGTAGCTAAAGCGGGAGAGTACGTGATTGGTGTTGCCCTCAATTCTGTGTCTGCCGGAGGATACAGCAGAATCCAGATTGCAAAATATCAGAAAGCAAAAGCGTAAAGGAGGAATGTAAACATGAGAAATACAACAGCGGGAATTAAGGCTGAAATCGCAAAAGGCGTGTTCAGACCCCACACAGCACTTACTAACATGGCACTGGCTTATTACCAGAATGCCAGCAATTATTTCGCAAAAGCTCTTTTTCCAACCTGTCCGGTAGGTCTTTCTTCTGACAATTACTACATTTTTAGCAGAGAAGATCTCCTGAGAGATAACTGGCAGAGAAAACCGGCATATGGCAAAGTTGACCCGACAACAATTGGCGAAAGCACTGACAACTATGTCTGCAAAGTAGATCAGATGATTATGGGTATCGACCAGATTCGCCAGACCGACCTTTCCAGACGTCAGGGTCCATCTATCATTCAGCCTAAACAGCAGCGCACTAGAACAATTGCAGAACAGGCTAACATCCACCAGGACCGTTTGTTTGCAGCGAGCTATTTCAAAGAAGGAGCATGGAAGAACGAACTTGAGGGTGTTGATAACACCACTCCAAGCACAAACCAGTTCATTAAGTTCAGCAATGCAAACTCTGATCCTATTGCATTTATCGACAAAGAGAAGACCGACATGAACCAGCAGACAGGTCGCATGCCGAATCGTCTTGGTCTTGGTATTAATGTATTTAATGCTCTGAAAGTACATCCGGGCATCCTCGAAAGGGTTAAATACGGTGGAAGCACCGCAAATCCGGCATCTGTAACAGAGAATGTGCTTGCGCAGTTGTTTGGAGTTGAAAAGATTGTAGTGCTTAAATCCATTATGAACAGTGCAAGCATGGGCGCAGATGAAGAAATGCAGTATATCGGAGATCCGAACGCATTTCTACTGGCTTATGCAACTAACGCACCGAGTATCGATGAACCGTCTGCAGGTTATATCTTCACATGGGATATGCTCGGCAATGGACAGATGCTTCCGATCCTGAACTATCTTGGAGAGAATGGCACACATACTGAGTACATTGAAGGTCTTATGGCGACAGATATGAAGAAGACATCTGACGATCTTGCAAGATTTTATAAAGCTGCAGTTTAAGGAGGAACCTATGAAACTTGTTGCAAACAAGCCATGCAATCTGAATGGAAAGAAATATTTCATCGGTGAAGAAGTCCCGGTTGAAGAAGTGGTTGATTACGCCAGTTTAGTAAAGATGGGGCTGTTATCAGTGATTCATGACGCTGTTCCGGAGGATAATCTTGAAGAATGTGTTGCTATGGTAGGAGAGGTAAGCTTTTCTATTCCAATTGTCAAGGTCACGAGACGATTGATTTGGACGTTACAGAGCCTCAGATGCAGGATGCAGTAAAAACTATGCAGATGAGTGCAGATGCTGCTGTAGCTCATATTAGAGGGAATATTGAGGACGATACAACGCTTATTATCATCAATGCTCTTGACTCCAGAGCAACCGTAAAAAAAGCAGCAGAGTCAAAAGCCAAAAATCTCATTGAACAGGAAGAAAGTAAAGGTGATGCCTGATGGCAGGAACTTATACATATGAACCTGCCATGATCACATCGTATGGGAAAGATCGAATGAGGTTTGAACTTGGAGATGTGATGGTAGATGGAAAAGAGAGAACTTGTGCATTGTCAGACGAGGAATACATCGTTTTGTGTGATGATGTTCAGTCTGCGAAAGATTGGAAACGGGCAAAATTAAAGTGCCTTGAAAGTATATTTCGCAGGTTTTCTTTTGAACCTGATACAACAGTTGGCCCTACCTCATTCAAATTTGGTGATAGGGCTAAATTGTGGCAGGAAGAATATGAGAAGCTGAAGAAAGACCTGAAACTTGCTTCTGTATCCCCATCGGCTATTCTGATGAATGCCGGAGATACAAGCAAACAGCCAGTGCCATATTTCTACAACGGAATGATGAGCCATGAAGAAAGTGATGGTGTAGATATATGATTAGTCCATTTGGCTTGATGTATCTAAGACCGGGAAATTTATGGACAGATTTTGTGGTAAGACGAAAGAGCATTCGCAACATACTCGGACATCCTGTGTCAGATTTTGAAGCGAAAGGCGAGATATCAGGAATACTTGCTGAAGCATCTACACATGAATCTGACCGAATGAAACACAGGTGGGATCAGGAACAGCATTCCTTAACCCACACTCTTGTTATCCGAGATTCTGCAAATGTAAAGCAGGGAGACTATCTAACTACCGCAGGAAGAACCTTCCTCGTTCTCTTGTGTGAGGATCCCGGAAACCTTGGAGCAACTGGCTTAATATATCTTGAAGAAAGGAATGATCTGAAATGACGCCTGCCGAAGCAGCAGAAGCAGTAAAAGTTCAAGTTCAAACAGACAAGGAACGGATAGAGCAGCAGGTGATCGCAAGATATCCAAGGGCTTCAAATGCCCTTAGAAATGCTGCATTATCTGTACTGGCAAATCCAAGCCCGTCAGCTCCGGGCAGTCCACCGGGTGTTCGGAGCGGACATTTAAAAAATAACTGGCATATGAGCGGCGGTGCGGTATGCATTACTTCAGGTATGGGATATGCTGGCTATCTGGAACATGGTACCAGAAAGATGGCGGCCCGTCCTTTTGTTGACAAAATACAGCAGACGGCATTACCGAATGTTATGGCTATATTTGCAGAAATCGGAGGTTGATATGCTTATTGATCACATTGAACGAGCAGAATTTAATGCGGAGGAAATGCGAAGAGGAACTCTCGTCTTTGCAAAACATAAAACATGGAAAGAGGGAATCTCAGGTATTGTTTATCGCGCTTCTGCGGAACAGATTACAGTAATGTATCCGAATTCTCTGACAAATACCCAAAATCATTTTTTTATACCAGTTTCAGAAGTTTATAAAAATGAGTGGGAAATAAGATATTCGGGCGATGGTCTTCGTACTGTTCAGGAATACAAGGAGGCTGCGGATGAATCTTAGCGAACTGATTTTTAAACGTCTCTCTGCAGACGAAAATTTGCAGACAATGCTTGCTACATATGCCGGAGCACCTGCAATATTTGATTCTGAGTTTCCGGCAGACCAGCAGGAAGGATGGGAAGGAGCCACGCAGTATCCGAGGATATGCTACCGTATCGATATGCAGGTCAATCAGGAACGATCATCGGCGGGAACCTTGTATGTTGCAATGTATACGGATAAAACCAGTACGATAATTGAAGATATTGAAACAGCTGTGAAGCACTGTCTTCAGGACGTCCTGATGAAGCCGGCAGGAGAAGCACCGTTTTGCGTGGCGTGGGCGCGCACAGAATCGTATGCGATTGAGGGAAAAGAGGTGTGGTGCAAAGAAATGGCATTTGACATCCTCGAATACCCCGAACAGTTCAGCACGGATCCTGATCCGGTTCTTGCGGTAGCTGCGTATATCAAAAAGATATTTCCAGAGACAACAGTGCTTGGCATAGACAATGTTGGAGATTTTGTCGAAACATCAAGAACTCCCGTGTTCTATTGCAGATTGGCAAATATACAGCATACGACAGGGCATTGTATGAATACGATTTCATGGTTTGTAGGGAAGATTGCTGTACATTTGATTTATCCGGGAGCTGGCACAAGGTTAAAGACACTTGCATCTATCAATCAGAAGGTAGCCATAGATGAGGAGATAATCATGCTGGATGATTCCCCTATGACTATTCAGGGATTAGAACTGAATAATAAGTCAGATTACCTCAGAGAGGGACAGCTGACTATAACTGGTAAATATGGATGTCTCAGATGCAGTGTGAAAAAACATAATATTGCAAGAATAGGCATGGAATTCACAAATTGAAAGGAGAAGCAATGGCAGAAACAAAGAAAACAAATGCTCCGGAAGAAACAAAAGAAGTTCTTCCGGCAGAGAAAGAAACGGAATATGGGGTAGATGAGCTGATTGCCGCACGCGATCAGCTTTTTTCTTGCCCTGATTGCGCGATGGTGGCACTGAAACTGTCAAAAAAGAAAAGCATGACTGTTTCAGAAGCCGAGAAGCTTGTCGAAGAATTTATGAAGAAGGAGGTCAAATAATGGCGGAATATTTCCAGATTCCTGAAGTAGGTACAAAAGTTCGACCAGGAAGTTATTTCAACGTAGATAAGAATGGTGACGATGATTCTTTCGGGGCAATTGACGGAGTTGTTGTAGCTGTGTTTAAAGCAACGTTTGGACCAGTAGATAAAGTAACAGTCTTAGAGAGAGGAGACGATTACACAACAATCTACGGAGATGGATTAACGACTGACCTGATTCGTGAAGTTCTGTATGGTGGTGCAAAGAAAGTTATTTGCTGTCGCCTTAATGGAACGGGCGGAGCTGTGGCGAGCGTAAGTCTTACAGCTGCAACTGGAAAAGTTAAGATCACAGCAAAACATCCAGGAGAGATGCCATTTTCTGTAACTATTAGAAACCGCTTAACTGACAAAGACAGGAAAGAATGCATTATCTATACAGGAACTACTGAATTTGAAAAAGTATATTTTTCAGCAGGCGATAATGAAGCTGCAAGTCTTGTAAGTGCTTTTGCAAATTCAAAGAATTTCACGGCTAATCTTGAAGAATCTGCAAAAGGAATCATGACTAATGTGAATCAGACAGCGTTTACGGGAGGAAAGAATCCTACAGTAGCAACTGCCAATTATTCAGCTGCTTTTTCACAGGCAGAAAAATATTTCTTCAATACAATTTGTGTTGATACAGAAGATACAGCAGTACATGCGCTGTTACAGGCATTTCTGGACAGAATTTATGAAACCAGTCAATTTGGGATTGGAGTTGTTGCAGAGAAAGATAACAAAGATTTAGACGAAAGAATGAATGCGGCAGCAGGATTTGATGGTGAGAATATAGTTTATGTTCTCAATCCAAAAGTCTTTATCAATGAGGGAACTCTGGATGGATATCAGACTGCCGGCTTGATTGCTGGACTTATTGCAGCAACTCCTGCAAATCAGGCAGTGACTCATATGGTGATTACTCGATATGTAGATCTTGCAGAACCGCTTACAAATACTCAGATTATAAAAGCGGAACTGAAGGGATGCTTGGTTCTTAGTAAGTCTACAGAAGATGAGGTATGGATTGATGCTGGAATCAATACACTGATCAATCTTCCAGATAACAAAGATAAAGGTTGGAAGAAAATCCGCCGTGTAAGAACAAGATATGAGTTATTGTACAGAGCAAATGCCCAGTCCGACGCTTTAGTTGGAAAAGTCGATCCTGATAAAAATGGAAAAGCCACTATTATTGGAAAAATTCAGGGAATTATCAATGCCATGATCAAAGAAAAAAAATTAACAGCAGGAACAGTAACTGAGAGCACGACTTATATTGCAGACGCAGATAACTGTTATTTTGACCTTGATATCATTGATAAGGATTCTGCGGAACATATTTACTCATTCTATAAGTTTAGATTCAGTACCAATGCAGAGTAAAGGAGGAAAGGTGAATGTTAAATACAAGTGCTGCAACAGACGCGAGACATA
>OBAS01001687.1_pt1 | contig 12434 bp, 10 predicted proteins | sample 1517591 | NCBI WGS metagenome assembly OBAS01 (sample SAMN04571700, study PRJEB22368) | human gut metagenome | biome: human gut; material: stool | host: Homo sapiens | place: Luxembourg | collected 2012-10-05
GGGTAATATGCAATTGTTCTGCTGCTTTTGTAAAGCTCTGTTCTTTTGCTACTGTTAAAAAATAGCGTAATAATCTTAATTCCATATCTTTATATTCCTACAAATTTTTCTTGTAACCATTCTATCATATTGCATCCCAGACATATCTGCCCAAAATACCGTGGGTTATTTTTGGATTATTTTCTAACCGCCTATGCCCTTCAGACTGTGATTTTACTGGCTTTTGGGCGAAGCTTTCAAAGAGTGCCGTGGCATATAAATAGTATTTTTATCATTGTTCTTATAACGCCTCTTCCTTTTCCACTATTATAGCTGATCGTACTTGGCCGCACTCCCTTTTGCCTTATCTACCGGATACTTTGCTTCATTCTGCGACATCTTCATATTTATGATTTCATCTGCATCCAGTTCCAGTTTGTCTAACAGATTCTGACTATAAACCAAAACATCCGCCAATTCCTCCTTGACATGTTGCAGATCATATTCTTCATCAGACCACTGAAAACACTCTAATAACTCTGCTGCCTCAATTACGATTGATTTTGCAAGATTTGCCGGCGAATGAAACTGATCCCAGTTTCGATCTTCTGTAAATTTTCTAATTCTGTCTATTGTTTCATACTTCATAATTAAATACTCCTTTATTTTGCTACTTCTAACAATGCTTTCTGACAAAGTGAAATTATTCAGTTCAGCATTTTCAGACACGCTCTAATGTTTCATCAACACTATTTTATACATGCAGATTTTTCTGCATCTCTTCTTTAAATTCTCTTCCTTTAAACAATATCACTGCTACAAGAAACAGGAAACATATTAACGCTCCAAACATACTTACTGTTGGATTTTTCACCACTTTGCATAAGAGTAAGATTCCCGGAAGAATCAATCCGTATCCGGCAGCCATAATTTCGTAAATAAGATACTCTCGCACAGGGTATTTCCGCACCTTAGCGGTTACAAACATTGCTGTAAGTGTAGATACACTCATGATCGGCAGCACAAGATCTACAGACCAACTGTGCCAACCGGTCAGTGCATCCCATATAAAGCAGATAATAGTACCAATAAAAAGCTGCCACATCGCATTTTTCAGCAGGTTATAGCGTTTAAAAAATCCAATCGATGAGGCAATCCACATTGTCACAACGCCTCCGGCTGTGAATAAGGTCCAGCGAATTCTAGGATGGAAATTATACTCCGTAACAAGCATTGCTGCAACAATTGCAATACACAGAAAGCTATAAATTTTATAGACTTTCATTTCCTGTTCGCTTGGCTCATCTGTCTTTGGAAATTCAGGTTTTACTTTTTCAGATGCAATTCCCTGTTCTTTTAACAAGCGATAAAAATTACGTTCAATGTTCACTGTGTCGTATCTGGATGTAAATGCAAATGATAATTTATCCTGAAAAGAACACAAACACAATTCAAACTTAGGAGTGTTTGTGTACACACCAAATCGTTCAATATAAGGCACATAACTCGCATGCATTTTAACCGCACTCATATTAGAGAAGATTGCTGTCGTGTTCTTCTCTGAATATTTTGCCCCGGCCTGAATACATAGATTTTTCAGTTCCAAAGGTGCAAGCCTCAGAATCGGATGCAGTTCCAAAGCAAGCAACTCGCTGATATGCGCTGACATCTTTTCTTTTGTCAGTTCTGCCTCAAAAAATTCTTTCGTATATTTCAGTATTGCCTCAAAACTTTGATCTTGTGTAGTAAAATTATATCCCGGCTCAATCCAATTAAAAAAATTCAGCATCGATAAAGACGGGAAAAACTTTCTTAAGTTAACCGGAACCATTAACACAACCGGCTTTTTCTTTTGCATTTTAGACATTTCTTCATTTATTGCCATCATAAATAATGCTGTCAAAAAGACTGTCATAGATACTCCGAGTTCCCTGCTCCGCTTCAATACTGCCTGAACTGAAACAACAGATTCATGGACGTGCAGATGATTTCCATCTTTCTTTTTTCTCCGTATCTGGAAAGCATGTAGTTTTCTTTTTTCCGGTCGTTTCTGATCTTTTGAATAATATTTCAAAAAACTATCAACTTCTTGATCTTGTACCGTCATATCTTCTGGTAACAATGAAACTGGTTCTAATCCATTTACTTTGTGAATAAGATAGAGATAATTTTTTACTAGTTCTTTTAAAAATTCTGTCGCTCCTGTGCCATCTGTCAATACATGGAATACTTCGAAGTTGATTCGTTTTTTATAATAGGTTACTTCAAAAAGCAGTGTCTTCTTATCCTTTATATAGAGTCTACTACAAGGCTCTTTGTACTCTTCCTTTACAATCGGTCGTAAATTACATGGCTCAAGATAATGCCAGAATAATCCTTTGCGAAGCACCATTAAAAACGTAGGAAATATTTCTATTGTCTGATTTAATGCTTCCTGCAAAACATCAGGATTTACTTCTTCTTTCAATTCGCAGTAAAAACGAAACACTCTCGTATCTTTTTTATTACTGGCAGCAGAATATAATTTTGCTGCATTATCTAATTTTCTCCAACGTGCTTTTTTCTTACTCACAGTGTTTCCTCTTTCAGAAATTCATTGATATAGGTGAAACTTTCCTGTACATGAAGCTGCTTGATCCCCAACGCAAAATATCCATGTAATGCATCTTTGATCCGATGTATCTCTACATAATTTCCAGCCTCTTTTAAGCGCTTCCCATATGCTTCCCCTTCATCTCGAAGTGGATCAAATTCACATGTAAGAATCAATGTATCAGGTTGATTCGCTAAATCTTCTGCTATGTATGGTGCAAAATAAGGATTCTTCTTATCCTCTTTATTTCTCGCATAAAGATCAATATAATCCTGCATCTTCCCAGCTGTCAAAAGATAATCTGTTCCATTTTCCCTAACAGATGGAAATGGTGAATTTTCTGTATAATCATTATATGTAGCCGGGTAGATCAGTATCTGTCTTTTTGGCATAAATTCTCCACAATCTCTAGCCATCAAAGATAATGCTGCACAAAGATTCCCTCCGGCACTATCTCCGATCAATGTAATATTTTCGGGTTTTATGTTGAGCATAAAATCTCCGGAATATAATGTTTTCGCAACGGCATAACAATCTTCCAGACCTGCCGGGAATTTATCTTCCGGTGCCAGTCGGTATTCAACTGCAACTACATATTGTCCGGTTGCATTAGCCAGCCGAGCACAAATTCTTTCATAATTATCGATACTCTCTGTAACCCAGCCGCCGCCATGTATAAACAAAAGCATCTTTTTATCTTGAATATTATGTTTCTTTTCTTCACTCTCACGAAAACTTTTTTCAGTTGGAAAGAAAATACGAATCGGGACTGCATGACTCCCGTTATATATTTTCTCATCTATTTTTTTATAAAAAATCTTCATCGGATCCAATCGTTTTAAATCCGCCATATGACGAAATGCTTCTACTTCCACACCATCAAAAGACAGAGCTTTCAAAATCTTCTTCGCTGTCTGATTAATCAATACTATATTCTCCTTATACCCGTTCTTATGTCTGTAAAAGACTACGAGCCCATTATATCATAAAGTGCTTATTAAAGTGAATTTAATATTGCAAAAAGCACCAGCCAACTGAATGACTGGTGCTTTTAACATCAATATACTTTATTTTGTATAAACTGTATTCCCTTTTGCAATTACTTCAACAAGCTGAAGTTCCTGGTCAAGAATACAAAGATCCGCATCATAGCCTTCTTCAACCTTACCTTTTCCTTTGAGCCGAAGAATATCTGCCGGATTAGATGTAATTGTAGAAATAGCTATTTCTAAAGGAATTTTTGTTTTAAATACACATTCCTTTACTTCCTTCAGAAGGCAGCTGGACTGTCCAACGCCCATTCCAAGGAATTCGCCATCACTACTGTACATCGGAAGGCTTCCCTGTCCATCAGAAGAAATTGTCATGCGGTCAGGATTTACTCCTGCATCCAGCATCCGTTTGATACCATTACATACACGTACCTCATCACAGATAGTTTCCCAATAGTCAATATCTTCATTTCCGGTAAAGTCTACTGCTCCGCCTTTCAGCGCATACTCAATCGACTTGCCAAAAAGCATCTCATTTCGATTGATATGTGTTGGCAGTATTTGAGAAGCCGGTATCTCTGTCTCATCTACCACTCGTTCAATAAGATCTAAGCATCTCGGACTGTCGCCAAGATGAACATTTACAATACCTGCTTTCCCGGAAAGAACACCGCCAAGTCTTGTATCCGCAACGACACGCGCAAATTCCTCAAAAGTCGGCTGTGAAGAACGATGATCAGAAATCGCGATTTCTCCGGTTCCAATGATTTCCTGAATCATCATAATATCTTTGACAATACTGTCCGTCAACGTGTGAACCGGAATCTGATAACTGCCTGTATAACAGTATGCAGACATTCCCTGCTCATTCAATCCTTTTGTCTTTGCAACCAGTGCACACATATCACGACCGATTCCATCCGTTCCAAGGCAACCAACAACTGTTGTTACTCCAAACTTCGTAAGTCCTTCCATAGTTGCTTCCGGAGTACGATTGGCGAATCCACCTTCACCACCGCCTCCAAGTACATGAACATGACAGTCAATGAATCCCGGAGTTAAAAGTAACCCCTCTCCATTGATCATTTCTGCCTCAGAAAGAAATCCGTCTGCGCATATAGAGCCTGCATCTTTAATCTTGACAATCTTATCATTGATTATAAGTACATCTTTTTTCCCCAGATGCTGTGGGGCATAAACATCAATATTCTGAATTAATTTCATCATAAATCACTCTCAATTATCAAATGTATGTTTTAGAATCCAATTCCAACTGCAATAAGAATTGTAATAATTGCACCAATCATTAATACACCAAGGAATTTCCACATGAATTTAATCCAGTTAGACCACTCAATCTTTGCAATTGCAAGAGATCCGATCAGACACCCTGATGTAGGAACAATCAGGTTTGTAAATGCATCGCCAAGCTGGAATGCAACTACAGCTGTCTGACGTGAAACACCTAACAGGTCTGACAGTGGAGCCATGATTGGCATTGTGATCGCAGCCTGTCCGGTTCCGGATACAACGAAGAAGTTGAATACGGACTGGAACAGATACATAAGTACTGCTGCAACTGCTCCGGAAACTCCAGACAGTGCATTTGAAATATTATACATAATTGTATTAATAACCGTAGGTGTTGTCGGATCAGATCCACCAAGAACCTGCATGATGCCCTGTGCCATAGCAACAACAAGTGCAGCACCGATCAGGTCTTTTGCTCCATCTTTGAATGATGTTGCGATATCATTCAGTTTCATATCGTTCAGTTTAAAGATAACTCCAATCACACCGGAAACAATTCCCATAATGAAGAACTGAGTAGCAATCTCTGGCATGTAGTATCCTTGAGTCATAACTCCCCAAACTACCCATACTACTGTAGCAGCCAGTGTCAGAAGAACTAAAATGTGTCCAAGACCAAATGAATGTCCTTCGTCAATTCCTGTTTTTTCATTCTGCTCACGGAAATATGCATCGGTCTTATATGCGATTGAGATTGTCGGAGTCTTTTTGATCTTTGATGCATAGAACATAGTCATTCCACAGCCGAGTGCTGTAAATACTACCCACATTACCATACGGAATCCTGCTCCGGAGAATACGTCAATACCTGCAATTCCCTGTGCAATACCTACAGAGAATGGATTCATCCATGATGAACCGAAACCAATCTGTGTTGCAACATAAGTAACAAGAACTGCAATAACTGAATCGTATCCAACTGCTACAAACAACGGACAAAGAATCATAGTAAACGGAAGTGCTTCTTCTCCCATTCCAAAAACTGCTCCACCAAGAGAAAACAATACGAAAAGTATCGGAATCAGCAGTTTTTCTGCTCCCTTTGCCTTACGGATCAATCCAATCAATCCGGATTCAATCGCTCCTGTACGGATCATGATACCGAATGCACCGCCTACTACCATAAGAAATGCGATAATCTCGATTGCAGAACTGCTTACGATTCCGTTATACATATAGTTGAAGAATCCTGTTCCACCATCTCCACTAAAGAGTGCTACTCCTTCTGTTACTACATTTCCTGCATCATCTGTCAGATACTGGAAACTTCCGTCTTTGATTACCGTACGGGTTTTCTCAACACCATTGATCATATACGAAATATCCTGTGTTTCGTAAAATCCCTTTGGTACAAGGAAAGTCAGAAGTGCAGCGACAACAACTACTAAAAAGATAATAATGTAGGTGTCAGGCACTTGAAACCCCTTGTTAAAAGACTTTAACCCTTTTCCTTCTTTTTTGCTCATTTTCGAGTTTCCCTCCCATTTTTGATATACTATATCAGTGTACCATAGAATGCCTAAAATATAACTAAAAATTTACATATTTTATCAATTTTTGTCATTTCCCTGTATTTTTATACATCAAAAGATAGGTGTTTTATTCAATCAATCACATCATTCTGAAATCTTGACAAATGTTCATAAGGTAATATCAGTCTTCCCCTGAACAGTCCGCACCCATCATTGATCAGACTGTTATCTACTGCGGAAAACATATTTACATCCAGATCTGCCAGTTCCAGCTGCAAAAGACGCATGCCCCGTTCATAGGCTTCATCGAAATAAACGCTCTCGCCTTCTGGAATAGCATCACGTCTTGCACGCTCATCCTGCTGTCTCTTCTCATATCCCAGATGATTCGCCGGACCAATTTCCGCAGTGTCATCCATTTTCTGGGTACGCAGCTGCACTTCCATGAAAGAACGGGAACTGTTATCATAAACTGTGATATGTAATGACTGATATCCTTCCCCGCTGGTTCCACAGATATAATCCCGATAATACATCTTCACATCTTCATTAAGAAGCGGCGACGTACTTTTCTTTACTCCATAGGCAGACTCCACCGTAAACCCTCGTTCTTCCAGGAACCCGGGAAGAACATTGGCAATCTCATAAAGATAGCGGATCGACGCCGTTTCCTGATCTTCTCCTGGTTTCAGATGACACTTGGGCATACACAACACAATTCTGTATGCAATAAAATCCCGAAAACAACTGAGTTTATTTTTCAGTTCCGATACAGGAGGATAGGTTCCATGTTTTGTATAATAATCGTAAATATATTCCACAATATAGCCGTTAAATTTCTCTTCTGCCCGGATCAGCGATTTGATCCTTCCTTTAAATGTAAACGCAAGAAACGGATATTCATGAGCCATATATTTATAAAATTCCCGGATCTTCTGGGACTGGGCCGTAAGGAAATCATTGTGTTCTAAAAGCTCTGTGATCTGAATCAGGAAATTCACATGCATCATATCAATTTCATTATGAGTAAGTTTCGCTTCTTTTCTCAGATCCCGGGTATATTTCTGTAAAATTTTTAAAACCGTATCTCCTGAATACAGATAATCATTTAATGTAATCATAAGTTTTTCCTCTTTTGGAGTTATAGCGTGTTTGAAGATTGTAGAAATGATTTTTCAAACACGCTATAATCTATAACCGAAATTTAGTTTTTCATTAATTTTAATGCTTTGTCAATATATCTACTGTTCTGTCAGCCTTTAACCAAACTGCTTCTTTTTCTTCATGAGTAACAAAGATCAACGTCTTTCCCTCCGTCTTTTTCAAAATATAATCAATTGTTTTTGCTCTGGTTTTTTCATCAAGACCTCTGAGAGGTTCATCCATGATCACACAGTCTGATTCAGCCAGCAATGCCCTCAGGATAGATACTCTCCTGCGCATTCCTCCGCTTAGTTCACGAACCGGTTTCTGCCAAACTTCAGTAAGCGCAACTGCTTTATACGCCTCCTCCAGTTCTCTGTCTGTTATTGTTTCTGTACATACCAGTCTTATATTAGAAGCAGCGCTCAGATTTTCACACAGACGATCTTCCTGAAATACTGCACTGAGTTTCCTGTCACTTACCCCTTCTATTTTCCCCTTATCCGGAACATCCAGTCTCAGAAGAAGCCGTATCAGTGTTGTTTTGCCACATCCGGATCTTCCTCTGATACAAGTGGTTTTCCCTTCCGGAAAAACACAGGACAAGTCTTGCAGTACCTGCTGTTCTCCGTATGCTTTACTAATATGATCTACCTTTATATCCATATCTCTTCTCCGCCTGTAACAGACCTCATAAATAATGCATTTAAGAGGATTATCATAAATCAAAATTTCCGTTATCTATGTTCTATCATATAAACTACTCTGCTTACAATTCCAAGAAAACACTTTTCAAATACAAAACTGATCACAATTATCACAATTGTCCACGCAAAAAGATCCGGAGTATTCAGATATATTTTTGCATTATACAGTTTCTCACCAATAGAACCTGAAGGTACTCCGATAACCTCTGCTGCCACTCCTGCCTTCCAGCACATTCCAAGAGAAAGCCTGCATGCTGAGAGAAAATAAGGCAGTACCTGCGATACATAAATATACCTGATCTGTCTTCTGAGATTCACACGAAATACTTTTGCCATTTCCAGTATCTTCCTGTCCGTCTGTCGTATTCCCTCAAAGATATTTGTATATATCACCGGCAGAACCATAAGAAAGGAAATAAAAACTGACAGATTTTTCGAAGGAATCCATATCAGGCACAAAATAATAAAAGATGCCACAGGTGTAGATTTGACCACTGCGATCACAGGTGCTGTCAGGATTTCCACTGTTTTTGACCAATATGCCCACACTGCCAGAAAGATTCCCAGAAGCACAGCCAGAAGAAATCCTGTCACAATGCGTACAAAACTAAATCCGACAGACTGCCAGAAATTTCCGCTGAAAATCAGTTCAAAAAGCTTTCGGACAACAGAAACAGGAGATGCCAGAAGGATCTCCTGTTTCAGATACATACTCGCAAACTGCCAGATTGCAATCCAGAAAAGCACTGCTAATATGCGAATTCCTGTATATTTCGTTCCATTGTCAGTTTTTGCTCTATCGTTTGTAATAGAATGCATCATCCGGCAACTGTCCTCCTATAATCTCAGGATTCTGATCATCCAGGGTTGCCAGATATCCTGAAAGCATGGTTTTCATCTCATCACCTTCAATAAACACAATACTGCAGTCAGGGATTGCTTTCTGTGCAACTTCTTTTGCAATAATATCATGATCTCCTATGATCTGGGCCGCAGCTTCTGTGTCACTGTTGACAAAATCTACAGATTCTTTATAAGCATCCATAAAATCATTTACTTTATCTGCATGATCCTGAACAAACTCATTGTTTGCGATCACAACTCCTGTCACAAGTTTACTTCCGTCATCCATGGAATCTTCCCACAGTTTGTTCAGATCCAGGGCAACCTTCAGCTTATCGTTTTTCATCAGCGCTGTAGTTACAAAAGGCTGCGGAAGAAGTCCGACTGCTGTCTGATCCTGCACAAGTGCGGAAACTACCTCTGCGTGCTCAGATTTAAATTCAACAGTCACATCTTTTTCAGGGTCGATTCCATTCGCTTTAAGAACAGAGTTCAGAGCATATTCCGGAGTTGCACCCTTCCCACTGGCATAAATAGTCTTTCCCTTAAGATCCTCCACAGATTTTACACTGTCTCCATTCTCCACAAGATAGAGAACACCCAACGTATTGACCTCCAGAACACTGACATCCTTATCTGTCTTCTGATACAACGTTGCTGCCAGATTTGCCGGAACAGCTGCAATATCAAGCTTGTCCTGTACTACCATCGGAACAATCTCATCCGGAGATGCAGCAATCGTAAAATCGTATCCGTCTTCATCAAGAAGCTGCGCCATTCCCATTGCTGTCGGACCTTTCAGGGCGCCTATCCGGACAGCATCCGAAGATGATCCTTCGGATGCCCATACGCTGACCTCTCCAGTGTTACCGGTCAATCCTGCACAGATACACAAAGCCATTGCACAAATCATCAATTTTCTTTTCATTTTACTCAACATCCTTTCTTTATTTAAGAATTTAAAAATCATTTACAGCAGTTCAGAAAAATAATACAAATAAGGCGCAAAACTCTGTCTTTATGTCCCTGATTTCAAATCTGCCAGTATTTTTCTTAATTTACTTCCATAATCTTTTCCTGCTGCCCAGCCGCCGCCATAAGGATTTTCCTGGATTCCCAGCCATTCCACGTAAGGTGCAGTCTCTCTTGTCACGTAATCGAAGCGTTCATCTACACATTCCTGATTCAGGGAATCTGTGGAGGCGTAGGCTTTGAGATGCTGAACCTGAGCACGTATTCCTGTTCTTACATCCGGAAATGCGATTCCTTTGACTCCACCTCCGGTTGTTCCAAGACCTGCGAAATTGAACTGGTCGATTCCCGCATCACCACCGAAACTCAGCCATCCGGTTTCCAGCATTGCCTGCGCAAAAACTACTTCACCACGTACATTCTCGGCATTTGCCTCCTCTACAATAATATTGCAAAAGGTATCTATATCAGATGCTCCGCCGCCACTGAGTTCTTCAGATGGGTAAGTGCATCCCTGACTATTGTATAATGAACACATTTCATCGACGGAAACAGTTGTTCCACCCATAATCGTGTAGTATCCATAAGTATTATCTGTCGGGTCTTCATCGGAGATAATTTCTTCTCCGTTATTTTCTGCATTTTCGAGATATTTAGGTTTGGAGATCTGTCCCTCTCCTGAATGATCAGTTTCCTGACTGTTTTTTTCTGCACTATCAGTTGTTTTAGCTATCGTGTCGTCATCTGGGGTATCTGCAGCATTGTCTGCTGCGCTGTTTTCTGTATCAGTGGACGCTGTCCCTTCACTGGCACTTACCAAAGCAGGTGCCCCGAACATCAGGGCACCTGTCATTGTCATAAACAGCCAGAAATATTTTCCCGGCACTTTTTTCATCTTATGCGTTTACCTTTCTCATTGCAGCTTCTACCACATGACCAACCAGTACAGAAGTTGTTACACTTCCAACACCGCCAGGTACAGGTGTAATAGCATCTACGATAGGCTCTACTGCTGCGTAATCAACATCACCGCAGAGTTTGCCTTCTGCATTTACGTTGATACCTACATCGATGATTGTCTGGCCTTCTTTTACATATTCAGCACCAACAACACCGGCGCGGCCTGCTGCTACAATAATGATATCTGCTTCACGTGCTACAGACGGCATATTTACAGTTCTTGTGTGGCAGATCGTAACAGTTGCGTTCTTTTTAACCAGCATCATTGCTGCAGGTTTACCAACAACAAGGCTTCTTCCGATTACTACTGCCTTTTTGCCTGTGCAGTCGATTCCGTAATGATCAAGGATTTCCATACAAGCCTGTGGTGTACATGGCGGGAAACCAATCTTCTTGCCTGTGAATACACCGGACATGGAAAGGTCTGTCATACAGTCAACGTCTTTTTCAGGAGCAAGTGCATTCTCGATCACTGCCTGATCCAGATGTTTTGGAAGCGGACGGAATAATAATACGCCGTGAATGCTGTCATCTTTGTTTACTTTATCGATTGTTGCAAGAAGTTCTTCCTGGGAAACATCTTCCGGAAGTAAGATTTTCTCACATGCAACGCCTAAAGTTTCGCAGCGTTTTGTTGCTCCTCTTTCATAGGAGATATCACTTGGGTTTTCACCAACACGGATGATGCAGAGGGTAGGATTTACTCCTTTTCCCTGAAGCTCTGCTACGTTTGCTTTGATTTTCTCGTTTAATGCTGCTGTTACTTCTTTACCTAATAACTGCTTAGCCATTTGTCGTTCCCTCCGAAATTATACGTTATTATTCTATACTGTATCTGAATGATTTCAGCATAACCGCCTCATAAATCATATGCACTCTGTAAAAAAATACATCTCAATAAATAATGTTACACTTTATTAAAAGAGACGGAAAACAATACAGAAATTTCTATTTTATTTACTATTATTTCAGTCTGCCAAGTACGCTGTTAAATGTGTCATCTGCGATCTTTGTATATTTCTCAAGCATCGCATCTGCTTTTCTGTTTAATTCTTCTGCATACTCTCTGTCAGCCATGGATTTTGTGTTGATGTATACGTTCAGGCTGGCACCCTGTAATGCTGCTTTACAGAAAGCTGCACCAACGCCTGCATCACTGATGGCAAGCTTAGAGCCTTTTGCACCGAATTCTACGATCAGTTCAATTGCTTCACAGCATTTCTCCATGATCTCCATTGGTACAGAGCAGGCATCTTTTAATACGATCTCCATGACTCTGGCTTTCTCAGCTTTCTCTTCTTCTGTTTCCTTTGGCATTCCATATGCCTTTGATAATGGCTCGAATACTTCTGCATCACGCTCGATCAGACGAAGGAAATCCTTCTGTAACTGATCGCATTTTGCTTTTAATTCGTACATTTCGTCTTCAACATCCGCATATTTCTTTTTTCCTACAGTAAGG
>OBAS01001704.1_pt1 | contig 12315 bp, 8 predicted proteins | sample 1517591 | NCBI WGS metagenome assembly OBAS01 (sample SAMN04571700, study PRJEB22368) | human gut metagenome | biome: human gut; material: stool | host: Homo sapiens | place: Luxembourg | collected 2012-10-05
TTTTCTTTCAGCACCAGCTTCCTGTCAATAACCATATCCATAAGATGTTTCTCCATATAGGATTCATCTACTCCCAGAAGTCTGGCACATCTTGTAAATAACTGTTCCCTCGGAAGATAAGTATGTCCTTCTCCCGAAGCCTGCAGAAGAGTATACAGCATTCCGCTGCGGATTCTGTAATCTGAGTCTGCGTGAATACCGACTCTGGCAGCAATCTCATCAGCAATCTTAAATCCCACACCGGAAATATCTTCCGCAAGTCTGTAAGGATTCTCCTGAAGGATCGTATAGACAGATTCCTTATATTTCTGATAAATCTTTGCGCCCAGGTTCAGGGAAATCCCATATTTCTGCAGAAAGATCATTACTTTTCGCATCTCTGCCTTCTCACTTACCTGCGCAGCGATCTCCCGGGCTTTTTTCTCACTGATCCCCTTTACCTCTGCAAGCCGCTCCGGCTCTTCTTCTACGATACGGAGTGTGTCATCTCCAAACTTCTGCACAATCCTGGCAGCCAGTGCAGCACCGATTCCCCTGATGGCGCCCGAACCCAGATAACGTTCTATTCCATATGTATCCTCCGGCATCTTCTCTGTAAAAGAACTGATCTGAAACTGTTTGCCATATACCGGATGATGGATATATACTCCGGTTGCTTCAATAGATGCCCCCTGTGTGATCGCAGGGAAACTTCCCACGCAGGTCAGCTCTTCCTCTTTTTTTGTACCTTTCAGTACCATAACTGTATATCCGTTATCTTCATTTCTGAAAATAACATGATCTATGTATCCTGTGACAGTTTCACTCATGTGCTTTTCTCCACACCTCCTGCTTCTTTGAGCCTCTGACAACGCAAAAAGGCACTGCACTGTGCAGTACCTCCTGCTTTATCCGTCAAAACGTGCCATTACCTCTGCATACTTACCGGTTCCCACTGCGACCACGCTCATTGCATCCTGCACAGTCAGTGTACTTACTCCGGTTCTCTGCTCGATCAGTGTATCCATCCCATGAAGAAGGGCACCGCCGCCTGTAAGTACGATTCCTCTGTCTACAATATCCGCAGCCAGTTCCGGCGGTGTCTTTTCCAGAATTCCATGAACAGTCTCCACAATCTGGCTTGTAGCATCCTTTAACGCCACACGTATTTCTTCTGAGGTAAGTGTCACTGTCTTCGGCAGACCGGTGATCACATTTCTCCCCTTTACTTCCATTGTTCTCGGATTTGATTCCTCTATAGCCGTACCAATCTGAATTTTGATCTTCTCTGCCATATCTTCTCCGATAAAAAGTCCATGATTCTTTCTCACATAGTTCAGTATAGCCTGATTAAAAGTGTCCCCTGCAACTTTCACAGAAGCGGAAACCACAACCCCCGCAAGAGAGATAACCGCAACATCCGAAGTTCCGGCTCCAATGTCTACGACCAGATTTCCAAAGGGCTTGGTCACATCCACCCCGGCTCCGATTGCCGCAGCTATAGGTTCCTCCACCATATAGACATCTCTGGCACCAGCCTGATAGGTTGCTTCCTCCACTGCCTTTTTCTCAATCTCTGTAATTCCACTGGGAACACAGATACTGATCCTGGGCTTGCGGAAAGCTCTTCTTCCTATTGCTCTGGATATAAAGTATTTCAACATCTTCTCTGTAACTGTATAATCAACGATCACGCCCTGTCTGATGGGACGGATGATCTCCATATCTGAAGTAATGCGCCCTTCCATCAGACGGGCTTCTTCACCGATCGCACGTATCTTCTCTGTATTTTTATCATAAACTACGATCGAAGGCTCATTTAGCACAAGCCCCTTTCCTGTAGAATAAGCCAGACTGTTCCTGGTTCCCAGGTCAATTCCAATATCACTTGTCGGCATGGAAATCCCCTTTCTGTTCTTACGTTCTCCTCATCCCCTTCAACTGATCATTACTTTTTACAGTCTCTACCGGGGACTTATCCGGTTTAGTTATAACAACTCCATAAAATAATGCGATCAAAACAGTCCAACAGGGCTTCACATCCTGATAAGCCGGATCAAAATATATTATTTACGAGAATTGCTATAAATAATCTCTTCTATTATATACAACTTCCATTTAAAAAGAAAGTCCTGCAATATGATTTCAAGATTATTTCAGATATTTCTTTACATATTTTCCGGTATAGGAAACCGGTGACTGTGCCACCTCCTCAGGAGTTCCCTGAGCAACTACGGTACCTCCTTTGTCTCCACCCTCCGGTCCGATATCAATGATATAATCTGCGGTCTTAATCACATCCAGATTATGCTCGATCACAACTACTGTATTACCGCCCTCCGATAATCGTTTCAGAATCTCCACCAGCTTATGCACATCCGCAAAATGCAGACCTGTGGTAGGCTCATCCAGAATGTAGATAGTCTTACCTGTGCTGCGCTTGCTCAGCTCTGTGGCAAGCTTGATCCTCTGTGCCTCTCCTCCGGAAAGCTCTGTGGACGGCTGTCCCAGCCGGATATAGGAAAGTCCTACATCATAAAGAGTCTGTATCTTTCTTTTAATAGAAGGAACATTCTCAAAAAAAGTCAGTGCTTCCTCCACCGTCATATTCAGCACATCGTAAATATTCTTATCCTTATACTTTACTTCCAGGGTTTCTCTGTTATATCTCTTACCTTTGCAGACCTCGCATGGTACATATACGTCCGGAAGGAAATGCATCTCAATTTTGATAATACCGTCACCGCTGCATGCCTCACATCTTCCGCCCTTTACATTAAAACTGAATCGTCCTTTCTTATATCCTTTTGCCTTGGCATCTGCTGTTGCTGCAAAAAGATCTCTGATCTGGTCAAATACCCCGGTATAAGTCGCAGGATTGGAACGTGGAGTACGGCCAATAGGTGACTGGTCAATATTGATAACCTTATCCAGTTGGTCTGTTCCCAGAATATCCTTATGTTTTCCCGGAATCACTCTTGCCCGGTTCAGATCTCTTGCCAGGCGTTTATAAAGAATCTCATTGATCAGAGAGCTCTTACCTGAGCCCGAAACTCCTGTGATACAGGTCATGATCCCAAGAGGTATCTTCACATCGATATTCTTGAGATTATTCTCTGCCGCCCCCTTGACAGTAAGAAAACCGGTTGGCTTCCGTCTCTCCAAAGGTACCGGGATTTTTAATTTTCCGCTCAGATAAGCTCCTGTGATGGAATCCTCGTTCTTCATCAAATCCTCTGCAGTTCCCATGGCAACCAGTTGTCCGCCATGCTCCCCTGCACCGGGACCTATATCTACAATGCAGTCTGCGGCACGCATGGTATCTTCATCATGCTCCACAACGATCAGGCTGTTTCCAAGATCACGCAGTTTCATCAGAGAACCAAGAAGTCTGTCATTATCCCTCTGGTGAAGTCCGATACTCGGTTCATCCAGAATATAGGCAACTCCTACCAGCCCGGAACCAATCTGGGTAGCCAGACGGATTCTCTGCGCCTCGCCGCCGGAAAGAGTTCCTGTCGCACGTCCCAATGAAAGATAATCCAGTCCTACATCTGACAGGAAACTTACCCTTGCCCTGATTTCCTTCAGAATCTGTCTGCCGATAAGCTGCTGCTGCTCGGAGAGCTGCATATCCGCCAGAAAGGCTTTCAGCTTCTCTATGGAAAGATTGGTGACCTCATAAATATTCTTATCCGCCACAGTCACAGCCAGTGATTCCTTCTTCAGTCTCTGACCTTTACAGGTTTTACATGGAGTAATGCGCATGAAAGATTCATACTCCTGCTTCATGGCATCAGATCCTGTCTCTCTGTAACGCTGCTCCACATTTCGGATCAGCCCCGGAAACGCCACATCGTAAACGCCCTCTCCGCGCTGCCCTTTATAGTAAACCTTTACAGAATGTCCATTAGTTCCGTTGATCAGAATGTCCTGTATCTTCTCCGGATACTCCTCAAAAGGTGTTGCCAGGCTGAAATCATATTCTCTGGCAAGAGCATCCAGGATTGCCCTGGAAAAGCTTCCCTCATTTGTGCAGGACTGCCATCCTGTGACCACAATGGCACCATCCAGGATACTCAGAGATCTATCCGGGATCATCAGATCAATATCAAATTCCATTTTATACCCAAGTCCCAGACAATCCGGGCAGGCACCAAAAGGATTATTGAAAGAAAAGCTTCTCGGTTCAATCTCATCCACACTGATACCGCAGTCAGGGCAGGAGAAGCTCTGGCTGAAATTGTGGATATTTCCATCCATAGTATCTACCATCAGAAGGCCCTCTGCCAGATCCAGCACTGTCTCAATGGAATCTGAGAGTCTTTTCTCAATCCCGGGCTTCACGATCAGACGGTCTACCACAATCTCTATATTATGCTTGATATTCTTGTCCAGACTGATCTCCTCGGAAAGCTCATACAGGTTTCCGTCAATCTGCACACGTACATATCCGCTTCTCTTTGCCTGCTCCAGAAGCTTTGCATGAGTTCCCTTGCGCCCCCGCACAACAGGCGCCAGAAGCTGGATCTTCGTTCTCTCCGGAAAAGACATGATACTGTCTACCATCTGGTCAACTGTCTGCTTCTTAATCTCTCTTCCGCACTTCGGACAATGAGGGATTCCCACTCTGGCATACAGAAGTCGGAAATAATCATAGATTTCTGTCACTGTTCCTACTGTGGAACGGGGATTGCGGTTGGTAGATTTCTGATCAATGGAAATGGCCGGCGGCAGACCTTCGATGCTCTCCACATCCGGCTTCTCCATCTGTCCCAGGAACTGTCTTGCATAGGAAGAGAGAGATTCCATATAACGGCGCTGTCCCTCTGCATAGATGGTATCAAAAGCCAGTGAAGATTTACCGGAGCCGCTCAGTCCTGTAAATACCACAAACTTATCTCTGGGAATATCCACACTTAAATTCTTAAGATTATTAACATTGGCACCTCTGATCCTGATAAAGTGCTTCTTCGTTGTATCTGCTGCCATTGTGGGCCTCCTGTTTCTCATTTATAAATAATAACTGTTTCTTACCTTGACAGTTACACCTTTTTCGTATGTTATGATATTCATGGATTGTGCGCAGTTTCGCTGCCCCGCAATCCTCATGGCATCAGTATAATACAGGAACATTTGTTCGTCAAGGCGTTTACGGCAAAAAATCCGCCATAACGGAATTACTTACGTGGATTCCCTCTCTGCTCAGAAAAATCCTTCCGTTTTCTTCCAAAAGCAGTCCCATTGACTTATATTTTCTCAGAACATCCCCGTATATTGCATCTGTCTCACTGCCAAACTGCCGCTCAAACTCAGCTTTTGAGATTCCTCTGGTCATTCGGAGTCCCAGGAACATAAACTCCGCCATCTCATCCTCCCTGGTGAGAAGCGGCTCTTTTTCTCTTATTTTTTCCGGAGTTCTGCTGTTTTCCAGATATTTTTTCATATCCTGTGTATTGGCAAAACGTTCCTTTCCATAAAGAGAGGAAGCTCCCAGGCCAAATCCCAGATAATCCTGTCGGATCCAATAGCCCACGTTATGCCTGCATTCTCTGCCTTTCTTTGCGTAATTGGAAATCTCATACTGCTCAAAGCCATATTCTCTCAGAATCTGTGCTGTTGCCTCATACATATTGTACTCCGCATCTTCATCCGGCAAATTCAGCGTCCGCGATGCAAAAGGTGTGCCCTCCTCAATGATCAGGCTGTATGCGGAAATATGTTCCGGATCCAGTCCTGCAACAGTGCGAAGATTGTGGATCCATCCTTCATAAGTCTGATCCGGGATCGCACTCATCAGATCAATATTGATATTGTCGAACCCTGCCTCTCTTGCACTTCTGTAAGTCTCCAGAAACTGCTCATAATTGTGGATTCTTCCAAGGATCTTCAGTTCTCTGTCATCCGGCGACTGTAAACCTATGCTCAGGCGGTTGATTCCATATGTTCTGTATGCCTGCAGTTTGTTTCTGTCTGCAGTCCCCGGGTTTACTTCTATGGTGATCTCAGCATGATCCGCAATCTGAAATTTTCGTCTTATATGATTTAAAATTTCTCCTATGAATCTCTCATCCAAAACAGAAGGAGTGCCCCCTCCAATAAATACAGAGGATACACTCCTTCCTTTTCCTTCTTCTGCTGCATTGATTTCTTCAAGCAGAGCATCTACATAATCAGCCTGCTCCTTTGGACCTGACGGACCGGAAAGGAAATCACAGTAATCACATTTTTTTATGCAAAATGGAATGTGGACATAGATTTCCATGGGAGAATCTGTGATATTCCTTCTCTCCATTGTAATCTGCTCCTGTTATGACCTGTTTTCTATTCCTCAGTATCTGATGTACCGCTGTCTTGCTCATTGTTATCTGCTGAGTCGACACTGTTATCTGTACTGTCGGCATCACTTTGGCTGTCTGAACTTTCCGCAGATGAGATACCTGCTGCATCCTGCTCTGCCAGATACGTATTTACCATTGTCAGATTACCATTGGTGGTAACTGCTGCGGAAGCTACCTGATCCGGTGCCGGAGTGGGACTTGTCTCTTCCGGCGCAACACTGATCTGGATCACTTTGGAGGACGCTTCATCTACCTCCCTGGTTTTCCCACATCCGGAGACAGAAATTCCAAGCAATAACATACATAGTATAACTGTTTTTCGCTTAATCATTTTCTTCAATATTTTAACCTTCTGTTGAGATGAGCACTATTCACAGATAACTGTTCAGTACCTTCACAGTTACCATTCATACTTTATTTATCATCCAGTTTCAATACACTCATAAATGCTTTCTGCGGAATCTCCACATTGCCTACCTGACGCATACGTTTCTTACCTTCCTTCTGTTTCTCCAGAAGTTTCTTCTTACGGGAAATATCACCGCCGTAACATTTGGCAAGTACATCCTTACGCATGGCTCTGACTGTCTCTCTGGCAATAATCTTGCTTCCGACAGCTGCCTGGATCGGAATCTCAAAAAGCTGGCGGGGAATCTCGTCTTTTAATTTCTCGCACATCTTACGGCCTCTCTCATATGCTGTATCTGCATGTACGATAAAGGAAAGAGCATCCACTTCTTCTTTGTTTACCAGAATATCCAGTTTCACAAGCTCGCTGCGCTCATATCCGCAGAGTTCGTAATCCAGAGAAGCATAGCCTCTGGAGCGGGATTTGAGGGCATCAAAGAAATCATAGATAATCTCATTTAACGGCAGCTTATATTTCAGAAGCGCACGTGTTTCTTCCATATAATCCATTCCCAGATACTGCCCTCTTCGTTCCTGGCAAAGATCCATAATGGCACCGATAAATTCAGTTGTTACCATGATCTCGGCATTTACCATTGGTTCTTCCATGTATTCAATCTCTGATGGATCCGGCAGATTGCTTGGGTTTGTCAGATTGATAACTTCGCCGTTAGTTTTGTATACTTTATAAATAACACCGGGAGCTGTGGTCACAAGATCAAGGTTGTATTCTCTTTCCAGACGCTCCTGAATAATCTCAAGATGGAGCAATCCCAGAAAACCACATCGGAAACCAAAGCCAAGGGCTACAGATGTCTCCGGTTCATAGAACAGAGAGGCGTCATTGAGCTGAAGCTTCTCAAGAGCATCTCTCAGATCACCGTATTTGGCACCATCTGCCGGGTATAATCCGCAGTATACCATAGGGTTTACTTTCTTATAGCCCGGAAGTGCTTCTGCACATGGTCTTTCCTTATCTGTAACTGTATCACCTACACGAGTGTCACCAAGGTTTTTAATACTCGCAGTGATGTATCCTACCATGCCTGCTGTCAGTTCCTCACATGGAATAAACTGACCTGCACCAAAGTATCCGACTTCCACAACTTCTGTGGTGAAGCCAGTTGCCATCATATGGATCTGGGTGCCTCTTTTCACACGGCCATCCATGACACGGCAGAATACGATAACGCCTTTGTATGCATCATAAATGGAGTCAAAGATCAGGGCTTTTAATGGTGCATCTACATCGCCATGAGGTGCCGGGATTTTTGTTACGATCTGTTCCAGGACTTCTTCTACATTAAGTCCTGTTTTGGCAGAAATCCTTGGTGCGTCATGGGCTTCAAGGCCGATGACATCTTCGATTTCATTTACCACACGATCCGGTTCTGCACTTGGCAGGTCGATTTTGTTGATGACCGGAAGGACATCCAGGTCATGGTCAAGGGCAAGATATACATTTGCCAGTGTCTGGGCTTCGATTCCCTGAGCTGCATCTACTACCAGGATTGCACCGTCGCAGGCTGCAAGGCTTCGGGATACTTCGTAATTGAAGTCTACATGGCCGGGGGTGTCAATCAGGTTGAAGATGTATTCTTCGCCGTCTTTGGCTTTGTATACGATTCGTACTGCCTGAGATTTAATGGTGATTCCACGTTCTCTTTCAAGTTCCATGTTATCCAGTACCTGTGACTGCATTTCACGTTCTGTCAGAGTGCCGGTCATTTCGATGATTCGGTCGGCAAGAGTGGATTTGCCGTGGTCTATGTGTGCAATAATACAGAAATTTCTGATTTTGCTCTGGTCTATCATTAAGGAATTCCCTCCTGAGTTCTTTCTTATATACTATAATTGATGGGTTTGCTAATTTTGTATTATAACATATGGGGGAAGGGTTTGTCATCTATTTATCTACATGGACGCATAGAAACAGTAACCAGAAACATCCTAGTACATCGTTTCGTAAATAACTATACCAATCGCGTAGGATGCGGATTCGAGTGTGCTGGTATAAAAACGCAGGCGTAGCGGGCTACGCTGAGGCTTTTAGACCTGTGCAATCGGATTCGCAGACAAGTGAGTGGTATAGTTATTTCGAAAACGATGTACTAGTAATTGGAATTCAGCCCTGCAGTACCTTGTCTAAGATGTCGGCAAATGGTTCCATGGCGTTTTTTACTTCCTGGACAGTGTTGGTCTGGGCTCCGGCTTCCAGAAGAAGGGAGCGGGGACGGAGGTGGAGATTGTAACGGTAACCTGCAAGGTAAATTCCCCGGTAAAATTGAGGATAGTATTGGGCTGCCTGATATTCCAGCTGGAAGGAAAATGCCAGGTTTTGCTGTATGTAGGGATTTGGCAGATAGTCCAGGGAACCTTTGGATGTCGTATAACTCAGTCCATTGTAAAAAAGGATCTGGGCTGTGGGTTTTCCATTGATTTCTGTTACAAGATGGCGGTCTTCGGGGATGCCGTCCCGGTGTAGGTCTATGATCACCTGGATATCCGGGTTTTCCTGAAGATAAGGTTCCAGATAATCGCGGGCATAATCGTAAGCGGCGCTGCGGTCCAGTTCACCTCCTGCCATGTCGAACTGCTCTTTGAGATGGACTACCTGATAACTGTAGTTTTCTGTGAGAAGCTGTGTCAGATAATCTCCTACTCCTACAATCGTGTCGGATTCTTCTCCTTCTCTGGAATCTGCGAAGGTTTCCTGAGAATGGCTGTGATAGATCAGAATCTGAGGGGTATCGGTTTCTTTGGTGATTTTTAAGTCCTGTTTCAGAAAATCCCCGGCATTGATCTGTACGGCATCTGCTTCTGTGTTGGAATCTACGATATAGAATTGTCCCAGAAGATAATTATAATCTGCCAGTTTTTCGGGGGACAGGTCAATCATTGGATGAGGAACTGCAGCAGCAATGGTTTCTGTACTGTCCTGAATATTCCGGACATTCTGCGCTGCTGACTTTGGTGGCTTCTGTGATTTGTCCGGTTCAGGATTTTCCGGTGACACAGTTGCCTTTTCCGGCTTATGTGTCTTCTCTGTTTTTTCTGAAGTTTGTTCTGATTCTGATATTTTCGCTGATTTTACTGTTTTTGAGGGGATTGCTGTTTTTTCCGGTACCGGTGTAGATTCTGGTATCTGTAATTCTTCAGATTCACCTTTTTCTGCCAGCAATTGTTCGGACCGTGCACGCTCTCCCAGATATTTTCCGTTTTCTCCTGCTATTTTTTTATAAGTTTCAATATCTTCATAGGAACTCATATGAGCTCTTTTTTCCAGAAAGCGGTACAGGGGCAGATGCCTGTACACATTTTCTCCTGTAAAAAATGTCCCCGGCAATACTGCCAGAGTGGCAAAAAAGCACATGCTAAGCAGAATGCAGAACGCTTTCTGAACGTTTGTCACATGGATCACCTCTTGACTTATCCTATGTCCATGTTTTCCCATTTATACCCTGTTCACACTGACGGAACAATTTTCCTGTCAGCCGCCTATTTCCTCAAACGCCATGTTCAATCCTTCTGAGATTGTGAAGCTCAGGTATTTTACTGTCTCATCCACATCTTTGGGAGTTACAAACATGGTGTGAAGATGAGGAGATATCATTTCTTCCAGAAATTCTTTCTGTTCTGCCTCTTCCAGAGCTTCCAGAAGGTGTGCCATGGAATCATGGACGATAGTTGCCGCATCTACTACGGTGGGTACTCCGATCCCGATCACTTTTACCTGCAGATTTTCTTCTGTAAGCCCCACTCTGTGATTGCCTACACCGGAACCCGGGTTGATTCCTGTATCTGTGATCTGAATTGTACGGTTCAGGCGTCTGGTGCTTCTTGCTGCCAGCGCATCAATGGCAATCACTATGTCCGGCTTTGTCTCTGCCACGATTCCCTGTATGATTTCAGATGTCTCCATCCCTGTCTGCGCCATTACTCCCGGGATAATTCCGCTGATACGGTGCATTTTTTCTTTTCCAAGGCTCTGCAGGCCATACTCTCTTATCATATGTCTCGTTATATGAAGATTTTCTACCACATGAGGCCCCAGGGAATCGGCTGTGATCGCTGAATTTCCCAGACCTACTACCAGAATGGACAGCTCACGCTCCAGATTGATCACATTCTGTAAATGACGGGCGATTTCCAGGGAAATTTCTCTGTGATAATCCTCATCATGTACAGAAAGCCCCGGAGCTTCTATCGTAATATAGCTTCCCTGGGGCCGTCCCATTGTCCGGGCACCGTTTTCTGTGGTAATCTTTACCACAGTGGTACGGATATCTTTCTCTTCATTATAATCTTCGTGGACTTCCACTCCCCGGACTTCTACGTTTTCCTCTGTAAACCGTTCGGTTGCCTCCAGCGCCAGGTCTGTTCTTATTCCGTAATTATCCAACATCTCTTTTCCTCCGTACTTCATTCAATATTTGTTACTGTTTACTCCGTTCTTATAACAACTTTTTATATCTATTTTTAGCTTTTTTTATAGAAATATGTATTGACAAGGAAGATTATTTGAGATAATATATATAAGCATGTTCATAGGAGCGCCCGTGTCTGTTTCTATGACAGGAGTATAATAATATTTTATCGAATTAAATTGGAGGTGTACGAATTGGCTAACATTAAATCTGCTAAGAAAAGAATTTTAGTAAACAGAACTAAAGCAGCAAGAAACAAAGCAATCAAATCTGCAGTTAAAACTTCTATGAAGAAAGTTGAAGCAGCAGTAGCAAATAAAGATAAGGCAGCTGCAGAAGTAGCATTAAAGGATGCTGTTTCCACAATCAGCAAAGCTACATCCAAAGGTGTTTATCATAAAAACAACTGCGCAAGAAAAGTTGCCCGTTTAGCTAAAGCTGTTAACAGCATTGACTAATTATAGATTGAATTTTTAATTATAAGCTTATGATTAAAAAGGACAGCCATCACCGTCATGTGGCTGTCTTTTTTGTTATTATCTTTTGTAACTGCCAGAATATCCGGCAGTTACCGTTTTTCTTATTTTACTTTACTGCTGTACTTAATGATCAGTAATTCTACGCTCAGCTTATCTTCCAGGCGTCCTGTTTTTACTGATTCTTCCGCATCCACAAAATCTTTTACTGCCTGTTCCAGTTCAGATATGGTGTAAGCTCTGGCACATGTTGTAATGTTTCTCACAACAAATCCGGGAACTCCCAGTTTCGAAGCTATTTCTGTCTGCGCAAGTCCTGCTGCCGCAAACTGTTTTGCCAACAGCAGCTGGCGATACTGCTTCGCAAGAAGAAACAGGATCCTCATCGGTGGCTCTTTCAATGTCAGCAGATCATAATAAAGTTCCAGTGCACGCTTCTGATTTTTCTCTGTTACTGCACGCACCATATCAAAAATTCTGTTGGTTGTCTGGGTGGTGCAGATTTCTTCAATATCCTCTGCAGTCACCACATCCCTGCCTTCTGTATAACTGATAAGCTTCTCCATCTCCATCCTGAGATTCCCCATATCAGTTCCTGTTTTGGTCAGCAGAAGTTCCATATCTCTCTGAGTGATCTTTTTTCCGGCTTTCCCCAGGATCCCTGCTGCCCAGCGCATCAGAGTT
>OBAS01001711.1_pt1 | contig 12256 bp, 7 predicted proteins | sample 1517591 | NCBI WGS metagenome assembly OBAS01 (sample SAMN04571700, study PRJEB22368) | human gut metagenome | biome: human gut; material: stool | host: Homo sapiens | place: Luxembourg | collected 2012-10-05
AGGTCTCCGCCCTGCTGACCACCGCCGGCCTGGTGACCGGCCGCGACCCGAAGGACATCGCCGAGGAGATCGGTGATTCCGGCGCCGGCGCGCTCAAGGCATACGTCATCGAATCAGTCAACGAGTTCCTGGCCCCGCACCGCGAGCGCCGCGCCGAGCTGGCCAAGGACATGGATTCCATTCGTGACATCCTGCACGACGGCAACAAGCGCGCCAACGCCATCGCCGAGGAGACCCTCGACCAGGTGCGCGAGGCCATGGGCATGAAGTACTGATTTTCCCGCCGCTCGTAGCAAGACGCCGTGTCAGCCCCAACTGGGCAACTGACACGGCGTTTTTGTATTGCGGCGTCTGCTGTGTCCTATCTTCACTTCGAGGGGCGGATTTCTTGTTTTTCCGTGCAACGCGGCTATCAAGACGGACCTCTGGTCACTTCATGCCGATGGCTTGCATCAATACGTACGCTCCCCGCACAGCAATGTCATTACGACGTGTTGCGGCATAGCGCGCATGGCTTCCGGAGTATCGGCGGCGTATGGGTCGGCGTCCAACAACACCATATCGGCCGGGTCGCCGGATGCAAGGCGGTCACGGCCAGTGGCGGTCGAGGCTGCCAGCGAGGTATGCACATCGAGGCACTGCTCGGGCTGGAACGGCTCGCGGTCAGAGCTTTCGGAGCCGAACACGGCGGCGGAAATGGCCAGCCACGGGTCCAGCGGGGCCACGGGCGCATCCGAGCCCATGCGCAGCGTGGTACCGGCGTCGTGGAGGACCCTGAACGGATAAGGGATACCGGCCGGGTTGGCCCAGAAACGGGTGATGACGTCGCGGTCATCCATGGCGTGCTGCGGCTGGATGCTGGCCGTGAGCCCCAGCTCGGCGAAACGCGGGATATCGACGGGTTTGAGCATCTGTGCGTGCTCGATCGATCCATGTGCGTGCGTGGCGGCGACTGCGTTGAGCGCAATGGTGTTCGCTTCGTCGCCAATGGCGTGGCAGGCAATGTCGAAGCCATGCTCGGTGGCTAGGCGCATATAGTCTTCGATTTGCTGCGGCGTGTAGCTCAGCGTGCCATACGTCAGCGGCTCGATGCCCGAATACGGCGTGGAGCAGTAGGCGGAGCGGGTGTTGAGCGATCCGTCCGAGATGAGCTTCATGGCGCCCACATGGCCAAGCCCGGCGCTGCCCGGCAATTCCTTGCCGGTATGCCAACCCGCGTCAATGGCGGCTCGCAACCGCTCGGGGTATACACCGGCGTCCACGCGCAAACCGTTAATGCCAGCCGCGAAACGATTGATCCATGTATCGATGTTTTCGGCCATTTCATAATCGCGGATGCCCACCACGCCCTTGCTTGCGGCGTCCTGTTCGGCCTCGCGCAGCAGACGGTCAGTCTCTTCAGCAGCGCCCGGCACCTTGTCGAAGGCGGTGTAGGCGTTGAACCATTCGAGTTCACCGACCAGACCGGATTCGTCCACATGTACGCCAAGCCTGCGGGCCGCGGCGGAGTTCACCCATCCGCAGTGCATGTCCGCGCTGGAGAGGGCCACCGGCTGTTCGCCGGTCACGGCGTCAATTGCAGCCAGTGTGGGCTGCTCGTCGTCGGCCCACAGCGAGTGACGGAATCGCATGCCCACCACGAAGGCATCTGGGTCAAGCGTGCCGGCGGCGCGGCGCTCATCCAGATGACGGCGCAACATGTCCATCGCTTCGGCGGCGGAACGGGCATTGATGAGGTCCAGTCGGCCCAGCGTCTTAGCCCATTGCGTGAAGTGCGTGTGGCAGTCCCACAGGCCGGGAATAACCCACAGGCCGTCGGCGTCGATGGTGGTTTCGTCAGCAGGTGCGGAGGCCGACGTTGGGATTGAGACGCTGCCAGAAGCAATGGCATTCGTCGCGTATGCCAACAATGTCGTATGCGCCTTAGTCTGCATCGTGCCGTCCGAAGCCGAGACCGTTCCAGCAGGGCCGACAGACGCAACAACCCCATCGCGAAGCACCACATCCACGCGGTCCTGAGACCCCGGAACACCGGCATTGACAATACGCACCAAGCTACTCATACCCGCCATCATGCCACCTTTGCATGAACACCATGGAGATTCGTTCAAGCTGAATCGCGCCGTCGGCGGCGATTCCCGCTGGCTGCCTGCAAACCCCTACGTTCCATGTAATTGCGGGATGGCCTGCAACTGCGATGAACGCCCATAGTTTATCCACCGACTTATCCACATTTATCCACCGAAAAATTGGGGCGGTAGACAGGGCCGGTAGCCGGACTCTACACTGCGAGGACAAAGCGAACATCACGAAGGGGTGATCATCATGGGTAGCTCAACGGCATTGACCGAGCTGACAATGCAGAAGTATCAACGAATGCAGACGTGCGCAGATGTTCAACGACGAAGCGCATGGCGCCCACCTTATGCCCTGACAACAGCGTTGGAGCTTTTGTCAATTGAAGTACCCCGCATATCGAGCAAACACAGAGGCCTTGCAACTACAACCATTGTTGCGGTTCCACACGCCAATGACAAACGGCACATTGTGGGGGTCAAAGTGGTTGTATGGCTTTTCCCACTAGACACGGTCATAATCGAGGGACAATTCACATGCACTTCACCAGCTTGCACATGGGCCATGTTCTCCGCGTATCTCGAACTTGAAGAACTCATCGTTCTCGCTGATTCCATGATGCGACGAGATCGAAGGCTCTGCAGAACAACCATCGACGCCCTTTCTCTGTATCTCGATGAGGCCGAGGCCCAGGTGCGAGCCGACAAAGAGAATGGAGCCAATTCGTATTTGTTCCGCGGGTATAACAAATGCCGTCGCGCCCTGCTTTTGGCGCGCGCGGGCACAGATTCCTCCATGGAAACACGAACTCGTTTGGTTCTCTTGAAATACGGTCTGGATTGCCCGCAGGTGAATTATCCAATATTCGTAGGAAACAACACCAGACCCATATATCTCGATCTTGCATACCCTGAATTCAAGGTATGCATCGAATACGAAGGCTCTCATCATGCCGGGCAATGGCTGAATGACGCGAGACGCCGCCAGATGATCGAAGATGCTGGCTGGAAGTACATTCAAGTCACCAAATTAGATATTGGCGACGAAGCGGGAGAAGAGGCCCTTGCCCGAAGAGTTGCCGAAAGGATACAGGAGGTTACGGGCAAAACGGTCCAGCTCACGATGCGGCAAACTACCCAGCAAATTAGCGATGTCCGAAAGCTACGCCGTATTCCACTGTACAAACGGCTGAAATTCGAGCCTCTGCTGCCAATTATTCCGACGACGCAGGAATAATAAGCCCGGTAGAGTCAGTCCGCACCGTCCGCACCGCGCTACGGTATTCAAAACCCATTTCAAGGGGCTGATTTGGCCTCCGCCGGAGGTCTACTTCCGTTTCAAGGGGCTGATCATCCGGTAGACCACGTGTATCAATGCCCTTACGTCAACGCCATTCCGCCGTTTTGGAGCCGCGTCTACTCAGGCATCAGCCCCTTGAAACGGAAGTAGATCTCTCCAGAACGTCAAATCAGCCCCTCGAAGTCCGTTTTGGCCTCAATGGTTCCTGCCGAACCACAAAAAATCCACTCCTCTGCCATACGAGCCGACCGCACAGCAGGCACGTGTCATTTGCCGCTGCGGACCTCGGACTCCATGGCTTCCATGGGCTCGTCGACGAGCACGGTGCCGGACGGCAGGGTGCCGGGCAGCGGATCGTCCATGTAGTGGTCGAATTCGTAGAGCATGCGCTTGTTCGGCTTGGCGGTCAGCAACGAAACCACCACGATGAACAGCAGCGAAATGATGAACGCCGGCAGCAGCTCATAGATGGCGAATACGCCGCCCAAGGGCTTGACGAGGTTGTGCCAGATCAGCACGGCCGCCGTGCCGGACAGCATGCCGGCCACGGCGCCGGCCTTGTTGGCGCGACGCCAGTATAGCGAGCACAGCATCAACGGGCCGAATGAGGCACCAAGCCCGGCCCACGCGTAAGACACCACCTGGAAGATCGACGAGTTCTGGTCGTATGCCACCAGAATGCCGAACAGGAACATGACCACCAGCGTGACCCTGGCCACGATCATGACCTGCTTGTCGGTGGCCTTGCGGTGCAGCAGCCCGCGGAAGATGTTCTCGCCCATGGCCGAAGCGCCGATGATCAGATACGAGGAGCTGGAGCTCATCGAGGCCGCGAAAATGCCGGAGACCACCACGCCGCACATGAAGCTCGGCAGCAGGGTCTGCGCCAGCACGATGAAGATGGTTTCCGCATCGGTGGAGGTCAGCAGTTCGGTGGGCATCATCGCGCGCCCCACCAAGCCGATGCACACCGCGCAACCCAGCGAAATCACGCACCAGGAGGTGGCGATGATTCGGGACTTGCGCACTTCTTCCACGCTGCGGATGGACAGGAAGCGCACCAGCACCTGCGGCATACCGAAGTAACCCAGGCCCCACGCCAGCATGGAGATGATGGTGATGATGCCGTAGTCGGAGGGCGCGCCGAACACGGCCTTGCCCGCCTCGACGAGCTGCTGGCCGGTGGCCGGGTCCAGCTTGGGCGCGGCCACCTGCGTGCCGGACAGGTAGCCGGGGATGGCACGCAGGAATTCCACGGTGTTGTCGACACCGCCCGCGCTGGCCACGGTGCCGATGAACACCACCGCGAGCGCGAAGAACATGAGCATGCCTTGAATGAAGTCGGTCATCACCACCGACAAGTAGCCGCCCACCACGGTGTAGACGAACACGACCACCGCGCCGATGATCATCATGACGTGGTAGTCGAAACCGAACAACGTGGCGAACAGCTTGCCCACGGTCACGAAGCAGCTGCCCACGTACACGCTGAAGAACACCAGGATGATCACGGCCGCGATGGTGGAGATCACGCCCTTCTTGTCATGGAAACGCTTGGCGAAGAAGTCAGGAATGGTGATGGCATCGTCGGTCACTACCGAGTAGCGGCGCAGTCGCCGGGCCACAAGCTTCCAGTTGAGATAGGTGCCGAGCGCCAGTCCGACGGCGGTCCACATCGGGTCGGCCGCACCAGTGAAGTAGGCCAGGCCCGGCAGGCCCATCAGCAGCCAGCCGCTCATGTCGGAGGCTTCGGCGCTCAGGGCCGTGAGCCACGGCCCCACGCCGCGCCCGCCCGCAAAGTATTCCTTGGAGGAGGAGTTGGAGCGTTTGGAGTAGATGAATCCGATGGACAGCATGGCCGCAAAATAGATGACCATGGCCAGCAGAATCCAGAAATCGTTGGCCAACTGCGCCCCTCCTCAATCATGACGCCAAGCGGCTACCGCCATGGCAGAACTATGTGCTGATATGCGATTGACGCCGGAGCGGCGTCATACAGACCGTCACAGTCGTGAATACGGCCGCAACGCACTTCGCCTGATGGTAGTGGATACAAGGGCTCAAGCACCTTCCACCGTTTCCATACTGAGACGCTGTTTTATCCGAGCTCCCCCCACCTGAGGAGAGCCAAGATGACGGTCAGATGTCGTAGCGCCAGGACTTGTCGGTCACCACGCGGGCCATCGCCAAGCCGATCGGCAGACAGATAATCACCATGAACGCACGGAACGCCCAGTCCAGCGCATTCATGGTCTGGAAGCTGCCGAGGTACCACATGGCACGATACATATACAGACCGGGCACCATGATCACGATCGACGGCACGGTCAGGCAGATGCGCGGGTAGCCGAGGTGCGGCGGTAGCCAGCCACGTCGCACGGATGAACGCCACACCGATGCCAGAATGCCCGCCAGAAACGCGCCGATGAAGGTAGCCATCTCGGGTGCCACGTTGAAGTCTTGCAATTCCAAGCGCAGCGTGTCCGTGATCGCACCGATCAGGGCGGCGGTCAGGCACATGCGCTGCGGCGAATTGAACAGCACGGAGAAGCCCCACACGCCGACGAACGCCGCCACGAATCGCAGCAATCCGTTGACCCACGGGTCAAGCCCCAGTGGCTCAAAGCCTTCCGGGTGCAGGTGCACCATCACGGCCACGGCCCAGCCTGCCAGCGTGGCCATCAGGATGATGCACAGCACGTACGCCACGCGCTGGATGCCCGAGGGGAAGTCGATTTTCGCCATGTCGAGTCCGCCTGTGATGAGCGGGAAACCGGGGATCACGAACAGCATGGCGCCGATGTAGGCCGTATCGTGCGAGAGCGCGACTGGGTCGAAAATGCCGATGAGTCGCAGGGTGCCGGTGCAGGCGAGCGCCGCCGCGGCCACACACACAAAGGTGACGAAGAACTGGTTCAGATGGTATGCAAACAGCCGGCGACGCATCCACTGGCCAAGGCCCGCGCCCACGAACGCACCGATCATGTCGTATGGGCCGCCGCCGAGCAGGAACACGAAGGCCGCGCAGGCTAGGGCGGAGGCCAGACCGGAGAACCACGGCTTGTACAGCGGCTTGCGGCGCTCAATCAGATCGAGTCGCTCGTGCGCCTGCCGCACGGTGATACCGCCCTTGGCCTTCTCTTCGTCGGAGCGCTCGTTGAAGTGTTCGGCGTATTCCTTGGGCACGCGATTCTTACGCTTCGTACTGCTTGCAGCAGGGCTTTCGGCGGTTGCGCCGTTCGCCGCGTTCGCCGATTCAACCGACTCATTGGAGTCACCGGTAAACACTTCGGCATCGTCGTAGGCCTTCTCTTCGGCCGCTTTGTCTTCGACCGGAGTGACTTCCGCGCTGTCCGCCAAAAGTCGGTGGGCTTCTTCATTGTCATCGTCCAAGGACTTGGCCACGGAGGTCACGAGTACCTTGGTTTTCGACGCAAGATCCAGCGCCTCGTCCACGCTGCCGTTGGCCGCCTCAGCCTCGACCTTGGCACGTTCGCGCAGGCGCTTGGCCAGATCGGCCGAATACTGCGAAGCGTCACGTTCGTCCAAATGCTTGACCACGCCATCGGACAGTTGCGAATCGACGTGATACATCGACCCCTTGCCGAGATTCACGGAGAACCAGTCGGCGAAATGTTCCAGCAGCCAGATACGTTCGGTGTTCACGCCGGTACTCGGCAAATCCACGACTTCGGTGATGCGGTTACGACCATCCGTGCAGGTGGCCTCGATATCCGTCAGGTTCACGTCGGCGCGTACGTGCACGCCCAGCGGGTAGGCGATGCGGTGCATCATTTCACGCACGCGGAAGGAGCCGGTGCCGGCTCCCAGGTCCAACATGCCGACTCGTACAATCACGCTGGCTTTGGCGGCGATACCGGCGTCCACCACCGGTTTTTCCCAATCGCGTGCAATATCTTCCATGTCCAGCGGAATGGAGTGGGTGTGGAATTTACGTACAGCCGTTGCGCCTTTCGCTTCGGGCGCACTTTTTTTCTTCTGTTCGCTCACATCCTTCATTACTACTCCCTGCCTTCCCCGCCAGCAATCGTAAGGCGCTCAAATCTTCCGCGAATCGGACAGTGTCTCATATGCTGTCCGATATTCGGTCTCTATAGGTGGACAACTTGGCGCACTATATGGACTTCGTAACGTAAAAAGCGATTTCGCGGGGATACACTATTGCCCACACAACAACCACGTTGAATATGGGCTGTGGGCTCGCAACGACTGGTCTCAACAACTGCGGAGGAGCCGCAGACGACCAGTAGACCGAGCAACCTGTTATTCGGCAAAGGAGGTTATATGGCAACACCTGAAGAACAGATCACTCCCGCTGACGCCGCCATCGTCACTACCGGGACCGGCCGAAAGGGCCCGGAGGAGCATGATCTTCCCGAAAGCCTGAAGTACGACATGGATCTGTGTCTTGAGATCCTGCGTAACGTACTGGGCGAATACAACCCCGAACTGCTGTCTACGTTCGACACCGTGCGTCATTACGCGGTGGAGGCCAGCGCCGAGCATTTCGCCGAGCTGAAGGATCCGAACCCCGACCAGGATGGCCTGAAGGAGGCCGTGAACGTCATCGACAACATGACGTTGCACGACGCCCAGCTGCTGGCCCGCGCGTTCGCCACGTATTTCCATCTGGCAAACCTGTCCGAGGAGAACTACCGCGTTTCCGTGCTCCACGAGCGCGAGAACAACGTGCCCGTTGACCAGGCGGTCGACCCGATCAACGAGCTCACCGTCGCTTACCACCAGCTCATCAATGAGACTGGCCCGGCCAAGGCCAAGGAACTGCTCAACCAGCTCGAATTCCACCCCGTCTTCACGGCGCACCCCACTGAGGCCCGTCGTAAGGCCGTGGAAGGCAAGATTCGCCGCGTTTCCGAATTGCTTGAGGAGTACAAGCGCCTCGGCGGCTCGGATAAGAAGGAATGCCTGCGCCGTCTCTACAACGAGATCGACGCCCTGTTCCGCACCTCTCCGATCGCGCTGAAGAAGCCGACCCCGGTTGAGGAAGCGGACACGATTCTCGACATCTTCGACAACACGCTGTTCAACACCATCCCCAAGGTCTACCGTCGCTTCGACGACTGGGTCCTGGGCGATAAGGCCGGTCTCGTCGAGCCCGCTTGCCCCGCGTTCTTCCACCCGGGCAGCTGGATCGGCTCCGACCGCGACGGTAACCCGAACGTCACCGCCAAGGTGAGCCGCGCCGTGGCCCGCAAGTTCTCCGATCACGTAATCGCCGCCCTTGAGGAAGCCACCCGCACCGTGGGCCGCAACCTCACGATGGAAGCCGAGACCACGCCGCCGAGCGCCGAGCTCAAGAGCCTCTGGAGCCACCAGAAGGAAATGAGCGAGCGTCTGACCGACAAGGCCGCCCTGATCTCCACCAAGGAGATGCACCGCGCGGTCATGCTGGTGATGGCCGACCGTCTGCACTACACCATCGAGCGCGACGCCGACCTCATGTACCACTCCTGCGACGACTTCCTCGCCGACCTCAAGGTGGTCCAGCGTTCGCTGGCCGCCGCCGGTGCCAAGCGTTCCGCTTACGGCCCGCTGCAGGATCTGATCTGGCAGACCGAGACCTTCGGCTTCCACATGGTGGAGATGGAGTTCCGTCAGCACTCCGTGGTGCACGCCCGCGCCCTTGCGGATATCCGCGAGCACGGCCTGCACGGCGAGCGCGGCGAACTGCAGCCGATGACGCACGAGGTGCTCGACACCTTCCGCGCCCTCGGCGCCATCCAGAAGCGCAATGGCATCAAGGCCGCCCGCCGCTACATCATCTCCTTCACCAAGAGCGCCCAGAACATCAAGGATGTCTACGAGCTCAACCGCTTGGCCTTCTCTCACCCGGAGGACGTGCCCACCATCGACGTGATCCCGCTGTTCGAGCAGCTTGAGGATCTGCAGAACTCGGTGGATGTGCTCGAGGAAATGATCAAGATCCCCGAGGTCCAGGCTCGTCTGAAGGCCACCGGCAACAAGCTCGAGGTCATGCTCGGCTACTCCGACTCCTCGAAGGACGCCGGCCCGACCTCCGCCACGCTGGCCCTGCACTCCGCTCAGGAGCGCATTGCCAAGTGGGCTGAGTCGCACGACATCGATCTGACCCTGTTCCATGGCCGTGGCGGCGCCGTAGGTCGTGGCGGCGGCCCCGCCAACCGTGCGGTGCTCGCCCAGCCGGTCGGTTCCGTCAAGTGCCGCTTCAAGCTCACCGAGCAGGGCGAGGTCATCTTCGCCCGTTACGGCAACCCGGTGCTGGCCATCCGCCACGTCGAGTCCGTGGCTGCGGCGACCTTGCTGCAGTCCGCGCCGAGCGTGGAGAAGCGCAACACCGAGATGACCGAGAAGTATGCCGACATGGCCGCTCAGCTCGACGAGGCCGCGCACAACCGCTTCCTCGACCTGTTGAACACCGACGGCTTTGCCCCGTGGTTCTCGATCGTTACGCCGCTGACCGAAATCGGCCTGCTGCCGATCGGCTCCCGCCCGGCCAAGCGTGGCCTCGGCGCCAAGTCGCTCGACGACCTGCGTACGATTCCGTGGATCTTCTCCTGGGCCCAGGCCCGCATCAACCTGGCCGCCTGGTACGGTCTCGGCACCGCATGCGAGAAGTTCGGCGATCTGGAGACCATGCGTCAGGCTTACGAGGAATGGCCGCTGTTCTCCACGTTCATCGACAACATCGAGATGTCCATCGCCAAGACGGATGAGCGCATCGCCAGGATGTACCTTGCCCTCGGCGACCGCGAGGACCTCAATGAGAAGGTGCTCAACGAGATGGAGCTCACCCGCAAGTGGGTTCTGGCCATCGTGGGTGACAAGTGGCCGCTGCAGCACCGTCACGTGCTCGGCCAGGCCATCCGCATCCGCTCCCCATACGTGGACGCGCTGTCCGTCACTCAGGTGCTGGCGCTCAAGTCGCTGCGCAAGAAGGTGGACAAGGAAGAGCTCTCGCAAAGCCAGCAGGCAGGATTCATCTATCTGATCCTGTGCACCGTCTCCGGCGTCGCCGCGGGCCTGCAGAACACGGGCTGATTCCCGGCCGACCGATCGGGAAAAGTGAGCGGGGAGGTTCCGTGCCGATAAACGGCGCGGGCCTCCCCGCTCGCGTCATCCGGCCCTAGACTGGCCGGCGACGGCGCACGCCTGGCGGGCGCGCAGAGAACGGACGCGCGGGCCGAGCGACAGACTCGGATGATCGGAGGGGACATGGGCAAGCCGGCGGACGGGCGCGGGAACACCGGGTCCACGGACGGCATCAAGGCGGGGGGCGACGCCGGGAACGAACGCCACATTTGCAAAGCGAATCCGGCTACAACCGATGGCATTGGGAAGAAACACGGCACAGAAGATATGTCAGAAAATTTTTCCGGCGAGAGATGTGCTTTGGCACCGAAAGCAGCAGCTACCAAATTCCCTAAGGCGAGTAGATGCTATGTGGCTTTGGGCAAGGCCAGACGCGTGCTATGGTGGCTGGGATTACTGCTGCTTTCACCAGCACTTATTTTGTGGGCGGAATGGGGCGCCAATGGCGATGATGATACTATAATCTGCAGAGTCTTAACGTTCTCTTCCTCTTCGTGCATGAATTTAACTACGGCAACTGAGTATGTACGTAGACTTACCTTAGTATTGATTATGGGGGTAGTCTGCTGGATTGCGGCGCTTGTCATCTTTGGCGTGCGTTCATATATGCGATCTGTATATCCGGAACTTCGTGATCATTCCTCTTCCGCCTCGCATGTCCTTGTGGGAATCATATCGTTTCTCGTGCTGGTTATGGTCTTTCCCGTTCTTGTGATAACACTACTTTCCGCTCTAATGACTCTATGACGTTTTACCAGAGGCGCATTGCGTGGAATGGCTGAATCATTCCACGCAATGCGATCACAATCATGATTGATTAACGGTTCGGATTTTCAAGAGATTCAGCATAGGATAATGCCAATATACCAGCCTCCGCTTGACTCGGGAGTCGGTCTGCATGTGACGCAATGAGCAGTGCTTTTTTACTTCCGGATACGTTATCGAATATTCCAAGATCGATTCCATCAACGAGCTTTCGAAATGCGATGACCAGGTTGTCCGCACTTCCCTTGAACCGGGACTGATAGAACCGTTTAATTCGATTCGTCTCGCTTTGCGCGAACATGTCCCGCATAGCGGTGGACAAAGACCTTTCGGAGGAATTGCTCTGCATGGACTGCGCCAGCAACCATGCATCGCAGTCCGCGAGAACATCGCTGTAACTGAATCCCATACGGGCGTCTTGCTCGCCGAGATGAGTGTGCAGCCATGACGCCAGGTCCTCTTCCGGGGTATTCGCCAGGTAGCTTCCCCAGATCTGCAACAAATCCAGGGCCCATCCGCCCAGATCACCGAGACCATAGTCCATTGGATCGTTCGTAACGCCCCATGTCAAGTATCCCAAGGATGTGGCAGCCATATGGGCGATGTCCCGATTGGGCAGCGTGCCTTTGATGACAGGCTGTGCATCACATGCGACACCGCATGCCTGACGCGACAAGGCCAATTCGCTGGGAGTAACCGGCTCCGGTGTGTACGCATGCCATAGTGCCTGCGTGCCGGAACTACCTTCCGACCAGTACGTAGGTTTGCGGAGCCATTGCAGGATGAGTTGACCGATGCTGTCCTCATAAACCGCCACCTGGGTACCCAGAGCGGCAGGGGCTTTGTGACACTCCTGCTCGGGTGTCGCCGCCGGCCTGCGGAACACGGGCTGATCCGCGGCTGTCCGACCGCTTGATGAACGGGGAGGTTCCGTGCCGATTGACGGCGCGGGCCTCCCCGTTCGCGTCGCACGGCCCTAGACTGGCCGGCGACGGCGCGCACGGAA
>OBAS01001714.1_pt1 | contig 12247 bp, 9 predicted proteins | sample 1517591 | NCBI WGS metagenome assembly OBAS01 (sample SAMN04571700, study PRJEB22368) | human gut metagenome | biome: human gut; material: stool | host: Homo sapiens | place: Luxembourg | collected 2012-10-05
GGACGCTCTTCTGTCAGAAACACTTCCTGCTGTCGCGATATTTTCACCCCAACAACTACAAATTTCACTCCATAAATTTCATCGGATCTACCGGCTCTCCATCTTTCATTACCTTAAAATAGAGATTCGGTCCTTCCACGCTATAGTATTTTGTAGGTTCATTCAACAGACCGATCGGCTCACCTGTTGCAACAGTATCTCCTTCTGATACGGACAGGTCTTTTAACTGGCCGTAAACAGCCGCATATCCATTTCCCATATCCAATGTAACGGTTGTTCCCGTCTGTGCTGTCTCTTCAATACTGCTCACTGTTCCTGTCGCTGATGCCTTGATGCTTTCCCCGACTTCACCACCGATGATCATTGCCGGATTGTACTTATACTCTTCTAAAGTAGGAAAATAAACGGTCTGATCCATACTGTACCCGATCAGCGTTGCCCCGCTTGCCGGCCACTCCAGTATGCTTGCTTCCGTAAACCATGCACCGGAACTTCCCTGTGCCGCAGTCTCATCCGTCTCCTGACCCTGCTGCTGTCCATTTTCTGCCTCTGTTCCGTCTGTGGAGGATGCTCCTTCTTGTTCCTGACGATCCGCATGATCTGTCTGTGACGGTGTTGCATCTTCCTCTCCCTCCATTGGAAGTACATCTTTTGAATTTGCCGCTGCATCATTTTCTTTTGTCAGTTTTTCTGTCTCCTGCTGAACCTTTGCAATCTGCTCATTCATATTCTTTTTGTAATTTCTGAATGTAACTGTCCCCACCATTGCAATGACTGCCACGAAGCAAAGTACGATTCCAACAGAAGCTCCTTTTCCCTTTAAAAAGGAAAACTTCTCTTTCTTATTCATTCATCATCACCTCTGACTATAGCATTGCCAGAATATGTGACTTCTATTCGGAAAGAATTCTATTTTAATTCCCTGTCGCTTCTTTTTCGTCAAATTCTTTATTTAATGTTGTTCCTTCAAAAAAGAACTGCAGGATTTCTTCATAATTTTTCTTTTCCTTTGCCATTTCATTTGCTGTCCACTGACTCATTCCCAGTCCATGTCCTTTTCCGATGGTCGTGATCTTCAAACCTTTTATACTCTCGTAAAATGAAAATGCACTGGAAGACAGGGACAATGCATCCCGAAACTGATCCCCGGTACAGACTGTATCTCCCATCCTCATCTGTCGCACATAACCGGAAGAATCCATTTCCAGTATTTCAAAGTCAGCAAAGTTATAGCCTTTTTCTGCACTCTCCGAATTTTCTTCTGCCACCAGAAAATCTCTGCATAACTGTTGTATTTCCTGATAGTCAAAAACTGTTACCTGAATTTCATCCTCAGCCGCTTTGTCCAACGGGCATTCTCTCTTACAGATATAAGGATAATCTTCTGTTCCAAGAACTTCTGATGCGTTCCGTGTCTCACCGTTACTGGATTGATGATATGGTGTCCATGCACAAGCCTCATTATACCAGACCACTGTTCCTTCTGTATCTTCCACTGCTTTGGTATATTTTTTCAAATATGTATCAAAATTGGCCGCTCCCCATTTCCGTTTCATTTCTGCATGAGTCAGATATTTCTCTGTTGCCGTCTTCTCCTCGTTTTCTGCCAGTTCTCTGCACAGGCTTGTACGCAGCACCACGGCCTGTGCTTTCAACGCTTCCAATTCGTAAGACTCCGGCATTTCATATGCAAGAACCCCGATCAGATACTCTTCCCAGTCCAGATCAAGATCCAGTTCCGTTCCATCTGGGTCTGTTCTTGCAACTTTTATTGTAAAATGACCGCTCCCATTTTGTAGATTCACATCTTTTCCATTTACAAAAATAGAGACAACATATGGAAGAAATATGAGGATGATCAGAAATGCAGCTATATTTTTTATTTTCTTTTTTGCTGAATAAAAGCTCATAAAGACAGCCCTCCATACTTTATTATATGAAGGGCTGTCTTATTTTAGAACCTGTATGAAATTTTACCTTTACGCTTTATTTTTCTGCACTATTTTCTGTCGGTTCTGCTTCTGTACTCTGTGCATCTTTTGCCAGGTTTTCTGTTCCCTGAACCTGCATCGGATTCACATACGGATTCTGTGCCGATGACTCTGTCGGAGTTACCGGGACCTGCTGTACCGGTGCTTCTGCTGGCATCGGAGATACAGATTCTGCCGGAGTTTCTGATGCTGCCGGTGATACAGGCATCGTCGGAGGAATCGGATTACCACCGAAATTTGGTGCCTGCGGTGGAAGATTTGGCTCCATTCCCGGGTTATACGGCTTCTTGCTCATAATAAATAAGCAGATTGCTTCGTACATTGGAATAAATATACCAAGAACACTATGGATAATCGCCATATTATGGGATGTCAGTCTATGGTAAATATGAAAGTTCACCAGTACATCCAGCACCGCTTCAATCGCCTGAAGTGCTACTACTGCAATAATCAGCAGGAAAACTATCACCCAGATCAGTGTCAGACTTCCTGCACCCATTCCGGTGGAATAGCTCAATGCAGTTCCAATTCCTGCCACAACAATGAAAAGGAAATAAAGTCCTGCGATTACAGCCGTTCCGATCAACGGAATAAGGACTTTCCAGAGTCCCGGACTCTGAAGTCTTCTTTTCTTTAAAGGCATACTGCCTGCAAGATCTCCCTGAAGATAAGATCTCGCAAACGGTACCCATGCCATCCACGGATTTGCATTTCCTGTTCTCTGTGCCAGACGGTAAAGTGCAATGGATTTAAATACATATTTCACAATACCAATCATCACGGCTGCCACGATCACCAACAGATAAACGGTCATGATCACTGAAAATATATCTGATCCACTGCTGCTCATTGTCGGACCATCCGGAACTCCGTATGAAAAATCAAAATCATTTCCATATTCCATCTGTCATTCCTCCTGTCTTAATCAAAAAGATCCTGTCCTGAAGGTACTTCTACTTTTTCAAGATGCCAAATATCCCGTACATACTCTTCAATCGTTCTGTCTGATGTAAATTTACCACTGCATGCAGTGTTGAGCATTGCCATCTTAGACCATTTCTGCTGATCTCTGTAAGCTTCCTCAACTCTCTTCTGTGCATCTGCATAAGAACGGAAATCTTTCAGAATGAAGTAAGTGTCTGCTCTGTCTGTACACTGTGTATTTAACAGTGAGCTGTACAGATTGATATACATATTGTGGTCACCATTGGAGTAAGTTCCATCCATAAGCTGGTCTACTACACGCTTGATCTCCCAGTCATTAAAGTAAATGTCAACCGGATTGTATCCACCATTGTTCTCATAGTTGATAACTTCCTGTGAGCTTAATCCGAAGATAAATGCATTCTCCTCGCCAACTTCCTGAACGATCTCTACATTCGCTCCATCCATTGTTCCAAGTGTCGGTGCACCATTAAGCATAAATTTCATATTACCTGTTCCTGAAGCTTCTTTAGAAGCTGTAGAAATCTGCTCGCTGACATCTGCTGCCGCAAAAAGAATTTCTGCATTAGATACTCTGTAATCTTCAATAAATACCACTTTCAGCTTACCATTGATACTTCTGTCGTTATTTACAACATCTGCTACGGAGTTAATCAATTTGATCGTCTCTTTTGCACGAAGATAACCTGCTGCTGCCTTAGCTCCGAAAATAAATGTTCTCGGATAGAAGGACATCTCAGGATGCTCTTTGATCTGATTATACAGATACATGATGTGCAGTATATTCAGAAGCTGACGCTTGTACTCATGCAGACGTTTTACCTGAATATCAAAGATAGAACGCGGATCTACATCAATTCCATTATGCTCCTTGATATACTTTGCAAGGCGAACTTTATTTTGGTATTTGATCTCCATGAACTCACGTCTTGCCTCTTCATCCTCAACCAGTGGTTTCAGCTTGGAGATCTGAGAGAGATCTGTAATCCAGCCATCACCGATCTTACTGGTGATCCAGTCTGCAAGCAGCGGATTTCCATGAGCCAGGAAACGTCTCTGCGTGATACCATTCGTCTTATTGTTGAACTTCTCCGGCATCATCTGATAGAAATCTTTCAGTTCCTGCTTCTCAAGGATCTCCGTATGAAGCTTTGCAACACCATTAACAGAGAAGCCTGCTATGATCGCCATATTTGCCATACGAACCTGTCCATCCATAAGGATTGCCATTTTCCGTACTTTCTCTTCATTTCCCGGATACGTCTCACGAACCTGGATCACGAAGCGGCGGTCAATCTCCTGTACGATCTGATAAATACGCGGAAGCAGTTTTGAAAACAGGTCGATCGGCCATTTTTCAAGTGCTTCTGCCATAATTGTATGGTTTGTATAAGCACAGGTCTTGCTTGTTACTTCCCATGCCTCATCCCAGCTAAGTCCCTCTACATCAATCAGAAGACGCATCAGCTCCGGTACAGCAACCGTCGGGTGCGTATCGTTCATCTGAATGACAACTTTTTCATACAGCTTTCTGATGTCTCCATGCTTCTTTTTATATTTTGCGATCAGTGCCTGAAGACTTGCAGAAATGAAGAAGTACTGCTGCTTCAGACGAAGCTCTTTTCCTGAATAATGATTATCATTCGGGTAAAGAACATCTACGATCAGTTTTGCAAGGTTCTCCTGCTCTACTGCCTTATGATAATTTCCTCTGTCGAACTCATCCAGTTTGAAATCCGTGATCGGCTTTGCATCCCATACACGCAGTGTATTTACTACGTGGTTGCCATATCCAACAACCGGCATATCATACGGAACTGCCATAACAGACTCATAATTTTCCTGAATAAATTTATCTTTTCCTGTAACAGGATCTTTCTCGAAACGGATATTTCCTCCGAAACGTACTTCCTTTGCATACTCTTCACGACGGATCTCGAACGGATTTCCTTCTTTCAGCCAGTTATCCGGTACTTCTACCTGATATCCATTTTCAATTTTCTGCTTGAACATACCGTAACGGTAACGGATTCCACAGCCGTATGCCGGATAATTCAATGTCGCAAGAGAATCCAGGAAACATGCTGCAAGACGACCGAGTCCTCCATTTCCGAGAGCCGCACGTTGAGGTCAATATTCATCTCTTCCAACGCTTCTTTTACATCTTTATATGCTGTCATATTGATGAGGTTGTTACCTAATGCACGTCCCATCAGGAACTCCATGGACATATAGTAAACAGTCTTTGCATCTGTCTCATCGTAACGCTTCTGCGTCTCGATCCAGTCATCAATAATAACATCCTTAACTGCATAAGAAACCGCCTGAAATAACTGCTGAGGTGTAGCCTCATCAATCGTCTTTCTGTAAAGCGTCTTTACATTTTCTTTCACTGCTGTCTTAAATGCAGCCTTCTCAAATCTTTTACTGAACATCCTTTTATTCTCCTTTTTTCTCGACACCCATCGTAACTGCTTCACCGTTGATCTTCCACTCTTTTACATGGCCTGCAGGCTCTGCCTTTACAACTTCTGTGGCAAGTACTTCTCCACCGATCAGGGTGCTGTTCTTTTCAAAAACAGCTTCTGCTTTTTCACTGCCTTCGTACGTAACACGGATCTTGTCCATCACCTCGAAATCAGCTTCTTTTCTCATCGTCTGGATCTTGCTGATGATCTCTCTTACAAATCCTTCTTCCAGAAGTTCCGGTGTAAGATTCGTATCCAGTACAACTGTGATTCCATTATCATTGACAGATTCATATCCTTCAATCTGAGCTGTATCAATCAGAAGGTCTTCTTTGAAAAGTTCGATCTCCTGACCATTTACATCCAGTTTGAGTACGCCAGTAGTATTCAGCTCATCCATTGCTGCATTTCCATCGATGTCATTGAGTGCTGCTTTGATACCACCTAACATTTTACCATACTTTGGTCCAACTGTCTTCAACTGTGGTTTAAAACTATAAGAAGTAAAGTCTCTTACATCATCTGTAAATTTAATATTCTTAACATTCAGCTCGTCTGCTACGATTTCCTGATAAAATTCAGAAAGCTCAAAGTCTGCTTTTACAAACATCTGACCGATCGGCTGACGGTTCTTGATATTGGATGCGTTACGGCATGCACGTCCCATTACTACAAGGTCAAGTACGTGTTCCATATTATTCTCAAGCTCTTTGTCAATCTGCTCTTCATGAACTTCCGGAAAACTACACAGGTGGATACTCTCCGGAGCATCCTTGTCAATGCTGCGAACCAGGTTCTGATAGATCTGCTCTGTCATGAACGGAATCATCGGAGCTGCTGCCTTTGATACCGTAACAAGGGCTGTATACAGAGTCATGTAAGCATTGATCTTATCCTGCTCCATTCCCTTTGCCCAGAAACGCTCGCGGCTTCTTCTTACATACCAGTTACTTAAATCATCTACGAAATCCTGAAGCACACGTGCTGCCTCCGGGATTCTGTAATTACCAAGGTTGTTGTCCACATCTTTTACCATGGTATTCATCTTGGAAAGAATCCATTTATCCATAACCGGAAGTTTATCATATTCCAGTGTATACTTTGTAGCATCAAAATTGTCGATATTTGCATACAGTACAAAGAATGCATAAGTATTCCACAGAGTTCCCATGAACTTACGCTGTCCTTCCTGTACTGCTTTTCCGTGGAAACGGTTCGGCAGCCACGGTGCACTGTTGATGTAGAAGTACCAGCGGATCGCATCTGCTCCGTATTTCTCCAGTGCATCAAACGGATCAACTGCATTTCCTTTGGACTTACTCATCTTCTGTCCATTCTCATCCTGTACGTGTCCAAGCACGATAACGTTCTTATACGGTGCTTTATTGAACAGCAGCGTTGAGATGGCAAGCAGGGAGTAGAACCATCCTCTTGTCTGGTCAACAGCCTCGGAAATAAAGTCTGCCGGGAACTGCTTCTCGAACAGCTCCTGATTTTCAAACGGATAATGGTGCTGTGCAAACGGCATAGATCCACTGTCAAACCAGCAGTCGATAACTTCCGGCACTCTGTGCATTTCTTTACCACAATCCGGGCAGTTGATTGTTACTGCGTCAATGTATGGGCGGTGCAGCTCAATATCATCCGGGCAGTTATCGGACATAGATTTCAGTTCTTCAATACTTCCGACAGAATGCATACATCCACACTCACACTGCCAGATATTCAGCGGAGTTCCCCAGTAACGGTTACGACTGATTCCCCAGTCCTGAACGTTCTCAATCCAGTCACCGAAACGTCCCTTACCGATACTCTCCGGAATCCAGTTAATTGTATTATTATTTGCAATCAGGTCATCACGAACTGCTGTCATCTTGATGAACCAGGACTCACGTGCATAATAAATCAGCGGAGTATCACATCTCCAGCAGTGAGGATAGCTATGCTCAAACTTCGGTGCATCGTAGAGAAGTCCCCTTGCATCCAGATCTTTTAATACTTCCGGGTCTGCTTTCTTTACGAACAGTCCTGCAAACGGTGTAGACTCTGCCATGTTACCCTTTTCATCTACAAGCTGTACAAATGGAAGATCATACTTTCTTCCTACGTTGGCATCGTCTTCACCAAATGCCGGTGCGATATGAACAACTCCGGTACCATCTGTCAGAGTTACATACTCATCACATACAACGTAAAATGCTTTCTTACGCTGCTTTGCAGCCTCATCTGCCGCACACTGGTACAGTGGCTCGTATTCTTTGCCCTCCAGTTCTGTTCCCTTATACGTTGCAAGTACTTCGTAAGCGTCTTTTCCTTCTTCTGCAAGTCTTCCAAGAACGGTATCAAGCAATGCACATGCCATATAATAAACTCTTCCGTCTGCTGCCTTTACCTTTGCATAATCCTCTTTTGGATTTACGCAGAGTGCAAGGTTGGATGGAAGTGTCCATGGTGTTGTTGTCCATGCAAGAATATACGCATCCTCATCTTTGACTTTAAAGCGGACGATTGCAGAACGCTCCTTGACATCCTTATATCCCTGTGCAACTTCCTGTGCAGAAAGAGGTGTTCCACAACGAGGGCAGTAAGGAACAATCTTGAATCCTTTGTAAAGGAGTCCTTTATCCCAAATTTTCTTCAAAGCCCACCACTCAGACTCGATGAAATTGTTGTCATACGTTACATATGGATGCTCCATATCAGCCCAGAATCCAACTGTGCCGGAGAAGTCTTCCCACATTCCTTTGTATTTCCATACACTTTCTTTACATTTCTTGATGAATGGTTCAAGACCGTATTTCTCGATCTGATCCTTTCCGTCCAGTCCGAGCATCTTCTCAACTTCCAGCTCTACCGGAAGACCATGCGTATCCCATCCTGCCTTTCTCGGAACCATATAACCTTTCATTGTGCGGTATCTCGGAATCATATCCTTGATAACACGGGTCAGAACGTGTCCGATATGCGGCTTGCCATTGGCTGTCGGAGGTCCGTCATAGAAAATATAATCCGGGCATCCTTCTTTTTCATCCATACTCTTCTGGAAGATATTTTCGTCATCCCAGAATTTTTCAACTTCTTTTTCACGCTCAACAAAATTCATGTCTGTTGAAACTTTCTTATACATAGCTTTGATCCTTTCTTAAAATATATTTTGGAAAAGGAATCTTCTAAAATAAAGAAAGACCTCCGTCCGTAATAGGACGAAGGTCTGAAATTCCTTTCGTTGTACCACCTGTTACAGCATACTTGGATCTTCCCGATCCGCATATGGTATTCTTTAACGCAGAACTCACGTCAACCCTTACTCCTCGAAATCTGTCTCACCGGAATCACCGGTATGCCTGTTAAATGCTTCCGTTTCAGGGGTTGCTGCTCTGGAGTGATCTTCAGAAATCTCTTACTGATACCGGGCTTACACCTTCCCCGGCTCGCTGGGATGTTCAGATAAATCCTACTCTCTCCGTCATCGCTTTAACCTGTAGTCTTCCATACAGAATTATTATAAAGAGATTCTGCCTGCTAGTCAAGGTTTTTTCTTTTTCTGCGATGTCTTTCTGCGATGTCTTTTCCGCCTGTGCCGTCTGCTTTTTGCCTGCTTATATTTTATCCATGCAACCGCTCCCGTCACAAGTACCAAAACCACTGCGACCACAGCGATAAGCACCACCGGCCTGCTCTCTTTCTCCTTCCTGTCTGTCGTTGTGCCAGTCTTTTCTGTTCCTTTTGTTATTGTCGGTTTCTCTACCGACTTTTTATTATCCAGCGTTACATCTGCCTTCCCTACGATCTGTCCTTCATAGGTATATGTAACGGTTCCCTCATTGACGGAACCATCCTTTGCTTTAACTTCCGCTTTCAGATCTGAAAACTTCACGTTGGGGGGGCAGTACTACATAAGCATTTTCCTCATCTTTATATGACCGTACTCCGTCTGCTTTTTCCAGATCTTTCAGCATCACTTTCGAGAAATTATTAAATCCATAATCAAAGATGGCTCTGGTATCCGTATACGCATCTGACCCGAAATCATATAGCACCACTGCAACCAACTGCAGCTCTCCGTTATCTGCCATCGTCACCAGGGTCGTTCTTGCCTGATCTGTATAACCGGTCTTTCCACCTTTGCAATACTCATAATAATTTGCATTCTGTGGCCAGAGCATCTTATGCTTCTGATTGACCGTTCTCACCTCATTTACCAGATTGGTCGGTGGAATCTGATGTGTCAGTGACTGTGCGATCGTCCGAAATGCTTCTTTCTGATATACTGCTGCCCCAATCAGAGCCATATCATGAGCTGTCGTATAATGTTGCTCATCATGAAGTCCATTTGCATTCGTCCAGTGTGAGCCGGTACATCCCAGTGCATCTGACTCTTCATTCATCGCCTCTATAAAGGTATTGTAGTCTCCGCCCATCTGCTTTCCAACGCTCTCTGCAACTGCATACGACACTTCATTGGCAGATGCAAGCAACACGGCATATAAAGAATCTTCCAGCGTCAATTCCTCTCCTGCACGCATCCCAATATGAGCATCTCCGTACTGCAGGAAAGAAATACTGTCCTGTGAAAATTCTACTTTATCTGTCAGTTTCGCATGATCCAGTGCAACAAGTGTAGTCAGAAGCTTTGTAATACTTGCCGGATAATGCTGCTTATCGATCTGCTTTCCATATAGGATCGCTCCACTGTTCATATCCATCACAATCGCTGAATCAGCATAAACTGCCGGTCCCTGCGGCCAGTTCGTCAGTCCATTTGAATCCGTCGGCTCTGCATAGCAAGTCTGCCGCTGGGTTTCACGATCCGCCGCTGTATCCCCCTCCTCAGCAAATATCTTTACTGCCGGGGTCAGAACAAACGCTGCTGCCAGTATTGCGGACAGACAGAGCGTGCCATATCTTTTTATATTTATCATAAAAGAGTTCCTCCGATAATCTTCTTTATTATAAATCCCGGCTCTTACTTTTTCAACTCTTTCTGACTACGATGTTTTTTATCTACAATGTTTTTTATCATTCAGAGAATTTCTGACACCTGAATCCGTGCCACTAAAATAATTCACTTTATGCAAAAAGGTGACGGAAATCTCCGCTGATCTCCGCCACCTTTTTATTTTCATATTTTCTATTTTTTACTGACTGTTTTTTCAGATTCTCATTCATATTTCCATGTGATCTGATATTCTGTTCCCGTCGTTTCTCCAAGCTGCATGATATAATTCTCAATCATCTTTTTTGCCCGCTCCTGTGCATTTACAAGAAGTGCTGTATTCTCTTCTGCTGTTTTTATCATTTCATTTCTTGCATTTTCTACCGCACCGGTTGCATCTTCCGCAGTAATTTCATTTTTATTAATCCCGTCTTCACTGAAAATATAGGAGTCAGAATTATACGAATCATCATCTACATTTACCTGTTGTACTTCAGCTTCAGGAATTGTGACCGTTACATCGGTTCCATTTACTTTCATCTGCACTTTCGACATATCAATGCCAAGTTTCACCGTTCCGGTATATTCAATCCAGAATTGCCGGTCCTTTTCCCCAAAATGCCAGATTCCCGTACCTGCCGGCTTTTCGGATTTTGCCACATTATGATAATAACATTCTACTGTTGCAAGTTTACAGATGGAACGGACCTGCATAATATCCGGCTCTGTACTTTTTGCTGCCTCTTTGTCTTCTGATTTTCCGCATCCACTTAACAGACTGATCAGCAGGATTCCGATCAGGGAAAGGGTTATGATCTTCTTTTTCATTTGTATCCACCTCACTTAATTATAACTGTATATTCATCATCCACCTGATCAACCCATGGTTCAATCAGACCGGAAATTGCAGAAATCGCATTTTCTTTTGCAAGCTCCGTAATCCGGGTTTCTTCATTTGCTTTCTTTTTCAGATCTTCTTTGCTGACTTTGTACGCATCAGCAGAAATTGTTGCAGTATTATATTCATCTTTCTCGAAAATATATTTCAATGACCCTTCATTGACACTACAGTCCAGAATTTTTGCCTCTGGAACAGTAATCCTTATTTCCTTTTTATCCGGATTCACTTTCACTTTCAGTTTATCAAAATCAATTCCCGCACTCACAGTTCCCTCATATGCCACATGATAAAGAAGCGTCTTTCCGTCTTCATCATAACCGGCTGCTACCGCATTATACGTATACTCAAGTGTAGACAGTTCACTGATATCTAAAATTTTTTCAATCGATGACTGACTGATCGTTGTTACCTCTCCTTCTTTTGAATCAAAAAATCCTTTTTTTATAACAAATACGATCAGAACGATCACTATAATTCCTATAACTCCTTTTATCAATCCTGGAATGGAAGTGAGTACTTTCAAAGGATTGATCTTGGGAACAGCACCTTTCTTTTTTCTACTTTTGTTCTTCATTCTTTTTTCTCCTCATAAGTTCTTTTTCAGATTTTCTTTTTGAATACTTACATTTTTCATGTTTCTTGCTGTTTCGGATTTATTCAAGTATAATAAATATTAAATTATAAATACACTTCTGGAAAGCAGAATTATTTCAATGTATTTCTCATATTTTGTGACATAAAAGGGTGAATTTATCATCTGAAAGCACATGAAAATGTGCATGAAAATGCTATCGTAAAATGCTATGAATTTTGCTATTGAGAATCGCTTGATTTTATGATAGAATAAAAGTTGTTTCCGAGGTACTTTGAGACGAAAATACAGTATGTTCCTTTAGTTAAACGGATATAACGGATCCCTCCTAAGGGAAAGCCGAGGCATTCCCCAAATTAGGGAACGTTCTAATGTTACCAAATCGAAAAAATCTGTAGATTGACAACTCGAAAA
>OBAS01001718.1_pt1 | contig 12226 bp, 10 predicted proteins | sample 1517591 | NCBI WGS metagenome assembly OBAS01 (sample SAMN04571700, study PRJEB22368) | human gut metagenome | biome: human gut; material: stool | host: Homo sapiens | place: Luxembourg | collected 2012-10-05
CCTCGGAGTTGATGTCCTTCGAGAGCGCCGCGACCTGCTTGGCGATCAGCTCCACCAGGTCGGCGTCGAAATCGATGCGCACCTCGAGCAGCGAAATGAAAAGGTGGTAGCCCGTCGAATAGCTGCGGTAGTTCATCTGAAGACGTTTTTCCGTTTCACGGAAGGTGCGGAACTCGGCGCTGCGCACCGAAACCAGCACACCCTCGTTGGAGATGATGAACGACACGGGTTCGACGATGAACGTATCGCCCGTCGGCACGAAGAAGTTGGAGTTGGAGATGATGGCATTCTCGTTCTCCGAATATTTCGACGTGGACTCGATCTCCTCAACCTGCTGTTTGGTCTGGAGGCTGATCTCCATAAAATTCTCGACGGCCTTCTGCTCCTTAATGGTCGGCAGGAGCATGTCAATCCACAGAATGTCGTCGTAACCCAGCTCGTCGAAGAGCTTCGTATCGGCATTCCGGATAATCTTGTTGTACTGCTTGAGGTAAATTGTAATCATAAAACGCTCTCCTTCTTAAAGTTAAAAATCCTGTTCGGCAGAGAGGCGGATCGGCTGTCCGCTAAGCTCTTCAGCCGGGATTGGCCCTCGGGGTTACCTTGATACCCGAGTCCCAGAACTTTTGCAGCGCTTTATGCTTCTGATTGTCGAAAATATAGTCGATATTCTGCGTAAGGTAGGCATACGCATCGTACGGTTTGTTGTCGAAACCATGTTCGAGAATTGCTTCGTAGGTGTGCTCGATACCGAAAGTCAGCGCATGCTGCAACCCCTCCGTGAGGTCGGGGGCGGTACCCTTGCGGGCGACCCAGACGGCGAACGCAAAAGGCAGCCGCGTGGCCTTTTTCCACTCGGCGGCCAGGTCGTACGAGTATGCGAAACGTCCTTCGTGGTCGAAGACCTTGTCGCCGATCAGCAGAAAGGCGTCGCCCGGCAGGGCGTGCCCCAGCTGCGCATAATCTTCGAGCGTATAGTATTCGGGGGTGACTTTCCAGTGCTTCGCCAGCAGGTAGCCGGCCAGTTGCACCGAAGTGAGCGAATGAGCATCGAGAAATACGCGGCGCGCCTTTTCGATCGGCTCATTGCTCAGGAGCACCACCGTCCGCACGGGGCCGGCGGCTCCGATGCAGTATTCGGTCACTACCTGCGCATCCGCCAGCGACGGCACGGCTGCGGCCGGCACCAGTGCGATGTCGGCTTTGTGTTCGGCGAAATTCTTTGCACAGAGGGAAGGCGGAGACAACAGCAGTTCGGCACGGAGGTTACCTTCGTGCTCGATACCATAGATGAACGGTATCGTATTGAGATACGACACGGCCGCTATACGTGGAACTATGACCATCATCCATAAGGGTATAAAACTGTTGGTTCGATGTTGCAAAGGTAATCAAAATTCGGGAGTTTTTCCACAAATTTTAGAAAAAGTGCTTCCGCCTCTTGACAAGGGGGTATACGCCGTCGTATATTTGCCACACAATTCACACCGCACGGTGCACAGTGCACAAGTTATCGACATCAGGACAGAACTCACTGCCAGTCGTTTACGAATTGTTATTCTCGTTTTTCAACAACCTTTCAACCTGTTTATCAACAATGAATCGCACCCACCTCGAGGGTGCGGCGGAAAAGCTCACGGCACAACGGGGTTACACCTTCTACACCGGGCCGGAGGGCGACATGGGCCACACCGTGCGGAATTACCCCGCGGCATGGCTGGCACCCCCGGAACTGCACGCCGTCGAAGGGCGTACTCACGGACGGGCGACCTATGACATGACGCTGCACCTGCTCCGCCCCGGAGCACGCATCTCCCCTGCGGAGCGGCGCACGGCACTGGCCGAAATGGAGACGCAGATGCTCGAAATCTTCGCGGAGCTCTCGCTCTACGAACGCATCCTCGCCGTCGAAGGGCTCTCCGTCCGCCCGCGCTCGTTCTCGCTCACCCCGCACGGCGAAATTTCGCAAACCGCCACCGCCCGCATCGTAACGTGGTTTTAGCACGGCGTACCGTCGCCGTCCGCACGGCCGCAACCCGGCCCGGGTTACGGGCACGCAACAGAAACGCCGGCACGCTGCAGCCGGCGACGGACACCCTCCTGCAATCCGCCGCAACAACACCCCAAACATCCATCCAAATGACATTCACACAAATTCCGCCGGAGTACGCCCCGCTCAGCGGGGAACTCCGTTACACCGTCACCACGCAGGAAACCGCCACCCTCGACCTGCGCATCGCGGATGCGGGGAACGGCACGCTGATCGGCGCCAAACGCTTCGCCGGAGTCACGTCCGCCTCGTTCGATGCCGCCCCCTACCTGCGGCGCACCGTCGCGTTCGTCCCGACGACCGGAAGCACGGGATTCCGCATGGCAGACGGGCGTACCGTGACGGCCTACATCGAGGCCCAAGCGGCACAGGCAACCGGAACGGCCCCGACCGTCCACTCCCCGCTGCGGACGTTCCTCCCCTGCCGGACAAACGTAACGGCATTCGCCCTGCTGACCTCAATGCCGCTCGTCCGCCTGATCTCGCACGGCGAGAGCGACGAACTGACGCTCTTCTCGGACGAAGCCGTCACGGTAACCGTCACGGCACAATCGGGGACGACCACGACCGCCGAAAGCTACCGCACGGCCACGGGAGGATTGCATGTCTTCCGGCTCGACACGCGCGACTTCCCCGAAGCCGAAACACTGACCGTAGACGCCGGAGCCTGCGGCTCGGTAGCCTACACGGTCATCTCCGCCCCCACCGGAGCCCGGCGGCTGGCCTGGCGCAGCAGCGCGGGAGGGATCGAACATTACACCTTCCCGGTCGAAAAGTCGGAGTCCGTCGAAACAATCAGGCAACGGGCATACGGAGCCGAAGGGCATCTGGTCGCCCGAACCCGTGCCGAACGGCGGACGGTACTCGTGTCGGCCTACGAACCCCGGGCGACCCTCGAAGGGCTTTCCGAAGTCCTCTCCTCGCCCGACGTCTGGCTGGCGGAGGACGACGGCTACACGGCGGTCGACGTCGTTACGGAAAAGAGCGTCCTGCACCGGCATGGCGCCGTGACCTGCCTCGAAATCGAAATCCGTCCCAAACGTAAAACCGGGATGCCATGGAACTGACGATCGACTCGAAGCCCTGCGACCTGGCCGGGGAGCCCATCGCCGTCGGGGGTTACGCCGCCGCGGAACTCGCGGACGTGGAGGCCGCACGGGAAGGCCGGTCGCAGGAGTTCACGCTCCCCGCGACGCCCCGTAACGAGGCGCTTCTGGGATTCGCCCGCGACCCGCATACCTCAGGGCGGTTCAACGCCTCGCTCCACAGGGCTGTGCTCTCGGCCGAAGGGGCGAAGTTGCTGGCCGGGACGGTACGGCTGCTCAAGGTTTCGGACGAAGGGTACCGGATCGAAATTCGCGAAGGCGGTGCCCGCTGGGCGAAAAATGCCGCCCGACGGGTGTTCAGCGCCCTGGGCATCGATTATCATGCGCGCCTGCTCCCGTCGACCGTCTCGGCCAGCTGGACGGACGATTCGCCCGTAAAGTTTTTCCCGATCCGCCGCGACGAATACCCGCAACAAAACAGCCCGTCGGATCTGCTGCCGGCCGAAAGGATCCTCTCGGTGGACGACTACCATCCCTTCCTGCACGTGGCGACGCTCGTCGAGACGATCTTCGCAGAGGCCGGCTACCGCATCGAAAGCAATTTCACGAGCAGTCCGGAGTTCCGCTCGCTTTACATGAGCGGTGCCTACCCGTCGCGCGACACGGCGGCGCTTGCTGCGCGGATGGGCTTCTACGCCCGCAGGCTGGCTCCGGCCACCGCACAGGGCAACCACCTGGGGCGGGTGTCGGCCAACCCGAGCACAACGGCCAACAGCGTGGGCAACATCGTCGAAACGGCTACGCCGCAGACGCTCGACACCGACGGGGAGCCGATTCCCGAACTTTGCAACAACGGCAACTGCTTCGGGTTCGACAAGGGGCGCATCGTCTTCACCCCCACGACCGAAGTGAGTGCGGGCTTCGAATACTACCTGAAATACACCACCGACCACCGTATCCTGACGCGTGAGCGGCTCCGGGGATTCGACTCGGTTTACCTCGGGACGGGCGCCGACATGCCCTTCACGCTGGCGAACCGATATGAAGACCGCCGGCCGGACATCTCTCCCGGGCACCGTTACCTGGCTATCGTGTTCGACCACACCGACGGGGCGCAGTACCGCCTGGCCTACACGAAGGATGGAGTGGCAGAGGCTCTCTGGACGGAGTTTTCGGCGCGCACGGCGCAGGTCACGACCCCGGCCTCGGGCACCGTCGCCGACCCCGTGTTGCTCATCCGCAGCGGCACCCGCTGGGTACGCTATGCGGGCGACTGGGCGCTGTACGACGGATACGTCACCGAATCGGGACGGACGACCGTCGAACTGCGGGTACGAACCGCCCCGGAACGCATCGCCCCCGCATCGCCCAAATTCTTCGACCGGATTTATTTCTACGGCGCAGAGGAGGGAATGTCGCTCACGCTCCACAAGGAGTGTTCACTCCGACCGCGGTTCTCGTCGGCACCGGGCTACGGCTCCGCAATCACTTTCGCCGACGTCGCCCGGCATCCTATCCGGCAGTCGGCACTGCTCGAAGCGCTGCAACACCTCTTCAACCTGAGGTTCCACACCGAGGAGGAGACCAAGACCGTCCGCATCGAACCCGCCGACGAATTTTTCGGCAGCGGAACCACGGCCGACTGGCGCGACAGGAGCGATTTCTCGCAGCCTGTGGTGCTGGCCGACATCGCCCCCGAAATACACGAAAGCCGCACATGGGGCTACCAGGAAAGCGACGGCGCCGTGAACCGTTTCAATGCCGGAGCCGGGAGCCCCTTCGGGGAGTGGAGCGTCCGCACCGATTCCTATGCCGCACGAGAGGGCGACCAAGTATTGCGCAACCCCCTCTTCCGGCCCACGCTCAGCGAGGCTGGGCACTATGCCAACGCCCCCTCGGCGCAGATCATGCAGGTCGGCGACCGGGATGACGTGCAGGAGGACGGCACCAACTTCACGCCCCGTATCGTGCGCTTCGCCGGGCTGCACCCGCTGCCCGCGGGCGAACGCTGGGGGTATCCGTCGGGGCTGGCGGAATACCCGCTCGCGGCATTCCACTTCACGGGGGACGCAGCGACGGAGGGCTTCACGCTCTGTTTCGAAGACCGCGACGGCATCCGCGGCCTGCACCATCGCTACGACCGCCAGGCAGCACAGGAAGCCACCTGCCAGCGCATCACCCTCTCGCTGCGGCTCGCGCCGCACGAATTCGAAAGCCTCTTCACGCCCGGCACCGGGATGCCCGACCTGCGTTCGGTATTCCGGCTCGACACCGGGGGCGAGGAAATCCGCGCCACGCTCCATGCCATCGAAAGCTACGACCCGCAGGCGGCATCGGCCAGATGCACCTTCACACGCCTGAGCGAAGGATGATGACACGGCACGAAAAACGGCTCGCCGAAGTGTTGCTCGACGCAATAGGCGGCCTGGAAGGGGAACAGGCCGTCGAACGGCTGTTCGGATTGGGACTGGTCAACCTGCGGGCCTGCGAACAGCGGGCCGTACGGGCACGGATCGACCGGCTGGCAGAGGAAGGCGTACCCCGCTGCGAGGCCATGCACGTCACGGCCGACGAATTCTGCTGCTCCTACGAAAAGGTGCGCAGCTACTATTACAACACGTACAAATCCTGAAACATGAAATCGGAAATCCAAATCAAAAACAGCGCCGGCGTCTGCCGCATCGAGATCGAAGGTACCATCGGCGTACCGGAAGAGTGGCAGTTCGACCAGCCCGAAGCGCGCGTCGCAACCTACGAGAAGTTCCGCGACACGGTGCGGCGCATCGCCGGGATCGACGCCCCGCAGATCGTGGTCGACATCCGCTCGACGGGCGGCGACGTCAACGACGCACTCCTGATTCACGACGCACTATGCTCGCTCGATGCGCACATCACCACCCGCTGTTACGGTTACACGGCCTCGGCGGCGACGATCATCGCACAGGCCGCATCGCCCGGCTGCCGCGAAATCTCGGCCAACGCCCTCTACCTGATCCACACGGCCATCTGTGCCGCCGAAGGCAACGCCGCAGAGATAGCGGGAAAACTCGACCTGCTCCGCCAGACCGACACGCGCATCGCCGCGGTCTATGCCGCCCGTTCCGGTCGCCCGGCCGGGGAGTTCGAGGCGCTGATGGCCGAAAACAACGGCAACGGCCGCTGGCTGTCGCCCGAAGAGGCCGTCGCAGCAGGGCTCGCCGACACGGTGACCGACAACGGGGAGCGCACGGCACCCTCGCTGGCAGGGAATATCGCCCGCGGCTGGGAGCGGCTGCTCGCAGGCATCGGGCTCAACCGCCGCGAGGAGCTTCCCGCCGACCGCAATGTACTGCTCACCGCGGGAGAACGGCAGGAGTTGCTGCGCCGCTCGGCCACGGCCATACGGCAAGCGCAGCAGAACGCCTCGCCCACCTGCACCAAACCGCGCGAAGACCCGTCGTACGGCGACACGGTGCGGACGGCGAACCAACGCGCCTACGCCGAAGACGTCAAACGCTTCAAAGGCATCTGACATTCACACACGACATAACCCAACACCAAAAACAAATCAGCCATGAGTTTCTTAGAAAGTGCAAAACAGTACACCGGTTCCGACCTCGAAACCATCTTTTTCCGTCCGATCCTGAGCGGCGACTCCGCCCGCGAACTGGGCGTGCGGGTACTCTATAACATGCCCGTACCCACGACCATCCAGCTCTGGGACGGACAGCGCAACGTCCTCCAGAAATACTCCGCCGCCGGATGGACGGGCGGTAACGCGGCGACCAAGCTGCAGAAAACCATCAGCCTGGGCCGCGTGAAGGCCGAATTGGGATTTTCGGCCGCCGACTATTTCTCGCTGGTCTATGAAAAGATCGCCGCACGCGCCGACGTCAACATGGACGACCTGACGGGCACCGAACTCGAACAGGCCGAGACAGCACTCTTCAAACAGGCCGTCGCCGAAAGCATCCGCGCCACGATGTGGGTGGGCGACACCTCGGCGGCATCGGGTTACAACACCTTCGACGGGTTCCTCAAGACCGTGAAGGCCGGAGCCATGCAGGAGAAGTTCTACAACTCGATCTGCCAGGCTGAGGATTTCTCCGATCCCGGGAAGGTAGTCGCCGTCCTCGACGACCTCTGGATGAACGCCGACGAGCGTGTCAAGGACATGAAGGCCGACGGGCAGCTCGCCTTCTTCGTCACGTCGGACATCTACTACGCTTTCGAGAAATACCTCGACGGCAAGAGTGCCGATGCCGCCTACATGGCGACCACCGAAGGCCGTCCGAGCCTCGCCTACCACGGCATACCGCTCGTGGACGTGCGTCTGGGTTCCTACCTCGCCAGTACGTCGCTGCACAAGTCGTTCTGCCTGCTGACCGACCGCCGCAACCTGGTACTGGCGGTCAACACGGCCGATTTCCCCGGCAACGAAGTGCGCATGTGGTACAACCCCGACCTGATGGAAAACCGCCAGCGTGCCGTCTTCATGGCCGGGTGCGACGTGCTCGACGAGACGCTGATGACCTACGCCTACAACCCGGCATAACGATGGCAGACTCCACACCCCGCAAACCGGCTGGGGGCGTCGCAGCCGTCACGGTCACCCCCGCAGGAAACCTCCTGCGGGCGGCGGTGGCGGCGGCGCTGCGGGGCTTCGCAGTCCGCCAGGCGCTTGCCGCCCTGCCGCTCGCCGAACAACGCTCGTCCTATGCCGAACGGCTCGACACCGACGCCGGGCCACAGCGCGTGCGCCACACGCTCACACTGGTCGTGGGCCGCGAGACGTTCCGCAAGGCTTTCACCCCGGCACTCCGCCGTGCGGCCGAGACCGAAGGGCTCATAGCCCTGGTCACGATGGCCTCGGGCGAGCGGCTGCTGGCGGGATGGTCGGCACGCTTCGGCACCTCGCAACCCCTGCGCCCGGACTCCTTCGCCATGGAGTCGGGCATCAAACCCCTCGACGGCACGCCGGCCGTCCTGACGCTTACGAGCGAGGACACCGACCCGGCCGCCGAGCTCAAAGAACAAGAAGCATGAGCAGAAAACAGAAATTCAAGCCGGCCGTAGCGGTCGCCAACCGTGCGGACGACCCATATATCACATCGGGCGCGGGGAGCGTCCAAAGCGACAAGTTCTGGCGCTGGGGCGACGACAATCTCTTCCCCAATGCCCTGGCGCTGATGGCCCGGCGTTCGGTCACGCACCGCCGCATCATCAACGACAAGGCCGACTACATCTCGGGCAAGGGGTTTTCCTGCGACGAGGGGCATGAACCCCTGCTCGCAGCCTTCATCCGACGTGTGAACGGCGACGGGGAGAGCCTGCGGCAGGTGCTCAACAAGCTGGCCTTCGACAAGGCCCTGTTCGGCAACGCCTTCCTCGAAATAGTGACCGACGCGGAACACTCGTTCCTCGCGTTCCACCACCAGGACGCTTCGCGCTGCCGCGTGGCCCGCGATTCGGCGCACATCCTCCTGCACCACGACTGGGCGGCTTTCAACGCCGCCGAGGCACGGACGCTGCCCCTCTACCCGGCCTTCGAACGGCAGGAGGACGGCACGCTGCGGGCCATGATCCACTACAAGGACTACGAACCGATGTTCGAACACTACGGCGTACCGCCCTATATCGCCGGGTTCAACGTCTCGGCCATCGCCTACAAGACCGACAAATGGAACATCTCGCGGCTCGACAACTCGTTCCAGCTCTCGGGCGTGATGATGCTCGACAGCACCGTGGACAACGAATCCGAAGCCGAGCGCATCGTACGGCTGGCCGAACAGAAATTCGCAGGCAACCCCGGGCAGGTGATGTTCGTCATCCGCGACGGCGGCGAGGGCGACAATTCACGCTTCATCCCCATCGCGTCGCAGAACGAAGGCGACTGGCAGGCGCTGCACGAACAGGCCGTGTCGGACATCGTCGTGGCACACTCATGGTTCCGGACGCTGAGCGGACTGGACTACGCCTCGGGATTCAGCGCCGAGCGTATCCTGCACGAGTACGAAGTGGCACTCAACACGGTCATCCTCGGCGAGCAGGCCGAACTGACGGAGCCCGTGCGCGAGGCGATCACGTCCATCCTGGGGATAGACGCCTCGTCGTTACAGGTCATCAACCGTCCGCCGACGCGCTCCAAACCCATCTACATGAAGGTCTGGGAAGCCCGCAAGGCCGACGGGCTGGATTACGACCCCGATGACGAGCGCCAACAGGCGTTCCTGTCGGAGATCACGAAATACAACATACGAAGCATAGAATAAGGCCGGTTCTTCGGGCCTTTCGAAACTTGCCGTTCGCCGCCTCCGGCGGCACTCGAACACTCATTTCAACCACGACAATCATGAACACACTGATCACCCCTGCACAAGCCGTCGCATCGGCCTTTACGGACGGGGAGTACCTTGCGCCGGAAGCCATCGGCGAAGGCGACATCGCGGCGGCCGAACAACGCTACATCGTGCCCGTCATCGGACGGGCATTCCACGAAAAACTGCTCGCAGGCCTCCATGCCGGCTTCACGGCCGAATACCTCGCAGCCCCGGTAGCGCTCTTCACCCGCATCGCCGTACAGCCGCGGCTCGACATCCGCACCGGACAGTGCGGCACCGTAGCCCCCAAATCGGGCTCCTACCAGCCGGCCGACGCCCAGTCGCTGCGCGAACTGCAACGCAGCCTGCGCCGCCAGGCCCGCACGCTCCTGCGCCGCGCTGCGGAACACCTCGAAGCACATGCCGCGGAATTTCCCGGGTACGATCCCGACAACAACATCCTCAAACGCTGCACGACCGATGGAAACCTTATACAGACTCATTAGCGGCCTCACGGCGGGTTTCATCGCCCTGTTCGCCCCCATAGGCCCGCTGGTGGCATGTGCCATGGCATTCATCGGCATCGACTTCCTCTCGGGCGTAGCCGCCAGCCGCGCCGCTGCCCGCCGCAAGGGGCACACCTGGTATTTCGAAAGCTGCGAGGCCTGGCGCACGGTGCTCAAACTGGGACTTACGGTCACGGCCATCGCCATGGCCTGGCTGATAGACAGCTGTGTCTTGGACTTCATGCAGCTGAACGTGGCACGGCTCTTCACGGGTTTTACATGCGGCGTGGAGTTGTGGTCGTTCCTCGAAAATGCCGCACAGCTCTCCGATGCACCGCTGTTCCATTGGCTGCGCCGGTATGTCCGCCGCCGTATCCGAAAGGAGGCGGGCGATGAGTAGGGGGCTGCAAAACTGCAACCCGGGCAATATCCGCCAGTCGAAGGTGCGCTACAAAGGCGAAGTGCGCCCCTCGCGCGACTCGGCGTTCAAACAGTTCGAGTCCCTTGCATGGGGCTACCGCGCGATATTCGTACTGCTTGACACCTACCGGATACGCTACGGGCTCGACACGATCCGGGGCATGATTTCGCGGTGGGCGCCGCCTTCGGAAAACCACACCGAAACCTACATCCGCGCCGTGGCCGACGCCGTCGGAATCCCGGACGGGCAACCGCTCGACACCCGCGACCGCACGACGATGCTACGCATGGCTGCGGCTGTATCGCGTGTGGAAAACGGCGCCGCGGCCGATATGGGCGAGGTGGAACTGGGGTGGGAACTGTTCGTCCGCGACAAGCCCGCATCCGGCTGACCCGCCCGGCGGGCGACGAAAGGAAACGGTAAACGGAGACGGGTTGCGAGGATCCGCAAAGAACCGGCAGCAGACCAAAACCGAGACACCCCACCCGAATATCACACAAAACAATCCGAATTTACTATCTTTGCAGAGATGAAAGCCGCCTCCCTGTCCGCACGACTCGACCGTATGCCGATGGTAAAAGCCGTCGCACCGTTCGCCGCGGGGATTCTCGCCGCGGACTGCTTCACGCTGCCCCTGTGGTTCCTCGCAGGGGCTTTTTTGCTGTCCGGGACACTGGCGCTGTTGCTGCACTCACAGTCCGGCGCACTCGTAATGCTGCTCACGGCCGGGTTCGCCGCCTCACAGCTCCGCGACACAGCGCACACGCTGCCCCGCGGTATATACACAACTTACGAACTCACGGTCGAGGGTATCCCCGCCGAACGCGGACGCTACACCTCGGCCGAAGCGACGGCCGTAGCGTGGCGCGACCCTTCGGACGGAACCTGGCACGCCTCGGGAGACCGTATAATGCTCTATGCCGACAGCCTTACGGCCCTCTACCCCGGCGAGAGAATCCGCTGCCGGGGTTCGGTGCGGCCGTTTCGCGGCGGAGCGGAAAGTTACCGCCGGCTGATGGCACGCCGGGGGTTCGCCGGAACGTTGTGGCTGTCGGAGCGCACCCTCATCGAGCGCCTGCCCGGACGAAGCAGCGCCCTGCACCTGCACGCTGTCGAGCGGATGCAACGGATCGGGATGCGGGACGATGCGGGCGCCGTCTGCCGCGCCATGGTCACGGGCGACCGGAGCGGCATCACGCAGGAGCTGCGCACGGTCTATTCGCGCAGCGGGCTGTCGCACCTGCTGGCCGTCTCGGGACTGCACACGGGCATCGTCTTCGCACTGGTCAACCTCATGCTGTGGTGGCTGCCGCTGCTGCACCGCGGGCACTTGGTGCGCAACCTGCTCGCAACGGTCTGCATCTGGCTGTTCGTCGCGGCGGCCGGATTCTCGCCCAGCGCCGTGCGGGCGGCCGTGATGTGCACGATGCTCCAGTTCGCACTGGCCTCGGCGTCGGAGTACGTCGCACTCAACGCACTGGCGGCCGCCGGCTTCGGGATGCTGCTGTGGAACCCCGCCTGGCTGGGCGACATCAGTTTCCAGCTCTCGTTCATCGCCGTCGCGGCCATCCTCGCCTGGGGCGTGCCGCTCTGCCGACTGCTCCATACCCGCCGGCGGGCGCTCAACCTGCTCACGGACGCCCTCGTCATCAGCCTCGTGGCGGGCATCGCCACGGCACCCCTCGTATCGCACACCTTCGGCACAGTCCCGCTGGCGGGACTGCTCGTCAATCCCGTGGCGATCCTCGTGGGAAGTATCGTCGTACTGGGCGGCACCGTCTGGATGATCCTTCCCGTAAACTGGCTCGCCCCGGCCTTCGACGCCGTGCTTTCGGGCACGGCCGGCCTGCTCAACACGCTGGCCCGAGCTGCCGCGGCGCTCCCGGGCGGATATGCCGAATACA
>OBAS01001721.1_pt1 | contig 12207 bp, 10 predicted proteins | sample 1517591 | NCBI WGS metagenome assembly OBAS01 (sample SAMN04571700, study PRJEB22368) | human gut metagenome | biome: human gut; material: stool | host: Homo sapiens | place: Luxembourg | collected 2012-10-05
CTACAATGATCAAAATCACCTCAACAACACCCATTCCTGATTCATCTTTAAAAAAATGCTTTAGAAAATTTCTCATATGTTTTACCCCCTGACCTTTTATGAAAATGTAGATAGTGCTGGAAACATCAATAATACTAAGATAACAACCAACATTACCATCATCGGTGCGAGCAGTTTTGTGCTTGCTTGTTCTCCTTTCCTTTTTGCCTGTTCTTTTTTCTCAAAAAAAGCTCCTTCTTCTTTTAACCTTAGAAACAGATCCGTTGAACCTCTTGTAATACTCTGTACGAGCAGAACAGATAATTTTTGATAAGAAGACAACCCAATCTTTTTGCCCATCTCACCAAATGCTTTTGTCTGTGGAACTCCAAATGAAATCTGTCTGCATGTTTTTTTGATCTGTTCATATACGAAGATTTCTTTTTTGTTTCCTCTTCTTTGTTCTTTCTCGTATTCCGTCGCTACTGCTTCCAATGCAGCCACCACACTCATTCCTGTCCCCAGAAATAAGATCAGATGTTCTATGATCTGTGGATACTCCACCATAGATTGTTCCAATGTCTGTATTCTTTGTTCCTTATATTTTTCATTTTCGTGATACCAGAAAAATATGATCACTGCAATCCCAAGAAATAAAATTGCAGGAATCTGACTTTCATTTTCCGCAGGTAAAAGTCTGCCCTGCCGGATCACATCTGGAAGATAAAACTGTTCCTTCGTAATATGTTTTTCTTCCAATTTCTTAAGATCTGCAATGATCTTTTGTTTTTCTGATACCTTTTTCCCTGAATTCCCAGGAACTACACAGACAGGAATCTTTAAGATTCTTACTTCTCCTTGACATTCCATCCTTGCATCAAGATTCAACAGATAGTCTTTTTTGACATTCTTCGAAAACACATTGCCTTCTTCATCGATGACTGTAGGATCATCACTCTGCCATTGTACCGCAATATTTTCCCCAGGTATCTTTACTGGCATTTCAAGATTTCGTTCCACTTCATTTAATGATTTGTTTTTCGCCACAAGATGTTTTCTTAAATAAGCTTCTCCTCTGTCAAATGCCTGCGTGATCTGGGCTTTTGTATATCCTTTTGGATGAATCTCCAAGGTGTAAATATCATCATCGCTTTTTGTTTTAATACGAATCTGTTGCTCTGTAACTTCGCCGCCCGTTTCATCTCTCGTGATCAGAATTCTACGGTCCTGACTGAAATAAAAGATTATGGTCAGAAAAAGAACGATAAGAAAAATAATAGTCGCCACGCTTATGATCTTCACCTGTTCATACAGACTCTTCCTTACTTTCTCATCTAATTGTTTCTTTGTTCCTATAAAACAGTATCCTATCTCTGCTTTTCTTTTTTCTTTGAGTTCTTCTGGAAGTTTTTCCACGATCTTATTAATCCATTGAAACTTAAATTTCAATCTCAGTCACCCTCTCTGCCCATATATCTGCGATCCACAGACATAAAAGAGAAATCACTGCGACTAAAACTCCGGCAAAACTCTCATACAGTATGTCGAAATATCCAGGATTTGCAATCCTTACATAAAGGAGAATAAAATATGGCATGACAGACATGATCTTTTTCTCCATTTGTTTTGCCGCGATCATCGTGTGAATCTCTTCTTTTGTCTGGATTGCCTGACTTAAATGTTCTATTGTATTTTCCGTGATCTCAATCAGATTCCCACCACTTTTTTTCGCAATTGATATGACCTGTGCAAACTGATAAAATTCTTCCAGACCTACATGTTCCGCCATATCAAAGAGCAGATTATCCACAGGTTCGTTCATTTTGAGCTTGTTTATCAACAATTGAAGTTCTTTTGCCAACAAACTGTGTTCTTCATACATCTCCAGATCATTTTTTGCTGTTTTCAATGCATTTTCAATAGAGTATCCTGCAGATAAACTATTTCCAATAGAAATCATCATTTCACGGAATTCCTTTCGCAGCTTTTCCTTCTCCCGATGCACCTTATGAATTCTTTGTTGTTTCATAAAAACAAACAAATATGGAATCAAAAGAATCGCAAATGCAATTCGGTCAAAAAACAGCCATGCGATCATCACGATATAGCAAATTCCCTTAACCAACTCTTGCTTCTCATATTTCCACAGGCTGATCTCTTGCTTTAAAAGATTCCATAAGTTTCTGATATGCTTCATACTGACCATACTCCTTTAACTTTTTCTGATCACATAATTCTGATCTCATTGTAAGTTCATCATCTTCATTCATCTCAAACAACGGATGTAATGCTACCTGACTCGCCGCCATACCAGTAATCTCTGAAATCTCCATCAGTTTTCGACTTCCGTCAAAGCTTCTTCCAAGATGAATGATCACATCGATTGCAGATGCCATCTGCCCACGGATCGCTTCTACTGGCATATCGACTCCCATCAAGACCATCGTTTCGATTCGCTTAAGCATATCTTTACAACTGTTCGCATGTCCTGTCGAGATGCTTCCATCGTGGCCTGTATTCATTGCATTTAACATAGACAAGGCTTCTTCGCCTCGCACTTCTCCGACGATGATCCGGTCTGGCCGTGAACGTAATGCCGCTTTGATCAGTTCTTTCATATCAACCTGATTTTCCCCCGCTGCATTCGCATTCCTCATCTCTAACCGGACCAGATTATCAATCCCATTAAGTTTCAATTCTGCGGAATCCTCAATTGTTATGATCCTCTCATCTTTCGGAATACAATTTGACATTCCATTGAGCAACGTCGTCTTCCCGCTGCCTGTTCCCCCCGAGATAAAAATGTTATAGCGCGCCCTTACAAGAATCTTCAAAAACTTCGCAATTTCTTCCGAAAATGCTTCCCGTTCACAAAGCCATGCTAATGTCATCGGTTCCTTTGCAAACTTTCGGATTGTCATCGTTGCCCCATCGATCGATATCGGCGGCAAAATGATATTTACTCTCGAACCATCGTTAAGTCTCGCATCCACAATTGGATTTCGTTCATTCACCATACGGTTCGCTCCTGATGCAACCTGCTGAATTACCTGATATAATTTTTCATTATCCGAAAAATGCCCAGGATATCGGTGCAGTTTTCCTTGCCGCTCAATAAAAATATTTTTATAGCCATTGATCATGATCTCCGTCACAGAATCATCTTCTAACAGATCTTGCAGAATATCCAATCTTCGAAGAGCATAAAAAACTTCCTGATTCAAGCGAATCTTGTCAGACAAAAGCAACGGATATTCTTCTGATATTTTCATGATCTCTTCCTGAATCACACCTTTTAAATGTTCATCAGAAATCTCCTGTGAAAAATTCAATTTCTCCATTACTCTTTGTTTCAGCAATTCCTTCAAGGCCACTGCCCCCTTCCTCCTTTGTTCTTCCAGCTCTCAAGCATAACTTCTTCCCAGTTTGTCAATTTCCATACTCCATGTTTTCTCATCTGTTTTTGAAACTTCTTATATTCCATACACCCCAGATCTTGCCGCATAAGAGGAAGAAAAATCCGGTCAAACAACCCAAAGAACTTAAGATCTGGCGGTGATGCGATGCCAATATCAAAAATAATACAAATTCCTGTTTCTTTTAATTTCTCAAAAAACCACTCATAATCCTGCATAGATAATTCTCGATAATCCAGATAACATGAAGCTCCCGCAAATCCTACACAACCATCAAACTTCTTCTGATGTTCCATAAAATATAGTACAATATCTTCTTTGTGTTCTTTGATATAAAACAACAAAAGGTCATCTGTCTCATCTTCTTCAAAGTGTCCATATGGTTGCATTCCAAAATAAATCCACCCATTCGAAGCTGCCATATTCCTTGCAAATGCCGATATCTCCAGTCTTGAAATCGGAGAATATACTCCAAAAATCCGTTCATTTTCAATCTGAGGACTTACATTCAGGCAATGATAGATTCCCGCTGCGATCTCTTTTGCACTCTGGCAATACATCCCACCCATAGATTCATTTGCTCCAATTCGGCAAACCGGAAAATCTCCATGATAATCCGTCTCTTCTGCCAGTACCAGGCATTCAAAATCTCCCTCTTGTTCCTGTTTAAAAAACATCTCCTCATCCGACGTAAATGATGCCGTCATCGGGAAATCTTTCTGGTGATTTAAGTATTCCATCAGCCGTTTTCCATACTGATGGTCTTTGTGATAAATACCGATTGAAATATCCTTCATAGTCCACCTCCTAACAGGCAGATCATGTACGCTGCAAGGATCCCAAATGAAAAATGTATCATTCCATCTTTCATCAGATTCCCATTCTCTGTCTCGTACATCAATAATCTCTTGTTATCCTTACATTGTGTTACATATTGAAATAAGCGAAATAATCGCAGATGGAAGTTCTTCCTCTTCCATAAAAAGATCACGGCATAAATACCGTTACATATAAATGACAAAATCAGAAACCGGGGCATTGCCCGTCCGATAGATATTGCACATACCATCAGCAGCTTCACATCTCCACCGCCAAGGCATCCAATATAGAATAATAATCCACAGCTGATCAGCACAACCAAAACTCCGATCATCATATCTGCTGCCTTCATCCCAGAAACTCCTGCAAGAACCAGCGTGATCAACGCTCCCGCCCCATTGAGCTTATTCGGGATCTTGAAATCTCTGTAATCATAAATTGCTGCCATGATCAAAAATAATAGAATCCATATCTTCATCTTTCCTCCTTCCTTTATGTTCCATTATTTTACATCTATTTACAGTATTTGTCTAGTATTTTTTCTATTATTTTACATAAATACAAAATCCAGTATTTTACTAGCGCACTTTACATCACATTATTACTGCAATAAAAACACCGCTGCCGCATACAACGCAATAATTCCTGGAAGCCCCAACAGTGCACCTGTTCCAATGGACAAGATATTAAGATTGACTGGTGCTGTGATTCCTTTCCGCATACAAACAATGCTGATTCCATATACGATCATCGCACAAAAAGCTCCCCGCAGCAAAAGCACCAGCAAATATGCCGGTTTCCTTACAATTCCGATCATCAGACAGATCATACATCCCGCTGCCACTATGTAAAAGATCATTTCATTTTGTCCCATAAAAAAATCCCTCCTTATGTAATCTTATGTTACATAAGGAGAGATATTCGTTTCTTATATGCTCCTAAGCTTTTATGAAAATAAATTAGACAGCCAGCTGAAAATAGACTGGAAGAAAGCTGCGATCTTATCAAAGATTCCCTGACTTCCTCCAAGCTTATCATATAAATCTTTTGCTTGAGATTTTAACTGAGACACATTCAAATCAAGTCCTGAAATCTTATCCATCAGACTCTGTATCTTCGCTCGGTCTGCATCAGAAAGATTGATATTTAAATCTTTTGCAGACTCTTCAATCGCCTGTTTGATCTCAGATGGAGATGACAGATTATCTTTTGCAACTTTCTGTTTGACATCTGCGATCAGTTTCTCTGCATCGTCAGAACCGATATTTTCCGCAACTTCTCCCGTTGTGATCAACTCGTCTGTCGCTGCATCTTTGCTCTTTTCTGGAATCTTCTTTCCTGTCATTTCTTCGTAGGCTTTCATAACGCCAACCAATGCTGCTGTTCCAGAAATCTTAAATGGACCAGCTACTTTTACATCGGCATTCTTGATCCCTGCTGTGATCAGAGCATTTCGATACATTCCAGATGTGCAGTAAGAGATATTCTGTTTTGTGACATTCACTCCATTTCCATCATCTTTCTGTTCTACAGTCACAGAAGATAATGCTCTTGTTCCGATCACTCTGCTTGATAGATAGCTGTCCAAATATTCATGTTCATCTTTATTTGTTACAGTAATAACTTTATAGTCGCTATTATCATCTAAATCCAGAAGTTCTAACACTTTCTTTTTCTGGGAAACTGTTAAGTCAGCTCCAAGTGCCAGATATTTCTGATCAACGCTGTCTGCTTTGACAGTTACAGATGATAATGCCATTGCGACACAAAGTCCTGCTGCAAGGAATTTTCCAATAAACTTTCTCATAAATCCTTTTCCTCCTGCTTGTTAATTTCTTTCATCATAGCAAAAACATCTCTGACTTTCAATATGCCAAAATCATAAGAATTTCTTACGAAAATTTATATTTCTTTAACTGCAGCTTTTTTCTTTCTTCTGAAAAAAGCCGTGATCAGAATAAAAATAACAAATCCCACAACACTTAAGATTGCCCCTTCCTTAAACCCAGAAGATACATACGTTAGTGAAACTTTATGCTTTCCTTCCGGCACTTTCACTGTCAAAAATGCTTTCCCAAGTGCTTTTGTTTTCACTTTCTTGCCATCAATCTTCACCGTCCATCCTTTATCGTATGGAATTGAGAAAAATAACATCTGATCTTCCTGTGCATGGATCGTTCCACTTAGATGATTTCCTTTGGCACTGGTAAGTTTCCATGCATTTTCCTGCATTCTCTGTGCAAGTTCTTCCATCACTTCTTCATCAAGTTCCGCTGCTGTCAGTCTTACAACTCCAGACATTTCATTATCTTGTTTGAGTTGCATTTTGATGCGGATCTCATCACCTTTCTGCACATTTCCAAGATAAATGATCTGTGAATCCAGCCTTCCCGTCAAAACCTGTTCTCCATTTTTCTCGATCACAGTATTTTCTACCTGGCTTCCATCAAAATGAATATACAACCGCCTTGTTTTTGTTGATCTGATCGTAAATACCATGTTATCTGGTCGTGCGGATGTATTTTCAAATACATATTCTCCATCACCATTATCGGATGTGATCTTACAATCGTTTAATTGCGGCTTAGCTGTTTTGACCATATGAAACAACTCATCAACATCAAATGCACTCGTTGCCAGATCATTTTGTACATAAAATGGATTATAATCTTCATAATCCCAAGTTTGTACCAAGTCATCCATCGTATAGGCAAGTGCTGTTCGATAAGGATTTTTATAAACCGTGACATTTCCAACACTTTCTTTTAGTGAAAATTCGGTATATTTCGTATCATATGGACGGTAAATCTGATATTTCATGGACATCAGATTATTTGTAAATGGCGTTGCACCTTCATATAAATATTCATTTACACCCGTGTAGAATCCAAGCTGATCCATCATATCGACAACGTTTCCCTGTGCTGTGGAACCAAACAAGGTCATTCCATTTAAGGTATGCCAGATACTTTCATCAAGCATACGCCCACTGATCAATTCCATTCTTGTCTCTACATTTTTCTGATACTCTTTTTTTACTTCTGTGATAGCTTTGGTATCCTGAAAATAACTATCTGTATCGACGGTTCCATTTTTCTGAAATCCCATCACTGTCATCGCTGCGGTTTCTACTATAAATAAGAAACAGATCAATGTTGTAAATATTTTCTTCCTGAAAATCTTCTTCTGATATAATGCGAAACAAATCATATAAACTGCGATCGCTGCAACTGTTGCGTAAACCGTTTTCATTTCCAATTTCACTGTCGACGTTTTCATTGTGATTCCGATCAAAATACCGCATAGGATCACTGCAAAATAAATCCACAGTGAAACTTTTCTTTTGCCTCTTACCAACACACAATATCCTTCATACGCCATCGCAAGCAATGCAAAAATATACAAAAACGCAAAGCGGTTTGGAATTCCATACTGATCATGAAAACCATGCCAAACATAACCTAAGACAGGCATATTGAAACTAAAAAATAAAAATACAAGTAATAACAATCTTCGAATCTTATCGATCAGGCGAATTTCTCTAACTGCCAGATAAAATCCTGCCATTAATAAGGTTAAGATTCCACAATATAAATTGATCTTACTGTCATCTACCGCCATCGTAAGCGGTGTTGTCCCAAGAAAATGTCTGGAAAACAGATTTCCAAATGTTCCATACCATAATTCTTTTGGAAATTGTAATTTGGCTGAGGATGTCTGCATGATCCCAAGGTAAGCTGGCAGTAACACAACTGCTGCCATTACTCCAGATAACAGTGAATATCCTGCAAAGCGGAATCCATTTGTAAAAAATTCTTTGACATTTTTATGTGGATATAGTAAATACCACAAGATTAAAAATAAACATGTCATATAGGACATATAAAAGTTACACCATAAAGAAATAAATAATGCAAAACAATAAAGTCTTCCATCATGTTCTTTGATCAGCTTATCAATACCATACAAAATGAGTGGAAGCATCATCATGACTTCCATCCACATAATATTCCAACTGTAGCCAACCATATAACTGCATAATCCATATGCCATTCCGAACGCAACAATGGATATCTCATCCTTTCCACAGCGTTTTCTAAAATAAAATGCGGCTGTAAAGCAGCACAGTGCGATCTTTAAGACATACAAATGACTTAATATCATCGTAAGCATTGATTTCGACACAAGTGCGATCACCAGATTTAGTGGACTTGCCAGATAATACGCCCAGAGTCCAAGGAAATTGTATCCAAGACCTGCATGAAAGGAATAAAACATCGAATCCATGCTTTTTAATTTTTCCTGATAATCTGCAAAAAAGGGCAAATACTGATGCAATGCATCAACGATCAGAAATGATTCACTGCCAAATGGCTGTATCTTCTCTGCGATCGCGATTCCTTCTAATAGAAGAACCGGCAGAAAAAACGAGAGTAACAGATACTTATGAGTTTTCAATATGTCTTTGATTTTGTTTGTCATGTCTGCTCCATTCTTTTACACGGTGATTGATTCCCATGATCATATGATATCTTTTTTTGATCATGGATGTGATCGAACCATGGGTCAATTCCGTAACATTTCCCCCATGTCTTCGATAATAAATAAGAGGTTCCTCCAAAAATACAACTTTCCCGAGTTGTTCTGACAGCAATCCGATCCATTGGTCATGAATCCAGATGTCATCTGGGATCGGCAGAATTCTTTTCATTGCGGATCTTCTGACCGCCATACAGCATCCGATATAGGAATTCTTTTTCATATTCTTCCAGAAGCCTGTTCCGCTATTTCTCCACTCAAAAGTGGTTTGATCTAAAGATGAAAGTTTTTCATCTACAATCTGCGCATCATGAACAACTGCCATCACTTTCGGGTCTTCAAATACACGCTCAATCTCTCTCATTTTATTTTTTTTCCACACATCATCCTGATCAGATAAGAAGATGATCTCCCCTCGACAATGCTTAAATGCATTCTCAAAATTTTTTACGACACCCTTCCCAGGTCCTTTAATTATGCGGATTCTTTGGTCGTTTCGGGCCCAATCCTCAAGTATTGCTTCTGATCCATCACTAGCATCATCCACTGAAATGATCAGTTCATCTGTCTCTTCCATATTATCAAGAATCGATCTTATTTGCTCATCTATATATTTCGCGCCATTATAAAAGGCCATTGCCACAGATTTCATACTAATTTCCTTCCTGCGTATTGATTTTCTTGAAATATTATACCATATCTTATATAATAATTCTAAGACAAAGGCGTCATTGAGAAAAGAGGCGTTTTCCGACCTCTTTTTGTTTTATCTTTTGGGATGTGCCAACACCCATTTGAAGAAGATACCCTCTGTTTTAAACACACATATCATTATGACTTATAAGGAGGAAACAAAATGTCATACGTAGATGAAGTGATCGAGCAGGTAGTTGCTCAGAACCCAGCAGAACCTGAATTCCATCAGGCTGTAAAAGAAGTTTTAGAATCATTAAGAGCCGTTGTTGAAGCAAACGAAGAAGCTTTCAGAAGAGATGCTCTTCTTGAACGTCTTGTAAACCCAGAACGCCAGTTCAAATTCCGTGTACCTTGGGTAGACGACAAAGGACAGGTTCATGTTAACACAGGTTACCGTGTACAGTTCAACAGTGCGATCGGACCATACAAAGGTGGTTTAAGACTTCACCCATCTGTTAACCTTGGAATCATCAAATTCTTAGGATTTGAACAGATCTTCAAAAACTCTTTAACAGGACTTCCTATCGGTGGTGGTAAAGGTGGATCTGACTTCGATCCTAAAGGAAAATCTGACCGTGAGATCATGGCATTCTGCCAGAGCTTCATGACAGAGCTTTGCAAATATATCGGAGCAGATACAGACGTTCCTGCTGGTGATATCGGAACTGGTGCAAGAGAGATCGGTTACATGTTCGGTCAGTATAAGAGAATTCGTGGACTTTATGAAGGAGTTTTAACAGGTAAAGGTTTATCTTATGGTGGATCTTTAGCTCGTACAGAAGCTACAGGATACGGACTTCTTTACTTCACAGACGAAATGTTAAAATGTAATGGTAAATCTATCAAAGGTGCTACAATTGCTGTTTCTGGAGCTGGTAATGTTGCTATTTACGCAATCGAAAAAGCTCAGCAGTTAGGTGCTAAAGTTGTTACAGCTTCTGACTCTACAGGATGGATTTATGACAAAGATGGTATCGATGTTGAATTATTAAAAGAAGTAAAAGAAGTAAAACGTGCTCGTTTAACAGAATACGCTGCTGCTCGTCCAAGTGCTGAATATCACGAAGGAAGAGGAGTTTGGTCTATTCCTGTTGACATTGCTCTTCCATGTGCAACTCAGAACGAATTACACTTAGAAGATGCTAAACAGTTAGTAGCAAACGGATGTTACGCAGTTGCAGAGGGTGCTAACATGCCTACTACATTAGAAGCTACAGAATACTTACAGAAAAACGGAATCTTATTCGCACCTGGTAAAGCTTCTAACGCTGGTGGAGTTGCTACATCTGCTCTTGAAATGTCTCAGAACAGCGAAAGATTAAGCTGGACATTTGAAGAAGTTGATGGAAAATTACAGAACATCATGGTTAACATTTTCCACAACTTAGATGACGCTGCAAAACGTTACGGAATGGAAGGAAACTATGTAGCTGGTGCTAACATTGCAGGATTCGAGAAAGTCGTAGATGCAATGACAGCTCATTGTTTAATCCTTAAGAAGAAAGAAGAATGTTCCCGTGGGACGGAATGTTCAATTAAAATAATGTCATGTGTATGTAGAAAGCGGAGATCCTTTATGGATTCTCCGCTTTTTGGGTTTTATTTATTTGCTTTTAATTTCGGTGTTCTTATGATCTGTACGATCAATGGAATAACCATGATAAACCATACGATCGGTTCTGCTACGATAACACCTGCATATCCCATCAAAGGAACTAATGTAAATGCGATCACCACTTTTCCGACCATTTCTAATCCACTGGATACTAATGGTGTGATCTGATCCCCGATTCCTTGCATAACATTTCTTACTATGCTGATGACCGCTGGCACATAATAAAAGATCGTATTAAACTTCAGGTAATTTGTTGCATTTACAATGACTACATCTTTGTGACTTCCTGTAACCATATGGACTAACTGCGGTCCGATCGTATAACTTGCGATCATCGCAAAAGTTGACCAGACACATGTATAAATAATCGCTAGTTTCATACCTTCCTTAATTCTGTCAACTTTCCCAGCTCCCATATTCTGACCACAGAATGTTGCCATCGTCTGGCCAAAGACACTGAACATGATCATATATATTTCTGTGATCTTTCTTGCCGCTGTATGGGCTACGATAATTTCCTGCCCAAGCTTATTGATCGCTGTCTGTAATGTAAGTGATCCAATATTCACAAGAGAACTCATAAATCCCATAGACATTCCTGTCGCCAGCATTTCTTTGATCATTTTAGATTCCAGATCTTTAAAATCATTTTTATTCAAACGTAATAATTCGTACTTATGAATCATATAAAAACAACAAATGACCAATGCGATAAACTGTGCCAACACAGTTGCTGCTGCCGCACCCCATGTTCCCGTTTTCCATACGGCAACAAATAAAAGATCCAGTACGATATTTAATCCTACAGAAATCGCAAGGATCAATAATGGTGTTAACGTATCTCCGATGGCACGCATCACCGCCATTAAGATGTCATAAAACATCGTGACCCATAAACCAATGATAATGATCAGTATATATTGTTTCGCTTCGATAAATAATTTACCTGGAACATTCAAAAATCCTAAAATCGGATTGATAAATACCGTTCCGATCAAGATTAAAATAGCAGAAACGATCACTCCTAACACAAGTGCGATCACAAATGATCTTCGAACTCTCTTTTTATCACCTGCTCCAAATTTCTGCGCTGTAATGATCGCAAATCCATTGGCCAGACCTAATAAGAAACCAACGATCAAG
>OBAS01001732.1_pt1 | contig 12154 bp, 8 predicted proteins | sample 1517591 | NCBI WGS metagenome assembly OBAS01 (sample SAMN04571700, study PRJEB22368) | human gut metagenome | biome: human gut; material: stool | host: Homo sapiens | place: Luxembourg | collected 2012-10-05
ATTCTTTGTTGAACCAAAAAATTTTGAGCACTTATTGTAATCATTACTTGTGATACAAGCATCAAAAAGTTTCCTAAGGCTTGTTGTTCCATAGGAGTTAAATCTTGTGACATAATAATACCTATAAAATAAGCAAGAGTTGCTTGTTCATTAGCAGTTAAATTTAAGATAAAACTTGCATATGTTTTACACTCTGGTGCTTTAATATTATTGTAAACGTTTCTATTCACATATTAGTTTATGACTTAAATAGACAAATGTACTTTACATTAAGTTCTTTCTTTTGAAAAAAGGAACTAATATTTCATGAATTATTAATGGGATTGAACTTAAAGCCAATAACCATAACCATTCATACCAACTTAATCTTGTAGTCTTAAAGAAATCAGATAAAATAGGTATTTCAGTTACTAACACTTGTAATAAAATTCCTATAGCTAACGCAACTATAAACATCCAGTTCTTTGATTTAAATAAGTTAAATACTGACTTTTTAATATTTGACATTCCCAACATATGGAATAACTGTGACATTCCTAAAGTTGTAAATGCAAAGGTTTGAGAATGTCTTAATATTTCTTCATCAGACAAAGCTTGCATTAAATGCTTCCAGCTAAATGATTGACTTAGTTCAAACATTTCTGATATAGGATTAATTAAGAAAGCACACATGGTCATAAAGAAAATAACAAATCCATAAAAAATAGTGAATACAAATCCACCATTAGCAAATAAACTCTCTGATGCTTTTCTTGGTTTTTGTTTCATATTGTCTGGATCAATATCGTCTCTTCCTAACGCTAATGCAGGTAAAGAATCTGATATCAAATTAACCCATAAAATATGAATAGCTAATAACGGCATTGGAAAGCCAATGAGAACAGCAAAAAACATAGTCATTACTTCTCCAAAATTACTTGAGAGTAAAAACAAAATAGATTTTTTAATATTGGCATATATGCCTCTTCCTTCTTCAACAGCTTTTTCTATAGATGCAAAGTTATCATCTGTTAAGACCATATCCGCACTATTCTTAGCAACATCTGTGCCAGTAATACCCATTGCCACACCAATATCTGCTGCTTTTAAGGAAGGGGCGTCATTTACACCATCACCTGTCATAGCAACAATATTATCGTTTGCTTTATAAGCCTTTACTATATCTACTTTATTTTGTGGTGAAACTCTAGCAAAAACAGAAACGTTTGATACTTTTTCTTTTAATTCATCTGCGCTTAGTTTATTTATTTCATCACCAGAAAGACACTCTTCAATGTTATTAGCTATACCAATCTCTTTAGCAATAGCAAAAGCAGTATCTTTATGATCTCCTGTAATCATAGCTGTTTTAACACCAGCTTGTTTTAGTTTATAAACAGCGTCTTTAGCCTCTAATCTTGGAGGATCTATCATACCTACAAGACCAACAAAAATTAAATCATCTTCATTAATTTTACTACTTTCGTGATAAGCAAAAGCTAATACTCTATATGCTTCTTTAGCCATCTTTGAAGCAGATTCATTTATATTTTTTATATCTTGATTACTAATTTTTCTAACTATCCCATTAATGGATATTCTAGTAACTTTTTTCAAAATACTATCTAAAGCCCCTTTGGTATAAACTACATATTTGTCATTTACCTTATGTTGAGTTGACATTAGTTTTCTAATTGAATCAAATGGAAGCTCATCAATTCTTGGTTCAGAATCTTTTTCTACTTGTTCTTTCTCTAAACCGAAAATTTTAGCGTAATCCAAAAGTGCTAACTCTGTCGGATCTCCAAATCTTGTTCCTTTAATTGAGGCGTTTGAACAAAGCATCATGCCTTTAGCTAAAAATTTAGCATCATCATTACCTTTTATATCGTTAACGTTATATGTAATATTATTTACACATACCTTTTTTACTGTCATTCTATTTTGAGTCAATGTTCCAGTTTTATCAGTACAAATTACACTAACAGCACCTAAAGTTTCAACAGAAGGCAATTTTCTAACAATTGTATTTACCTTTACCATTCGCGTAACACCCATGGCTAACACAATAGTAACAACTGCTGGCAATCCTTCTGGAATAGCTGCTACAGCAACTGAAATTGACATAACGAGTAATTCAGAAAAAACTGGGTTAAATGACTCCCAGTTTTTAAAAGCTGGGATATTATGCAATAGTCCAATTATTAGCATCAATACACATACTACAACACAAATAATTCCTAAAATTTTGGATAGTTCAGCTAATCTTTTTTGAAGTGGAGTCTTTTCCGCCTCATTATTAGAAAGCATATTAGCTATCTTACCAATTTCTGTCTTCGCACCTTTAGCAACAACAATTCCTTCTCCTCTTCCATAGCTAATTGGGGTAGACATATATGCCATATTTACTTTATCAGCAATCGGTACTGAATTAGATAGAACTATATTAGCATCTTTTTCTACTGGAACAGATTCACCTGTTAAACTTGATTCGTCTATTTTCAAATTAATAGATTTGGTTAGTCTTATATCGGCTGGAACGATATTACCCTCTTCTAAAATTACTAAATCACCTGTGACTAAATCTTCAGCTTTAATTTCGCTTAATTTTCCATTTCTTTTAACTATACACTGAGGTGAAGAAAGTTTTTTTAAAGCATCTAGAGCTTTTTCAGCTTTAGATTCTTGAATCGTACCTACTATGCTATTTAAAAAAATTACAACTAAAATAATTATTGCATCCGCCCATTCTTTTAAACATAAAGAAATAATGGCTGCTCCTATTAACACAAAAATCATAGGATTACAAAATTGTAATAAAAATTTAATTATTAATGGTTTCTTTTTCTTTTCTGGAAGAGAGTTTTTGCCTTCCAATTTTAACTTTTCTAATGCAACTTCTTGGCTTAATCCATCCTCTAACGATGTATTAAGCTCTTTTTCAAGATATTTAATATCTCTAATTTCAAACATAATAACTAACCCTCCAGTAATTAGGTTATCAATATTTTGACTTATAACTATATATATGTCAATACGCCATTAAAATGACAAAAGCGGACTTTATCTGTCCGCTTAGTAGGGCTGCTTTTGGAGGTGAGTAAGCATTTATTACTTACGCTATATACTATTCTAAAATGTGATTAAAATAGGCTGTAATTGCCTAATTTTAATGAATTTTTTATAAAATAGGCTTATTAACTAATCATAAATTTTAAAAAAACATATTTTGTGCTATTATTTTACTGGTGAAATTATGAGAATCGATAAATATTTAAAAGTAACACATATTATAAAAAGAAGAGAAGTAGCAAAGAAAATGCTCGATGCTGGATTTGTTTCTATAAACGACAAAGTAGCAAAACCTGCTAGTGATGTTAAAGTTGGAGATATAGTGTGTATTTCAAATCCAAATGGTCAAAAATTAACTATTGAAGTTAAAATATTAAAGGAAAGTTGCCCACTGAATAAAGTTAACGAATTATATGATATAAAGTAATAAATAAATTTGTTCTTCATATTCTTTAATGGTGAATATGAATGGAACAAGAGAATAAACTTAAAAGCAATCATAAAGTCGAAATAACCGATAGAAATGAAACAAAAATAACTTGTGTAAACAAGCTAAATTCTTTTAACGATAAAGAATTTTATCTTGAAACAGATTTCGGTAATATGCAAATTACAGGATCTAATATGACATTAGGTAAAATGGATGTAGAAAATAAAGTTTTAGTTATAAACGGAAATATTAATTCTTTACGTTATTTAACTAAAAATTCCAAAGATATAAATTCATCTATTTGGAAAAAACTTTTTAGATGACGAATCTTTTATCGCAAGCACAAGGAGTTTTTGGATCTTTCTTTTTAGGAATGATTTTTTTACTTCTTTGGAGCGTTTTTAATAGAGCATTTTATAAATATAATGGAAAGTTGTTTAGATTGCTTTTTGAACTGTTTTTCTTTATATTTTATTTTTATTTATATTTTAAATTTCTAATTGTATTCACAAAAGGCGTCTACAATATATTTTATTTTATAAGCTTTGGGTTAGGAGTTATAGTTTACTATAAATTTTATCATCCAAAATTTTTAATTGTTATTGAAGAAGTATCTGAAGCATTATCAAAGCATATTCTTACTCCTTTAAAATTGAAGATTGAGTTCTTTTGTGATAAGATAAAAAATGCATCAAAGGAGATTTTAAACAATGGCAAAAAAACAAAGCTTTATAAATCGATTAATAAATATTACCTCCGTTTTTGTCATAATAGGAGCTATAACAGCAATATCAATTCTAGTAACAAAATACGTGCAAACAGTAAACGAAAACAAAAAATTAGTGGCAATAAAAACAAGAATAGAAAATGACTACAAAGATTTGTTGGATCATTCAGAAAAACTTAAAGATGACACTTATTACTCTTTATATTTTGAAGATAAATACCTTGTCATTGATAAGGACAATATTATCGTTGAATTCAAATGAGCTTTAAAGCTCATTTTTTATTTGCTTCGACACTATTTATTATTATTCGCTCTATCACTTTTTTATAGTTAGTTGAGGTGGTAGAAAATGTTAAAAAAAGAAGCTTTAAAAAACACTTGTAAAAAAGGATTATTAGATAATTTAAAAATTAATAGAAGTAGTATTTTGAAATTATCGTTAATTTTATTTTTACTTGCATCTACACTATTAACTAGTGATGCTTTTTTATTTAATCCATTTTATGTTCCACTTTTAGCTTCATCTTTATTGCTTAATAATATTTTCTTTATTTTGGTATATGCTATTTCAATTACTATATCCTTTATTAAGAACTTAAATTATGGCTTTGAAATATCATTTATAGGAATAGTCTTCTTACTCTTCACATTAATCCCATTTAAAACTAAGAATATTTTCTTTAATAAATCTTTTTCGTTAACTTTAACTCAACTATCTTTTGGAACTATATATTTTGTTACCTCACCTACATTAGAATCGTTAATAACAATTATTGTATCATTTTTTATCTCAATTCATTTTTTCTATACCATTGATAAGTTTTTTTCTTTTGTTGAATACTATAAAAAAGTCGATGAAACAACATTATTCTTTCTTATATCTTATTTATCTATTATATTTTATAGATATCAATATTTATCTTTATCGTTAATTTTCATATCATTAATATTTTTGTACTCAGTTAATTCTGATTTTAAAGTTCGCTTAAGTTTATTGTTTGTAAGTTTATTAATTTTAAATTATGTTACTAGAATAGAATCATATACTATCTTTATTTTATTATCGCCTTTCGCTTTAGTATTTTTACCAAAAAAGAAAGTATATATTTCAATAATCACTTTTTCTCCTCCAATTCTATATGCTCTATTTTTCCATAATTTTTATAGAGAAGAACTATTTTACATAGTTTCTTTTTCTGCAATTACATCTTTTTTATTAATAGATTACGTTAATAACATAATTTATAATCCTCAACAAAATACAACACCCATATTTGAATTAAATAAAAACATTTCTCTACTCAAAGAGTATTTATCTTTATTAAAAGATAGCTGTGTTAGAGAATCTATTTCTCCTCAAGCCAAAACAGAATTAATGCTTAATAAAGAACTATGCTATAAATGTGACATGTGTAAAAATTGCACATTAAAAGACGAGTTTGTTTCTCTTCTGAACACAAACATTACAAATGAAGAAAAAGAAAGAATTACACGTATATGTGAATATCCTAACAAGTTTATATACAGGTTAAGAACTTTAAAGCCTATATATGAACGAGAAACAATAAAATCTCAATTAGAAAGTGTCGATAAAATAGCAAAGGAAAAAGAAATTAATAGAATAATTAAACCTATTGATAAATTATTAGAATTTAAAGATGATGAAAAAAATTATATAGATGAAATATCAAAAAAATATACTTCAATTATTTCGATAAATAATATTGAAAAAGGACTATTAATTGAAAGTAACGCTAAATTATCTGATGACTATCTCATCGAAACTTTAAGCAATATTGTACATAAGCCTTTAACGTTAGAATCGTATGAGTATTCTATGCTTTCACATTCATATCACTATCATTTTTCTTATAAAACAAAATATACAATTAAAATTAAAGCCGTATCATCAGCCTATAATAAAATATCTGGCGATACATATTCCTCTTTTATTTATTCGAATAACTTTCATTTCATATTGTCTGATGGTATGGGACATGAAGATGATTCATATTTAACTTCTAAATACCTTACAAACGTTTTTAAGACAACGTTAATGCTTAATTTAAACATTGACGAAGTAATCGATGAAACAAATAGACTTTTAAAATTAAAATCTAGTTCAGAAGATTATGCAACTTTGGACTATTTAAAAATAAATTTAAACACTTTAAACACAACACTATATAAATTTGGAAGTTACATTTCATATCTTTATAGAAATTCAAAATTATACGAGTTAAGCAAAATAATGTTGCCTTTAGGAATTATCGATGATCCTGATATTGATCCACTACATTTTGAACTATCGTCTAACGATATAATTTTATTAGCCACTGATGGAATAAATGAAATTACATATCCATTTTTAAAAAGCTGTTTTGAAGAATCAAACAATTTAGATATTATTTTGGATAGAATATTAAACAAAGCTAAAGAAAATCAAAGCGATGATATTACTATTATCCTACTTAAACCTCAAGAAATGTGATAGTATAAGTTTATGAAAAATTTAGAAGACTTAAAACTATCACTAAAAAAGTTGAATTTAAAAAAAGACGACTTATTAATTGTCGCTTTTTCTGCAGGTCCAGATTCAACAGCACTAGTTTATATGCTTAAAGAATTAGGATATACAAACGTTAAACTAGCTTATGTAAACTACCACGATTCAGAGTTTGTCCCTTTAGAACAAAAACTAGTTAACGAAACTTCTAAAGATAGTGGATACGAGCTTTTTCAAAACAATGTATATCTAGAAGATGTTAGTGGTCAAAATTTTGAAAATTGGGCTCGTGTCTATAGATACAATTTTTTTGCTTCCTTAACAAAAACACTTAACGCTAAAGGAACTCTTACAGCCCATCATAAAGACGATTTGATTGAAACTTATTTAATTCAAAAAAGCAGAAGTTCACTCGTAACTCATTATGGCCTTCGTGAAATATCAGTTATAAATAATATATATATTTATAGACCATTATTAAATTATACAAAACAAGATTTAATCGACTATTTAAACGAAAACAAAATTCCATACTATGATGATATTACAAACAAAAATACATCTCGTTTAAGAAACAAAATTAGAACATTTAAGCTAAATTCCGAAGAAATTTCTACACTTTTAGAGGAAATAAGCTTTAAAAACGAAAATTTATATTTAATTTCAAAACAAATAGACTCATTATGTCAAAAAGCAAAAATAGATTATAAAGAATACTCAACTTTATCTGATGAAATTAAAAAAAGACTTTTATGGAATAAAATAAGTCAAGTTATGCCTTTTATAACTGAGAAAAAAGTACAGTCACTGGTTAATAAATGCTTAGAATTTTTAAAAAATAATAAACCTGGAACAATATATTTAATTGACGATTATTATTTATATCAAGATTCGCAATACTTCTTTATTTCTAAGTATTTAACCACTAATCCTTATGAATATACAATTGAAAGGGCTGGAATATATTCGTTTGAAACTATCTCAATTGATTTAACAGATGGTCGAGTTTTTAACGTCTTTGATTACTCTTATCCAATTAAAATTAGATGCATTAAATCAGGAGATAAAATATCAACTAAGCTTAAGACCAAAAATGTTAAACACTTTATCAAAAGCCAAAAAGTTCCTGTTTACTTAAGAAATTTATATCCTGTTATAGAAGATAAAAATGGGAACGTAATATACGTCCCATTTTATTCAGATATAACAAATCATCTAATCCCGTTAACAATTAAATTAATTCATTAATTATTTTTTATAGAATATAAGCTTGATAATATATTGTATAGCAACACTAAATAATCTGGAGTTCTATTTACATATATAATCATTCTTTTTTGTGTAAATCTAACGATTATATCGTTAGAAAAATTAGATAGTGCTTTTTCTATCAAATTTATAACTCCATCTCGAGCCATAAATTGTGGAGATATTGTAATAATATATTTATCGATATTCTCTACAAAGTTTTCCACAAAAGTATCATTGAGATATATTTCGATTTCTTTTTTTAAGAATAAATTTCTTACTTCTTCAGGAATCGGTCCATATATATCTCTAATTTTAGCTTCGTAATCTTGAAGATCTTTAAATGTCGTTATCTCATTTAATTCTTGATACATTGAAATTCTATCAGAATCTGAAGCATAAGAAGGTGGAATATGACTATCTAAACTAAATGACAATTCATATTTAATAATCAGAGGTTTATTTTCCTTACTTTGATCAGATATATTTTTTTCATTCATTACTTCTTGTAATAGTTTCATATAAGCATCATAGCCAACTGAATCTATAAATCCTGCTTGCTCTTTGCCTAAAATATCTCCTGCTCCTCTAATATTTAAATCTTGGTTAGCAATCTTATAACCTGAGCCTAATTCAGTGAAATCTTTTATAGCTTTAAGTCTTTTTTGCCCTTGTTCTGATAAATTGTTGTACTCTTTATAGAATAAATACGCATAAGCTAAACGATTGCTTCGTCCAACTCTTCCTTTTATTTGATATAACTGTGCTAGTCCAAAGTGATCTGCATCTTCGACAATAATAGTATTGACATTAGGAATGTCTAAACCTGTTTCTATAATAGTTGTACACACCAAAATATCTATGTCTCCATCGTAAAACTCATTCATAACGTCGCCTATTTCATCTGCTGAAAGGGCACCATGAACTACTTTAACTACACAACTAGGAAACATATCTTGTATTTTTTTGGCCTTACTATAAATCGAATCTATTCTATTATGTAAGTAATAAACTTGCCCTCCACGACCAAGTTCACGAGCAATTACTTCTTTAATTAACCCTTCGTCATACTTTGTTACGTATGTTTTTATTGGCATTCTATTTTGTGGTGCTTGAGTTAATAAAGATAGAGATTTAACATTCAAAAGAGACATTTGTAATGTTCTTGGAATAGGTGTAGCTGACAATGTCAAAACATCAATATTTGTCGTTATCTCCTTTATTCTTTCTTTGTGAGTAACACCAAAACGTTGTTCTTCGTCTATCACTAATAATCCTAAATTATTAAACTCTATCTCTGAGCCTAATATTTTATGAGTACCTATAATTAAATGAATTCTTCCTTCTTTAATTTTTTTAATATAATTCTCAATTTCTTTTTTTGGCGTGAAGCGTGACAACATCGCAATTTCAACGCCATAACCTTTAAATCTTTTAATTGCAACTTCATTATGTTGTTTAGCTAAAATCGTTGTAGGGCATAAAATAGCAGCTTGTTTTCCACTTAAAATTGCTTTGTAACAAGCTCTAAAAGCAATTTCAGTTTTTCCAAATCCAACATCACCTGCTAAAAGTCTATCCATTGGATGTGGACTTTCCATATCTTTAGATATATCGTCCCAAGCTTTTTGTTGTGAATCAGTTAATTTGTATGGAAAATCGTTAGCAAAAGCGTGTTCCATCTCTTCTTCATGCATAAAAGCGTATCCTGGTTTAGCCATTCTTTCTGCGTTTATTGCTAATAATTTATCAGCTAAATAAGAAACACGTTTTTTGATTTTTTCTTTTCTTCTAGCCCAAGAAGTTCCACCTATTTCATCAAGAGAAGGAACGGAGCCTTCCTTACCTGCATATTTTCTAATAAGCTTAAATTTAGATAATGGCACGTATAAATAATTATCTTCACCAGCATACTGAACTTTTAAATAGTCTAGTCCATTAAGATCAAAAACACCGATATATTTACCTATACCGTAATCTTCATGAACTACAAAATCACCTATTTCTAAATCGTCAAATTTCTTTAAAATCTTTGCTTCTTTGAATCTCGTTAAGAACTTTCCACTTTGTTTTGCTAATCCAAAAATTTCGTTAGAAGAAAGAAAAACTTCTTTTTCGCTAGAAATTAAAAAACCACTATTAATACCAAAATCAACAATTTGAATTCTACCAACTTCTGGATAAATTGAATATGCAACATTTTCTTCATCAAGATGATTTATAAGAGTTTCTCTTCGTTCATTTGTAAGACAAATTTTAACGTTGTTTCCATCATCGATTAAATTACTTATGAAGTTTGTTGAAGTTGCTAAATTTGTATTGTGATATGAAATATCGACAGTTTTAAACTTGCACTCTTCGTTAGTTATATTAACATGATTGAGGCTTAAAAGGACTTCTTCTGGTGAGTCGTATATTCTTTCTTTTTCTAATGCTTGTCCATTTTTATATAAATCGTTAAAGAAGTCTATCTCTTCATTTTCAAAATTATTAGCTGAGGATAAAAAATCTATTGGATGATAAATGTAGACTTGGAATTCACTTAAATAATCACTAACTGTCTTGCAATTGTCATCAAAATAAAGAAGATATCTTGAATTTGTTTCGTCCATACCTTCATTTAATATTCTATCTAAATTTGGTCTTACTCTCTCTGACAATTCATCGAATAAAAGCTTAGGTAATTTTCTTTCTGATAAAGCTTTAAGTAGTTTTTCAGATCCAACCTCTTTTTCTTCTTTTGACAAAGAAAATTCACTAGCTGGAACTATAGTAATGGATTCAATTTGTTTATATGATATTTCTGTTTCAGGATGAAAAACTCTTATCTCTTCAACTGTCTCATCAAAGAATTCAATACGAATTGGATCCAAGTAATTTGCAGACCAAATATCTAAAATTTCACCCCTTAAAGCATATTCGAAGCAATGTTGAACTTTATTAACTCTAGTGTATCCTGCTAAAGAAATTTTTTCAATTAACTCTTTACGTGAAAAGTCTTTGTTTATCTCTAAAGTAAAAATACGCGATTGAAAAGTCTCTTTGCTTCTAATCAATCTTATAGTAGCTGCGCTATGAGTGATGAATATTACAGGTTTATCTAAGCAAGTTGATGTTAAGGCGTTTATTCTTTCTTCAACCATTTCTTTACTTGTACCGATCGATTCAATTCTTAAAACTTCATCAAACGGATAAAAGACAACGTCATCTTGATTTAAATAATCCATCAAGCCATCCATTAAAGTCTGAGCATCATATAATGTTGGTAAGCAGACAGCAATTTTTCTAGGCTTTCTTAAAAATGAAGCACTTAAAACAAGGCTTAAGGAATTTATATTACTTAAGCTAATATCTTCATATGATTCAAATCTATTTAATTCACCATTAAACGGAATAAGATCTAAAAACTCTTTAGAATTCATTTATTAACCTTAACATTAAATAAGCTAGCAGTCTTATTGAAGTTTCCTTCTTTTATATAATTTTCGATTGCTTTTACTGCTCTATCATAAATCTCTTCGATTTTTTCTTTATCTTCGCCTTGTGGCTTTCCTAAAACATAATCAACAACGTCGTTTTTAGGCTCACCAACGCCTATTCTTATTCTCTTGAATTCTTGTGTGCCAAGGCAATTAATTATGCTTTTTAAGCCGTTATGGCCACCACTAGAGCCGTTTTCACGTAATCTTAACGAGCCAGGAAGTAAAGCAAGGTCATCGGAAACAACTACAATATCTTGAATATTAATATGGTAGTAGTCAACAAATGCTTTTACTGATTCACCTGATAAATTCATATATGTCATTGGTTTTAAAATATATACTGTTTCACCATCGAAAGTAAACTTACAATATAACCCTTTAAATCCTGATTTATTTATTTCTACATTGAAATCTTCAGCTAAAATATCTACAACATCAAAGCCAACATTGTGGCGAGTGTGTTCATAATCTAAGCCAGGGTTTCCTAATCCAACAATTAATTTCATAAAATTCCCCTTTTCTATAACAAAACTACGTCTAAAATGATAACATATTATTAGCCAAAAACTAACAACAAAATATATTGCTTTATGCATATGTTATTTTATAAGAACTAAAACGGAGGTGAATATGCCTAACTTTAACAAAAAGAATTCTAGAAGAACTAGTCCTTTTCGTTTTGCAACAGGTTTATTTGCTTTAACTTTATT
>OBAS01001734.1_pt1 | contig 12152 bp, 8 predicted proteins | sample 1517591 | NCBI WGS metagenome assembly OBAS01 (sample SAMN04571700, study PRJEB22368) | human gut metagenome | biome: human gut; material: stool | host: Homo sapiens | place: Luxembourg | collected 2012-10-05
GAAAAAACTTACTTAGCAGGTCAAGACGTACCAGAGTCTATTGACGTAGAGTCAACAGATGATGTAACCGGGGAAACCATTTACGGAACAATTGCAAGAACTGATGTGCAAGATGATGGAGCGGGATGGTGGAATGGAGGATTGGAGCAGTGGGTCAAATATCGCTGGAATGATGAGACAAGTCAGTGGGTATTTGATGTCAATGGTGAGAGCTTTCCGGCTGCTTCTGAGGAAAGTCCATGGTTCGAGGGATGCGGAGAAAAGATTCTGGAATCACTGCATCTGGATGGTACATTTAATGTGATTACAGATGTTGCGTGGGATAGTGACGGCTGGCAGGAAGAGGATGGCAGTTGGTGGAAATCTGTTAAAGCAACCGGAAATCGAATGATTAAGCGTTCCCGTGCATGGTTTTCTGGAGAAGTGGCAGAAGCGGATCTACCAATGGTGCGCTATACCAGTCGTTATGTATCAGACGTAACAGGCTATCTTATTACAGCAAATGTTACTTATGAGGAGATGCAGAAGGAAGAGCCAATTGTTGAAACGCAGGCACCGACCAAATCAGAACCGACAACTGAGCCGACAACGGAACCGACAACTGCAAGCGTGTCCGATTCGGACACGGAAAACACAATAGCAGGAATGCCGTGGCAGGATCTGGTATTGCTGTTCTTGGAGACAGGAAGTGTTGCACTCGGACTCATTATGATTGGTCTGTTAGCAAAATATCGCCCGAAGCCGAGAGCATGGCTTACCGTACCAAAAAAAGAAAACAAAGGAAAAGGAGAAAAGAATGATGAATAATACAATGAATGTAATGTTACCAGCAGCAGGATCGTTAACCGACTTTTTTGCGGCAATTTCTAAATTAGCCAGTGAATATCAGACTCAAGGAAATTTTGTTTTAATTGGAATTGCATTACTAATTTTGGGCAGTAAGTTTCTGATTGGTGATGATGAAACTAAGGCACGAGGAAGAAAACAGGTTCCGTATATCATTATTGGAGCGGCAATCATCATGTCGGCATTTAACATTGCGGCAAGTGCAGGTGCATCGTTAACATTCTAAGTACTGCGAAGGGAGAAAGGGAAGGTATGACGGTTCTGCATACCTTCTCAGAATAAAATGGACTTTATTAAGATTATATTTGCAATAATGGTGAGTGGAATGGCAGTTAGTATTGGCTTTGCTCTTGGAATAGTAGCAGGTGCAACTGTCATTACACGAATTACATTTTCAAAACAAACAGAGCAGAAAGTTCTATACATATTTGGTGTAATAGGTATGGTAATCGGTACTTTATGCAGCCTGTGGTTTGTAGTAAAGCTGTTTTGGAAATGAGCAGGCAAAGGAGGGAGAAAACATGCAGCAGAAGAAGCAGCAAAAACAGGGAAAGAGACAGGAATGGAAAGAACAGATGAAGGAATCAGATCGTATGCTGAAAGGAAATGTACTTCTGGAAAAGCCACAGTGGGTACTTATGCTGACACTTGCAGCAGAGTTTTTGCTGCTTGTTGTACTGCATGTATTGGTTAATACGTTTATTCGATTCTGTAAAGGACATTTAGCTGACTGTTTTTCTTGGAGCTGCCTAACGACTTTTTATCCGGTTTTAGCTCCATTATATCTTTTTGTGGTTATTGTAGCGATTGCAGTAGCAATATTGAACGTATATCGGTTTCGCAATGCTTTTCGCAGTTTGGAGGCAGGGCAAAAAGGAACCAGTCGTTTTACGACAATGGAAGAAATAAAAGAGCAATATCCGGCAGTAGCAGAAATCCCAGAGAAGAACCCGGATGGCAGCATCAAATGGATTCCGGGAAACGGTGGCTTACCTGTAGCAAGTAAGGATGGCTATATGTATTTGGATGAAAGTGCAACAAATGCGTTGATTCTTGCAATTACCAGAGCAGGAAAAGGAGAAGTTTTTTCTTTGCGTATGTTAGATAGTTACAGTAGGAGCGAGAAGCAACCATCGCTTATTATACTGGATATGAAATTCGATTTGCGTAAGATGTGTACCAAAGCCTTTCAAGATCGTGGATATGAGGTAATGTCAATCAACTTGGAAAATCCAATGCGTGGTGTGGGATACAACCCACTATATCTGATTACACGCTACTATCAGCAGGGGCGCGATTCCGATGCAGAACTTTTATGCAAAGCATTTGCTTATCCGCATTTTGCCAGTGCCGGAGGAAAAAGCGATGACAACTCCGATTTTTTCCTATCAAATGCGACCAGCGCATTAGTGGCTACAATTATGGCACACACAGTTGATTGCTTGAAGGAGGATAAACGCGAGAATGCGAAATTAGCAGCCTGTTATCTTACCAAAAGGCAGGCATATGAGCAGCTGACTGAGGAAGAAAAACAGAAAGCAAGTCAAAAATATGAAGAGCTGCGCAAAGAAAAAACATTTGTCCAGTGTGTTTTAGAGGCAGAAGTAATACCGGATGATGTACCGTTTGAGGAGCAGGAAACGAATGCACGGAAAAACAACATGGCATCTGTGATGAATATGTTTACGAACCTTGCCGGAGAGACAGCAGGTAAAAATAAAACGAAGCTGGATGAATACTTTGATCTGAGAGGCAGATTTGATCGTGCAAGAGCTGTATATAGCAGTATTAACGTATCAGGAGATAAAACGAAGGGAAGTATTTTCAGCCAAATGCTGACAAAGTTAAGCCAGTATACATTTGGTGGAATGGAACAGCTAACCAGAGAAAGTACCTTCTCACCGGAAGAACTTGGTTTTGGAAAGAAGCCGATTGCCCTTTTCTTGCAAGTGCCTTTTTATGATCGATCGAAGGATTCGATTGCAATCTCAATGATTGATCAGCTGTATCAGGCAAATGCAAGAGCTTGTGTGCAAAGCCCGTCTGGAAAGTGTGATCGACGGATCATCTTTCACTTAGATGAGGTTGCACAGTTTCCACCAATCGAAAATTTGGACTCAAAACTTTCAATCTGCTTGGGACTGAACATGGTGTTTAATTTGATCATTCAGACAGATGCGCAGCTGACGCTGAAATACGGAGAAGCTGCGAAAATCATCAAAGGAAACTGCGGTAATCAGGTTTATCTTCAGACAAGCGAAGAAGAAACGGCAAAACTGTTTTCATCATTGCTTGGGTCAAAGACAATCACAAACGTAAATCGTGTCGGAACAAGATTTGCACTAAATAAGAGTTATACGGAGACAACTGAGGAACGTCCACTTTTAAATCCTCGTGAATTGATGGATTTGGAGGAGGGCGAAAATGTGGTTTTAAGAACCATGTATCGCCGTGATCTGAAAGGAAATCAAATCAAGCCGCGTCCAATTTTTAATTCAAGAAAAGAAGATCGAGCTTTTTTGTATCGTTACCAGTATTTGCAGGATTACTTTCCAGATGCAGATACCGTATCGGAAGAGTCGCTGCATCTGCCAACTCTGAAAGCAGTACAGCCAGATGAAATGATGTACAACTATGATATCAGTTTTGAAGCTGCAAAATTTGCACAACTTCCCAAACAGATGGAAGAGATTCAGAATGAAATAAAGCGAATGGAAGACGGAGGAGCATTAGAGGAGGACATAGAAGACTTGGATGAAGTATACCGGCAGATGGAAGAGGAAAAAGAGAAATTGGCAAAGAAACAGTTGTATCAGTGGGATACACCAATGGCGCAATCGGAAGATGAAGAAATGGCAACACATGAAAAACAACTTTTGCAGTTTTGCGAAAAACTGGGAGAATATGATCTTGAAATTTTTAAGTTACTAAATCAAACCTGTACAGCAGGAGAACTTCTGGTACAAGTAACAAACAGTACGAGCATTCCGTTTAAGGAAAAGTATAATCTACTGTTACAGTTAAAAGGAAAGCTGGGACTGGCATGAAAGGAGGCTTGGTGAGCGTGTATGGACTACAAGGATATCTTGTATAACTATGCTGAATATTTTGAGCAGAGTGATGTCGCATCTAACGTGATACGTTGGATTGGATGGCAAATCATTAAGCTGTTGCATGGTATCTGTGATATGTGTCAGGGACTGTGGGAGGCAGTCTTTCAAGCACTGGATTTTACAAAAACATTTGCTGACAAATTAGGAGTTTATTATCCGATATGGTCTGCCATTTTTTTGATTACAATTCTGGCAGTTGGAACGGTATTTTTATATTCAGAACACCGTCCCCCTTTTTTGAAAAACTTAGTTATCACAATGGCAGTAGTAATGCTGCTTCCGAGCGGAGTGCGCTTGAGTGCGCAGTTGCTTCAGATAGAGCAGACTGTTTTCATGGCAAATGGAAACAGTGTTGCAGATACAACCGTAATCACAAATGTTACTGATCTATTGTATCAGAAAAACAATGACTGGAGTTTTGAGTCACCAAATTGTTTCTCAGGTGCGACGATTAAGTACATTGATCCCAACGAGCAGGTAGAGAAGAAAACAGCTAAAGTTTTTAAGTATTACATGGTAGTAGATGAGGCAAGCGGTGAGGTTACTTACAAAAAGATTGGAAAAGGCTTTTTTGGACTTTTGACACCGCTTTACTATCGGTATTCCATCCACTTCATGGCGATTATTGGTGAGTTAATTGTTAATTCATTGGTGTTGATTTTTGCATCATATCGTTTGTTTCGATTGATTTGGGACATGATATATGGCGAAATTTTGGCTTACATATTGTCAGGTGATGTGGTATCCGGTGAAAAAACGAAACAAGTACTTCAATATCTTTTGAATCTGTTTTGGAGCATATCTATTATGATATGGGGCTTTGCAATTTGGAGAGAGTTTGAAATATGGGTAGCAAGCCAGTACACCAATAATTTCATCCGAATCATAATGATTGCATTTGGTGGTGTTGCAATGATTGATGGACCAGATGTTGTTGAGCGTGTCATGGGAATTGATGTCGGCGTGAAGGATGGTATGATGAAAACCATGGGAGCAATGCATTTGATGCAGTCTGGTATTGGAGCTGCGAAAGCAGGAGCAGGAGCCGCAAAAAAAGCTGCTGGGGTTGCAAAAAAAGCAGGCGAAAGCATGTTGAATCCGGGCGGACAGGCACAGCAAAGTCGAATGCAGGAGACAGCAGGAACAAATGGAAGATCACAGCAGGCACAAGAACCGCCGGGAGGTGCCGGAAATCCGGGAGGACAGGGATCAGAAGACAATGCAAGGAGAGAGCCACCGGGAGGAACACAGACTTCGCAGCAGCAAATGTCCAATCCTAGCGAACAGGTTGAAAACAGACAAGGAGCAGCAAATGGACAGTCCGGCACAGATTTTTCTGCAGGATCTGGCACAGAAAGTGGAGAAAAACAAGCGGATTCGTCAGTTGCTAATGCAGAAGCGGTACCAACGAATGCAGCAGGAGCAGGTGATGCCACACAGAGTATGCCGGAAATGCCAACAAGCCAGTCAGAATCAACTCAGGGAGCTGGAAAAGAATCATCATCTGGTGATCAGTCACAAAATGGCAATGCTCGAAACGGACACGCAAATGAGGCAGCTGGTAGCAAAACAGGAAATGAACCACCGGGAAAGGCAAGCACTCCATCTGACAAGCAGGCTACAGCAGAAGGAACGCAAAAGACTACAGGCGAAAACAGTAAGTCAGAGTCAGCAGCACAGAAGAAAGCAGAATCAGCAGGAAAAACAGAGCAAAGAGGCAATGAGCCACCGGGAGGCGCTTCTAAAGCAGGACAAAGAGGAGAAGCGAATGCAGCAGTCGGAAGGAAAGACGATCAAATGCGACAGGCTGGAGAGAACGATCAGCCGTCCGTTTCCTCGACAAGCGCAGATGGAAGCAATGAGCCATCGGCTATGTCAGAAGGCATAGATGGAGGGAATGAGCCAACGGTTACTTCTGAAGAAACAGGAACAAACGGAGAGCCATCACTTGCATCGGCAGATGCAAATGGGGAGCTATCTGGTACATCTTTCGCATCAGAAGAAATTCCTAATTCTGTTGCTGCGGATATGGAAGGTAGTTCAAATGGAAAATCCGGCAGTGGATATACGGATATGCCAGGGAAATCATCTGAGCGTGTCCAAAACGGACACACTCAAAATACAAGAACTGGTAAGAGAAACACACAAGACCACAAGATGTTGAATCCAGAAATGAAGGATGCACCTTTCAATGAAAAATCATTCTCAAATGTTTCAAAAAGAACTGCTGGGCAAAAGGCAAAGACTGCTTCACAAAGCAAAAAAAGCTTAGGCAGTCGTGGACAGAAAAGCTTGAATCAGTCATTGCCATCGGATTCAGAAAAGCGTGTCCGAAACGGACACACTCAAATCAGTGAGCCACCAAAGGAAAATAAACAGAAATAAAGGCGCAAGAACCGCCAGGAGGAAAGCATGGCGTATCATGTAACAAAAGATTTAAAAGCCGAGATTAAGGTTGGTGGAAGTCTCTTTCTAAAAGATTTAATGGGATTGATATTGTTTCCGGCAATTATGTATTTTCTAACTGGAGCGATTGTGGCAGACGGATTGAAGATTGTCTATATCGTTTACAATGTAGTTGTTGTGTTAGCGTTATTGCAGCGAAAAGCAATCCGGGAAAACAGGTGTGGCAAATCTTTCTCTTGATAATGAAAGAGGATGAACAAACCTACCATATGATTAGCCCATGGACAAAATCTGACAGGGAGGACAGAACATGAAAAAAGCAAAAAAAACGATTGCCGGAATGGAAAGTCTATTCGAGATTCGGCAATATGACATGAAAAATTCATGCTTTAAACTGCAAGGGGGTCGGTGCATGGATCTGGTTCGAGTAATCTGTACAGATTTTCAATCCATTCGAGAAGTGGATCTGGAGTATGAAAATTTGAAGATGGAGCAGTTTTACAGCAGATACCCTTCTGATATTAAATTGGTCTGCGTGAATATGCCGGAGCGCTGCACGGAGCAATTGGCATTTGTTTCTCATAAGCTGGAAAACTGTCAGCATGAGTGGAAACGAAAGGCATTGAGGGCAAGGCGAATGGAACTGGAGTGGTTGGAAAAAAATCGGCAAAGAAAAGAGTATTACTTGTTTCTATATGTCGATTCCCCGGAGCAACTGTCCGATGCGAGAGGTGGAGCGATTGCCCGCTTAGAGGATGCCCGTATGGTGATGTCAATCACCAGACAGGAAAAAATAGAAGTATTAACAAAAATGATGAATCCAGAACAAACTTTTTTTAACAAGGTCAAATTGGAAGAAAAAGAAACGATGGATCGAGATGGATATGATTCCCGTCTGTTGGCTGCAATTCAGCCAGCAGGCGGGATTCGTTTTCATTCGGCTTACATCAGAACTGGAAGTAATTATGGAGCCATTCTGACAATCTATGATTGGAAAAATGAACTGGATTCGCATTGGCTGTCCCCTCTTGTCAATCAAAATAACTTGATTGTGTCGGCAGACTTTGGAATTGCTGATACACGAGAAGTGAAACGGATGATTGATCGCTCTTTTACGGAACAAAAGATTCGTTTTCAAACGGAACATAAGGACGGAGAACAGATGGACGCAGGACGACGTTATCAAGAACTGAAAGAGTTACGAGATGCCGTGGCAAATCAGGGAGAGACACTTCGCTTTGTAACAATCCGACTATACGTTTCAGCAAAGAAATTGGATGAGCTGGAAGAGCGAGTCACCAAAATTCAGAGCGCGGTAGAGACAGCAGAGTATCATTGCACGGTACTTTTGCATGAGCAAAAGCAGGAATGGCAGGCTTTGTTACTGCCATATAAAAGGCAGCAGAAATTGTCAAATGCACGAGACGGTCAGATTCTTCCCGGCAGTGCAATCAGTGACGGGAATCCATTTAACTTCTCCTACCTTTCTGATCCGTACAGTTGCTATATGGGATCAACTCCTACAATGGGAAGCTTTAATTTCAATTTGTTTACGAAAACGAAAAAGCGATTATCCTACAATGCATTAGTCTATGGTGCTATGGGAAGTGGAAAGTCTACGCTTTTAAAGAAGCTGATTGAGGTGCAGGCTTTGTTTGGCGATTACGTTCGCATATTAGATCCGTCTGGTGAATATCAGCCGCTTGTGGAGGCATTGGGGGGCAAGTATCTATCCTTGGACGGCAGAGACGGTATCCTTAATGAATTTGAAATTCAAAAAACAGATGAGAATGAAGGCACATGTTGGGTACAACATGTTTCCAAATTAACTGCCATTTATCGTCTGCGACGGCAAAATCAATGTGGACAAAACGAACTTAATACATACAGCAAGCTGCTGCTTGATTTTTACATAAGTTTTGGCATTATTCCAAAGGATGGAAAGATCACACAGCAGACTCCTGTTTGTGGTTTGCCGTCAGAATATTATCCCACCATGTCGGATTTTTTATCTTATCTAAACAGGCGCATTCAGGAATATGAACCATCAGCAGATGCCGAACATGGAGAGTTGGGAAAGAAGTTTCTTCTGCAGGCGGATGAGATACGCAGCACTTACGAAAATCTGGTACGAAACTATGGAAGTTTGTTGGATGGTCATACAAGCATCCAAAACATCAGCCAGATACAAGTACTGTGTTTCAATGTCTATACTGTGTTGAAGCTGGAACCAGCAATCTGCTCTGGTATTTTGTACAATGCATTGATGATGTACTGGGATCATTGTGTTCGAGTCGGAAGCAGAATGAAGGCTTTATATGAGAAACGAGAAATTGCAGAGCGTGATGTTATCCACAGTATGGTTGTGGTAGATGAGTCGCATCATATTTTGAATGCACAATTTGTTGATTGCGTGCGCCAAATGACGGTGATGGCTCGTGAGATGCGAAAGTACTTTTCCGGCATCATTTTTGCTACACAGCTGATTACAGATAATCTCAAAGGTGATAATGCATCATCGGAAGAGAAAGCCGTGCAGGATTTATTTGATCTTGCTACCTATCGCTTTATCGGAAAACAGACGGCAACCTGTATTCCGGTGTTGGAAAGCAAATTTCCGGGTATGTATACGGAAACGGAGCTGTATCGAATACCTTCGTTAGACATGGGGTCATTTATGGTAACAGCAGGGGATCAAAATTTGGAAGTAAAGTTTTTTATTACGGAAACGGAAGATCGCTTGTTTGCCGGAGGACGATAAGTGAATGGATCATAAAAAAGCATTGTTGAAGATTCTGAAATGGGCAGGATCTTTTTTAATTTCTACGTTGTTTTCAGCACCAATCATTATTGTGCTTCTGATCGGTGGCATGGTAATGGCTTTGTTTGGAAAATCTTCAAGATCGTCTAGTGATGTAACATTTAAAGATAGCGTTTCTGTTACACATACTGCAGCACTCATTTGCGAGTATTTTTCAGAGGCAGGATATACTGATATTCAGATTGCTGCTATTTTAGGTAATTTGGAGTGGGAATCCCGATTGGATTATAACTCATATACACAATTAAAAAAGGGTGGAACTGCAATGGGAATCGCCCAGTGGACAACCTACAGTGGAACAAATAGTCTGGAATTATTCGCAGAATCAAAAGGCATGGAATGGAATGATCTGGAACTGCAATGCATGGCAATAGATGCCACGCTGCACAACCAAAATCCTTATTCTGGCTGGTATGATACCGGGATGGGAAAGTACTATGGAGTCACGAAAGCAGATTTTTGGGAAGGTGATTTGTATGACGCAACGATGTCTTTTTTCTGTTGTTTTGAAGATCCAGAGGAATATCCGGCTGGATGCAATAATCATGGATATGCATCGGCATCGGGTTGTCTGTCAGTGTCGTTTGACTGTGGAAATGGTCATGGACGGTATCCATACGCTCAAAAATATCTTGAGAATATGGATAACGGCGATTTGAGTGGTGATCGTGATGAAGAGGAACGCGAATCGGATGCAGATGGAGAAGTTACATCGGAGGAACCATCAGGCGGCATGGAGATTCCGTTATATTTGCAGGGAAACTATGCATCAGTAGCATGGGGAGACACCAACCTTGCAAAGTCAGGATGTGGTCCGACCAGTCTGGCGATGGTGATGACATATTTGACAGGTGAGACGGTTACTCCGCCAGATATGATTGCATGGAGTGGTACTGCATATTTGACACCAACGGGCAGCTCATGGAATTTTTTTCCGGCAGCAGCGGCACACTACAGAGTAGGGTATCGCAGGGTAAAAGATCGGGCAAGTGTAGTAGAAGCATTGGAAAATGGCTATCCAATCATTGCCAGAGAGCAGCCGGGCAGTTTCTTTTCACCTGTTGGGCATTTTATTGTTTTGCGCGGTGTAACGGATGATGGGCAGTTTTTGGTTAATGACCCAGCCGGAAAGTATTCTGTAAACCGAGAGTTTACATGGGATGAGATTGAGCGAACAGAAAATTTCTATATGATCTTCGGGGAGTAACCGAAGAGAAAGGAGACATTATGGAGGGCGAACAAAAACGTGTGTTTCTTGTGCTGGCGGATGATGAGATAGCCGGAATCCGACCGCCAAAGGGAATTTATTTTACAAAGTTTTTGTCAGCAGCGCAGGAAATGTGGATTTCAGAAAAGATGATGAAACAAAAGAGAAATCCATATGTTTTGACAGCAAGAAGTATGTTGATTCCTGTTTTCGAATGCCGAATGGAGGAAGGAGTCCCTACCATTCGCCCGAAAAAGGAAAGAACAAAGGAGAATGCCTATGAGCTTTAATAATTCGACACAATGTCGAAGAGAGCAAAGTAGCTGCAAACAGTGTATTTATAATAAGCATTGTATGGAGTATGATCGGCAGTATCCATGCAGTTGGTTTCAGCAGAAGGAGGAAGAAAATAAGTGCGGTTGGAACATGCAGGAAAAAAGAAATCCTATTTAATGGCAGCAGCAGGTATTCTAGTTGGGTATCTGTTTTTCTTCACATCATCATTGTGGTATCCGGGTCAAAACAACGCATCAGAGTATACACCGATTGGACAGTTACAGAAGATCGGTGAGACAGAGAATAGCGTTACGATTGAATATTGGGCATATGCATCAGAACAGCAGGCAATGTATGTGGAATTAGATGTAAATACAGCAGAGAAAGTATCTTTTGAGGCAGTTGATAAAAAAAGGAGAGAAATTCCAGTTACTGTGAAATTATCACAAGCAGGTACCTATGTGCTGGAGCTGGATTCCGTGCAGCCGGATTTTCAAGCCGTATCCTTGCGTGTGACCGTAGAAGGAAAAATCATTCGATTGTATACCAATGAGAAGCAAGTTGACCAGGTTAAAGAATTGAAGTTTTATCAAGATTTAGATGGATATTATCAAGCCAGAATCAATCGAAACATTCAATCGCTGGAGCAGGAAATTGCAGACCAGAAAGAGTTGATTCAAAAGCTAAATGAGGAAATTTCTTCCTGTCAGAAACAGATTGACCAGACAAATGAGCGTTTACCGTATCTGTCCAGACAGCAGCGAACTGATGCAGAAAATTCGATAGAGGATTGGAAAAAGCAGATAGAAAGTTACCAGACTCAGCAAAAGGAAGCAAAGGAACAGATTACAGAGCTGACAGATGAAATTGAAAACCAAAAGAAGTTAATTTCCGGGGAAGGTGGTGTGCCCGAATCGAACACAGAAAATTCGGTAACAGGTGAAATAAAAGAAACAGATTCAAGCGTGTCCGAATCGGACACGGAACAAGTGGAAGGAGAGTCAAAATGAAATGTATCTTTGTTGGAGATTTAGAGGATGATGCAGGATTTGTTGCGGAGGTCTTGCAGGAAAAGGGAATTGAGTTAATTGAAGCCGGAGTTTACGACCAGATTGAAAAGACAATCAATCCAGTCATTGAGGCACAAGCTGAGATTGTTGTTTATGATTTACTCGTATTATCGGATCAGCCGGATGAATTGGTTGATATTATCAATCGAATCCAACAATCCAGAAACGGTGCAAAAATTATTTTCTTGGCAGCTGGAAAAGGAACCAACACACCAGTTATTGATAAGCTGCTAAAGGCAGGATATGTAAATTTCGTATTGGAGTCGACTTATGGTGCGAAGAAAACAAAGTTCGCAAGATGCCTTACGAACTACTATGAGAGCAATGCAGGAAATGTAAACCAAGAACTGAAAGAAGCGGATTTGCCGCATGAACTTCATTTCATTGCATTTGCAGGCACACAGTCTCGGATT
>OBAS01001736.1_pt1 | contig 12127 bp, 8 predicted proteins | sample 1517591 | NCBI WGS metagenome assembly OBAS01 (sample SAMN04571700, study PRJEB22368) | human gut metagenome | biome: human gut; material: stool | host: Homo sapiens | place: Luxembourg | collected 2012-10-05
CAAATGATTTGCAGAGTTTATCACCATCGGCAAGGTTTCTCCACGGCACGATGGAAACATCACGCCCGGACCAGAGCGACCGAGACATCGTTGACGTTGGTGCCGGTGGGGCCGGTGATGATCAGGCCATTGCATTTTTGCAGGGCATGGTAGGCATCGTTATCAGCCAGCGTGGCAAAAATATCGCAGCCCTGGGCTTTCAGCGCGGCCTGGGTGGTGCTGTCCACAAAGCCGCCTGCGGCATCGGTGGGGCCGTCGGTGCCATCAGAGCCAACGGAGAACACCGCGCAGCCATCCAGCCCGGCGATACCGGGAGCGGCGGCAAGGGCGAGCTCCTGATTGCGGCCGCCTTTACCGTGGCCGGTCAGATGCACCACTGTTTCGCCACCTGCAATCAGGGCAATACGGCGGCCCGCGGTGCGCTGGTAGCGCACCATGTTGGCCAGGAACACACCGGCTTCCCGGGCTTCGCAGCTCAGGCAGTCGGTCAAAATCAGCGGCTCATAGCCAAGGGTGCGGGCGGTGGCAGCGGCGGCGGCGCACAGCTGGCGCACGCTGCCGGTAATCTGGGTTTCTACGTTGTCCAGCGCTTTGGGCGTTTCCTGCTCCAGCAGGGTCAGCATCTGATCCGTCATGGGCAGGTGGTATTTCTGCACGATCTCCTTGGCCTGTGCGCAGGTAGAACTATCCGGGTAAGCGGGGCCGGAGGCAATCATATCCAGCGGATCGCCAAGAATATCCGAAAGCACGATGGAAACCACATGGGCCGGGGCACACAGCTGGGCAAAACGGCCGCCCTTTACGCCGGAAAAGCGCTTGCGGAGGGTGTTGATCTCTACAATATCCGCCCCGCAGACCAGCAGGTTGCGGGTGAGTTCTTCCAGATCCGCGGCGGGGATGAGCGGCTTTTCAAACAAAGCGGAACCGCCGCCGGAAAGCAGGAACAGCACGGTGTCCTGTGCGGTCAGCCCGCTGACGAGGTCCAGCGCCTGCTGGGTGGCGGTAAAGCTGTTCTCGTCCGGGATGGGATGCCCGGCTTCCCGGATGCTAAAGTTGGCGATGGGGCCTTTGCTGTGGTCGTACTTGGTAATGACAATGCCGGTATCAATACGGGAACCCAGAATGCGGCTGGCGGCGTTGGCCATCTGCCAGGCACCCTTGCCAGCGGCAACCAGCACAACGCGCCCGGAACCGAAATCGCGTCCTTCCAGCGCTTTGCGGACGGCCTCGTCCGGCTGGGCGGCGGTGATGGCGGCCTGAATGATGGCGTCAGCATCTTGGCGGAGTTTAGACATAGGGATCACACTCTTTTCTGTTTTGTTTGTTGGTTCTTTAATTTCTGTTATAACATGCAAATCAATCATTCAGCAATCGGCAGAACGTACAGAATTGGCGGCAAAATTTTGGCGGCACGGGGATGCCCGCACCGCCAAAAAAACAGAATTTTGAGGTTTTACAGGTCGCGGCCCAGCTTGATGCCGGTCAGGTGCTCGTAATACTGGGCAATGGCGCTGTGGTCTGCCTGGCCCTTGCCATTGCTGTGCAGCCACTGCAAAATTTCCTGCACTTCGGCGGTCATCGGCACCGGGGCACCCACGGTGTGGGCGCAGTCCAGGGCGTTGTTCAGGTCCTTGATGTGCAGGTCAATCTTGAAGCCGGGCTTATCGTTGCCCTCGATCATCATGGGAGCTTTGGCGTTCATGACGGTGGAACCGGCCAGGCCGCCCTTGATGGCCTGGAACACCAGGTCGGGGTCAACACCGGCTTTCTGGGCCAGGGTCAGGGCTTCGGCCACAGCCTGGATGTTGGCTGCCACGATGATCTGGTTGGCCAGCTTGGTGGTGTTGCCTGCGCCGGTGCCGCCGCACCGCACAGCGGAAGAACCCATGGCCAGCAGGACCGGTTTGAAGGTGTTGAAGACCTCTTCCTCGCCGCCGACCATGAAGGAAAGGGTGCCGTCAATCGCCTTGGGCTCGCCGCCGGAAACGGGGGCGTCCAGCATCTGGATGCCGCGGGCGGCAAGCTCGGCGGCAATCTCCTTGCTGGCGATGGGGTTCAGGGAGGTCATATCAATAAAGGCGGAGCCGGGCTGCATGTGGGCGGCAACGCCGTTTGCACCCAGCATGACCTGTTTAACCTGCGGGGCGTTGGGCAGCATGGTCAGTACAAGATCACAGGTGGAGCCGATGGTGGGCTGGTCGGCTACTTTGGCGCCGCAGGCTTCCAGCTCAGCTGCGGCGGCGGGGGAGTGGCTGTCCACCGTAACGTCATAGCCGGCTTTGAGCAGGTTTTTGGCCATGGGGCGGCCCATGATGCCAAGACCGATAAAACCAATTTTCATACGATCACACGACCCTTTCTTTGTAAGGTGTATCTGAAAACAAAGAAATAGACTAAATTTTCGACTTTTCAGATACACCCCAGGAAAACATGGGATACCCTGCCGGAACAAAAGCGGCGGGCAAGATAAAACAATTTTATTATAGTAATAGATTATACAAATTGCAAGAAGAACTTTTGTGAAACACATAAAAATATAGGCAAAAAGGCAGAAAAATAAGGGAAACTGCGTTGCACAAGGGCAAAACGTGTGATAGAATAATAGAAATATCTCCGGTTAATACGGATGCGCTGCGGGGGCCAACCCGCACAAGGGAAAGTGAAGGAAAGAGCTATGGAACGCCGCCCAATCAAAACGATCCGCAATCAGGTGTATCAGATCCTGAAGGATGATATCTGCGAAGGAAGATTTGCTCCCGGCCAGTGGCTGCAGGAAAACGAGCTGGCAGAGCGCCTGTGCGTGAGCCGCAGCCCCATCCGGGAAGCACTGCGCCAGCTGGCTTCGGACGGGCTGGTGGTGGAGATCCCAAACAAGGGTGTGTTTGTAAAAGAGTTTACCGCGCGGGACATTGAGGAAATTTTTGACCTGCGCGTTCTGCTGGAAGATTACGCCATCAGCAAGCTGCAGCACCACCTGACCACGGCGGATATGCAGCAGCTGATCGACTGCCTGAACGAGATGGAGCGGCTGCACGCCCAAAAGAACCTGCGTGCCTACACGGATATGGATTCTAAGCTGCATGGGCTGCTGATTGAACTGTGCGGCAACAGCCTTTTGGAATCCATGTATGCAAGGATCCATTCGCTGAACCAGCAGTTCCGTATTTATTCGCTGACAAGTACCCAGCGCTTTAATGAATCGATGGAAGAGCACCGCGATATTGTGCACTGCCTGCTGACCAACAATGCGGACGAGGCAAGGGCCATCAACAAGCGCCATTTGCAGCTGGCGAAAGATAAAATTATCCAGCATTTTTCTGAGCAGGAAGCCCTGAAACAGGCAGCGGATGCACAGCTCAAAACAACCGCAGAAGCGGACAAAAAAGCAAAATAACAAAGGCAACACCGCACAATTCCCGCCTTGCGGCTTAAGCACCGCTCCGGCAGCTGCGGCACGGCATCTGCGTTGCCAAAATGCTCGATAAGACATCCAGTATTATCTGCGCTTTTGGCTTGGCATCTGCCGCACCTCGCTCGCCGTATCGGTACTTAGAATTATGCGGTGTTGCCCAAAATAAAATGTGCCCCCGGCAGCTTTGCATTGCTGCAGGGGGCACAGCTGTTATGGAAGATAAAATCAGGAACTGAGCTGTTCTTTGTGGTATTGCAGGGTGTACAGCTGATAGTACCGCCCATGACGGGCCAGCAGCTCCTGGTGGCTGCCCTGCTCCAGAATTTTGCCGTGGGACAGCACGATGATGTTGTCCGCGTGCTGGATGGTGGAAAGGCGGTGGGCAACGATCAGCATGGTGCCGACGGTGCGCATTTTTTCCAGAGAATCCTGAATCAAAAGCTCGGTTTCGGTATCAATGTTGGCGGTTGCTTCGTCCAGAATCATCACGCTGGGCTTGTGGATGATCGTGCGGGCAAAGCTGAGCAGCTGGCGCTGACCGGCGGAGAAGTTGTTGCCGCGCTCGCGCACTTCCTCATCCAGGCCGTGGTCCAGCTTGTTGATGAAGTGGTCAGCGTTGACATAGCGGCAGACCTGCATGATCTCTTCGTCCGAGATGTTATCCTCCCGCAGGACAATGTTGCTGCGGATGGTGCCGGAAAAGAGGAAAACATCCTGCAGCATTTGTCCAAAATGGCGGCGGAGGGAAGAAATTTTGATTTTGCGGATGTCGATGCCGTCAATCAGAATTTCGCCCTTCTGGAACTCGTAATTGCGGCAGATGAGGGACAGGATGGTGCTTTTGCCGGAGCCGGTGGAACCGACAAAAGCCACGGTTTCCCGCGGGGAAACATGGAACGAAACGCCCTGCAGCACCCATTCGCCGGGAATATAGCTGAACCAGACATCGCGGAACTCAATTTCGCCTTTTACATCGGTCAGCTCAATGGCGTCGGGGGCATCCACCAGCTTGGGCTGAATGTCCATAATAGAAAAGACTTTTTCCGACGAGGCCAGCGCGGATTGCAGCCAGTTGAACTGCTCGGCCAGGTTCTGGATGGGGGTAAAGAACTTGGAAATGTACATGTAGAAGGTGACGATGGTGCCGCCGGTGATGGTCTGCCCCAGAAAAGAAACGTTGTTCAGGTGGCCCATGCCGCCCAGGTAGAACAGGCACAAAATAGAGCTGATGTACAGCATGTAGACCAGCGGGCGGAATACGCCGAACACAAAAATCTGTTCCTGCGTGACCTTGGAAAGGGTCTGGCTTTTTTGGTAGAACTCCGCCATCTTTTCGTCCTCGCGGCCAAAAATCTGGGTGACCTTGATACCGGAAAGGTTCTCCGAAAGATAGGTGTTGATGTCAGTGGTGGCATCCTTGACCTTACGGTAGGCCCGGCGGGAAAACTTGCGGAAGATGACAGTGAAGATGACGATGAAGGGAACAAAGCAGAGCACCATCAGGGTCAGCGCATAGTTCAGGCAGAGCATGGCCACCAGAATGCCCAAAATGACGAACGCATTTTTGATCAGGTTCACCAAAAGGTTGGTGAACATCATGGAAATGGCGTTGGTATCGTTGGTAACGCGGGTAACAAGCTTGCCAACCGGGATCTCGTTGAGCTGCTCGTGGGAGAGGGACTCAATGTGGGTGAACAGATCCTCGCGCAGATCAGAGATGATGCGCTGGCCGACCCGCTGCAGAATGACCGCCTGAAAATAGGTGCTTGCCATCGAGAACACCAGAACCCCCGCATAGACCGCGACCGAAGCGAACAGGCGGCTGAGGGCAAAATCGGCGGCGACAAGTTCTTCGATCGCACCGACGATTAGGGGAGAGATAATGTCGTAAGCGATGGAAAAGAGCATCAGGAAGAGAACCAGAAGAAACTTGGCCCAGTACGGTTTGGCATAGGCGAACAGGCGGCGCAGAATCTCGCCGTCTGCCATGGTGCGCTCAAAACCCATGGCGGTCTTTTTATCTTTGACCGAAGCGTAAGCAAAAATCAGCAGCGCGGTAACGGCACCGATGACGCCGCCAACCAGCAAAAGCGGGTTTATATTAAGCATTGTCATCACCTCCGGCTTCATCTTCCAGCCGCTGCAGGTCCACCATGCGGCGGTACTTGGGGCAGCTGGTGTACAGCTCATCGTGGGGGCCGACGGCCTCAATCTTGCCATCATCCAGGAAGATGATCTTGTCCAGCCGCTCCACCGTGGAAATGCGGTGGGCAATCAGCAGGGTGGTCTTGTTGGCGCGGCTGGATTTCAGGTTGTCCAGAATGATTTTTTCGGTGCGGGTGTCCACAGCGGAAACAGAGTCATCCAGAATCAGGATGGGGGCGTCTTTCAGCAGGGCGCGTGCAATGGAGATGCGCTGCTTCTGGCCGCCGGAAACGGTCACGCCGCGCTCACCCAGAACGGTTTCGTAACCATCCTTAAAGTCCACGATGTTGTCCCGCACATCGGCCAGGCTGGCGGCGTGGTCGATCATTTCGGGGGAGGCATCGTCCACACCAAAGCCGATGTTGTGGGCGATGGTATCCGAGAAGAGGAAGTTGTCCTGTGGAACATAGGCGCAGGCAGCGCGCACAGAATGGATGGACAGGGTGTTCACGTCCTTGCCGTCCACAAACAGGGTGCCGTCCGGCACGTTGTAGGTGCGCAGCAGCAGGTCCACCAGCGCCGTTTTGCCCGCGCCGGTCTTGCCCACAATGCCCACGCTTTCGCCGGGATGGATGGTGAAGGAGATATCCTGCAGCACATCGTATTCGCCGTCCGGGTAGCGGAAGGTCAGGTGGCGGAATTCCACACTGCCCTGCGGGTTCTGCAGCTCCTGCACGCCGGGGCGGTCGGCCACATCAATGGGGGCGTCCAGCAGCTCGGTGATGCGGTTCAGGGAAGCCTTGCCGCGGGAGGTCTTTTCGATCAGCATGGAAATTGCCATGATGGGCCAGACGATGGCCTCAAAATAGCCGATGTACTCTACCAGCTGGCCCGCGTTGAACCGGCCCTGGTAGACCAGATAACCGCCATACCCCAGGATGACACAGATGACGGATTCGACAAACAGGGTCACGAGCACTTCCAGCAGGGTGGCAATTTTGGTGTAGATGACGTTGATCTCCTCGTTCTGTTTGTTCAGCTTGCGGAACGCCATGAGCTCTTTCAGCTCTTTGACAAACGCCTTGATAACGGCAATGCCGGAGAAATTCTCCTGTGCAAAGTCTGAAAGATCGGAGAATGCCTGTTGGCGTTCTTCCCAGCGCTTGGTCATGGCGGTGCCCATGACGGTGCCGATGCCGAACATGATGAGGGCAGGGATCAAAGCCAGCAGGGTGAGCTTATAATCCATGCGCCACATTTTGTACAGGGCCATCAGGCCGAGAACCAAAGCGTCAAAGAACATCAGGATACCATCACCAAAACATTCCTGGATGGTATCAATATCATTGGTGTAAAGGCTCATCAGGTTGCCGACCTTGTTAACCTGGTAATACTGCTGCGAAAGCTGGCGGCTGTGGTCAAACATCCGCTCGCGCAGGTTGGCAGCAACCCGCACAGCGGAGCCGAAAAAGCAGATACGCCACAAAAAGCGCCCAATGACCATGAGCACCACGATCCAGATCATGGGCAGGCAGATGTGCTGCAGCAAAACCTCTTTGGTAAAGGGCAGGGTCTGGCCGTTTACAACCACCTGCCCCAGGTTGACCCCATTGATGACCAGACGGTAAAACTGGGGGATCAACAGCTGGATATAGTCAACCATTAAAAGGGCCAGCAGCCCAAGCAGCAGCACAGGCGCATTTTTGAGGTAATAACGGTTGATGTACTTGCCGAAAATCACGGCATCTCCTCCTTTTCCTTGCAGGGATACAGCCGGGCGGCCCGGTCGGCGGCAAAAGTGCCGTATCTTTCAGTATATAGGACGGGAACGGTTGAGTCAACGCAAAACGCGAAAAAGTGGGGAATACAGCCGAACAGGGGGGAAGCGTCTTTTATTATGAAGCATAGCCCCTACGGTCTCGATAGGAAATAGGTTGTTTCTGGATACACAAATGTTTCTTCTTTATATAAGGATACAAAATGATAAGAATATAAAATGAACTGCTTTTACACATAGATTTCGTTGTTGCGGGCGGGCAGCTTTTGTACCACGGCTTTGTGGGCGGCGGTTTCACGCCAGGCGGCGGGACTTAAACCCGTTTCCCGCTTAAACACGCGGCACAGGTAGTTGGCACCGGAAAAACCGCACAGCCCGGCGATCATTTCCAGGCTGTACTCCCGTTCGGCCAGCAGCAGTTTGGCAGCTTCAATGCGCACGCTGGTCAAAAAGCGGCCCGGCGGCATGCCCATCTCGGAAGAAAAGACCCGCACAAGGTGGCACTTGCTGACCCCAAGCTGGGCGCTGAGTTCTTCCACGCCGTACAGGGCCATGTAGTTATCGCGGATGGCTTCCACCGCGCGGGCTACCAACGGCGAAAGACGGCGGGATTCCTCGTCCCCGTGGGCAAGGGCGCACAGCAGGGTGTAGGGGGCGGCGGCGCTGGCGGCATCGTCGGCATTCCCGGCACCGCACACGCGGGCCAGCAGCTCCGCTGCACCGGGGCAGGAAGCCCCATCCGCAAAGCGCGGCTGCGGCAGCCCGGCCAAAAACTGCTGCACGGCCAGCCCGGTCAGCCGCACGCACAGCAGATGGCAGGGGGTAACGGGCCGCAGCGTGAAGGTGCCAAAGCCCAGCAAAAGATCGCCGGAGGAGCCCGCCGCGCTCTGGCTGCCGGGGCATTCCAGCACGCACTGCCCGCTGGAAAGTACCCCTGCCCAAAGGCCCTCGCCGGAAAGGGCAAGCGGCGCTTCGCCCTGTAGCTCCTGCACTGCGGCGCAGGCGCAGCAGGTGGTTGGATCAAATATCAATTTCTGACCTCCAATATCAATAAAGTGCTATATCTTTTTCAATCGTACCCTGCTATTATAGATTTGTCAAGAAAAATACGTGCTGAGCGTATCAATAAAATCATAAAAACCAATTTGGAGGTAATGACCCATGGCCAGCATTAGTTGCCGTCATATTTACAAAATCTATCCGGGCAATGTTACTGCCGTTAAGGATTTCAACCTGGAAATCGCTGATAAGGAATTTATCGTTTTCGTCGGTCCTTCCGGCTGCGGTAAGTCCACCACCCTGCGTATGATCGCAGGTCTGGAAGAAATCTCCAAGGGCGAAATGTACATCGGTGACCGCCTGATCAACGATGTTCCCCCGAAAGACCGCGACATCGCCATGGTGTTCCAGAACTACGCTCTGTACCCGCACATGACCGTGTACAAGAACATGGCATTCGGCCTGGAACTGCGCAAGATGCCCAAGGACGACATCGACAAGCGCGTTCGTGAAGCTGCTAAGATCCTGGAAATCGAGCACCTGCTTGACCGTAAGCCGAAGGCTCTGTCCGGTGGTCAGCGCCAGCGTGTTGCTCTGGGCCGCGCAATGGTTCGTAACCCGGCCGTCTTCCTGCTTGACGAGCCTCTGTCCAACTTGGATGCTAAGCTGCGTACCAGCATGCGTACCGAGATCATCAAGCTGCACAAGAAGCTGGCTACCACCTTCATCTATGTTACCCATGACCAGACCGAAGCTATGACCATGGGCGACCGCATCGTTGTTATGCGTGATGGCGTCATCCAGCAGGTCGATACTCCGCAGAACCTGTACGATTACCCCTGCAACATCTTCGTTGCCGGCTTCATCGGCAGCCCACAGATGAACTTCCTGGACGGCACCCTGCAGAAGAATGGCGATACCTATGTCGTCGATCTGGACGGCACCGTGATCCCCCTGCCGCAGGAAAAGACCGCCGATGGCAAACTGGCCGCTTACGTTGGCAAGAGCCTGAAGGTTGGTATCCGTCCTGAGGATATGAAGGATGACGAAGAGTTCCTGGAGAAGCATCCTTCCAGCCATATCGATACTGAGGTTGAAGTTTCCGAGCTGATGGGCGCTGAGATCTATCTGTACCTGACCTACAAGGGCCAGAACCTGATGGCTCGTGTTGCCCCGACCTCCAAGTCCCGCCGCGGCGACAAGGTCACCATGGCTATGGATACGCATAAGATCCACCTGTTCGATCCTGAGACCGAGCTGACCCTGCTGAACTAATCAACAGTAATTTGAACTTTTTAGGCGGCTCCGCTCTTGTGCGGAGCCGCCTTTTGTTAAGGCAAAAGCGCAAACAATTGCGCAAGCGTTGCACAGAGGCAGTGCAGCGGGTGTAAGAGCAAATGGGCAGGGGAAAGCCCTGCCGAGGGGTGTGCCTGAAAACAAAGAGAATGGCGGTTGTGTTTGTAAAAACAGGCTGTATTTTCGGCTTTTCGGGCTCGCCCCAGGATAGGATGTTTGAAGCAAAGGGGGACAGCCGACCGATGCAGATCACAGATCTACTGGTGCCGGAACGCGTTGCACTGAATATGCAGGTGGCGGATAAGGCCATGGCCATCCACGCAATGGTGGGCATGCTGGACCACACCGGATGCCTGCGGGATGCAGGCGAATACGAAAAAAATGTGCTGGAACGGGAAGCCCAGGGCACGACCGGCGTTGGCGGCGGGGTGGCCATTCCCCACGGAAAAAGCAACGCGGTGCTGGTGCCCGCGCTGGCGGCAGTAACGCTGCGGGAGGCGATCGACTACCAGGCACTGGATGGTGCCCCGGTACGGCTGCTGTTTTTGATCGCAGCTCCGGATGGTGCAAATGACCTGCATATCCAGGTGTTGGCGCGGCTGGCTCAGCTGCTGATGGAACCGCTGTTCTGTGAGGAATTGAAGCAAGCAGCAACCCCGGAAGAATTTCTGGCGGTGATTGCTAAGCGGGAACAGGGCGAGACCGCCCGCGAGGCCCGCGCTGAGGCAGTGGCCGAAGCTGCGCTGACCGAACCGCGGCTTGCCCCCCGCGTGCTGGCTGTAACGGCATGCCCCACCGGCATTGCCCACACCTATATGGCGGCCGAAGCGCTGGAAGCCGAAGCGGCAGAAATGCATATTGCCATCAAGGTGGAAACCAACGGTGCAGACGGGGTGAAAAACCACCTGACCGAACAGGAAATTGAAAACGCAGAGTGCATCATTGTGGCGGCGGATAAAGCCGTGGAGACCGCCCGCTTTGCGGGCAAACCGGTGCTTCGCGTGCCGGTTTCCCAGGCGTTGAAAGACCCGGAAATGCTGCTGCACCGCGCGCTGTCCGGCACAGCTCCGCTGGAACCGGAGGATGAAAGTGTGCCGGGCATGGGGGGCAACCGTAAAGCAGGCAGTGCAAAAGATGGAGCTGCCGCCCTGCAGGAATTTGGGCACAAGCTTTACACCGACCTGATGAACGGCGTTTCCCACATGATTCCCTTTATCACCGGTGGCGGTATATTGATTGCGTTAAGCTACTTTTTGGACCGCGGTAATGCGGGCGCAGAAATGTTCGGGCGGGGAACGTCCCTTGCCATGCTGGTGCGCACGATTGGTAATACCTCATTTAATCTGATGTACGTTGTGCTGGCCGGGTTCATTGCCATGTCGGTGGGGGATCTGCCCGCATTGGTGGCCGGTATGGCGGGCGGTATGCTGGCCATCCAGGGAACCTCGCTGGCACCGCAGGCGGAATGGGTGTCCTCCGGCTTTTGGGGCGCTATGATTGCGGGCTTTGCGGCAGGCCTTGTGGTAAAACTGCTGCGGACGGCATTCAAGCGGCTGCCATCGGCATTGGTGCATATCAAAACAGTACTGCTATATCCGGTGGCCAGCCTGGCTGTGGTCGGCTTTATGATGGTATTCCTCGTCAATGCGCCGCTTGGACGGTTTAATACCTGGATATACCAGCTGTTGGCCAGTATGCAGGGCGGCAGCCGCGTGGTGATGGCCGCGGTGCTGGGGGCTTTGATGGCCGTTGACTTTGGCGGGCCGATCAATAAAGCGGCGTATCTGTTTGGCACGGTTGCCCTGGCCGGCGGCCAGGAAGAATTTATGGCTGCCGTTATGGCGGGCGGCATGGTGCCGCCGCTGGGCGTTGCTCTGGCGGGAACCCTGTTCCCGGAGCGTTTTACCACCAAAGAACGCCACACCGCGATGACGAATTACCTGATGGGGGCCTGCTTTATCACCGAGGGGGTCGTCCCCTTTGTGCTGCGGGATCCGCTGCATGTCATTCCCTCCTGCATGGCGGGTGCATCCCTGGCGGCGGCGCTGTCCATGCTGTTTGGTTGTGCCGTACCGGCCCCGCACGGCGGCATGTTCTTGCTGCCGCTGAACCCGCATCCGTTCCGGTATCTGCTTGCCTTACTGATGGGCAGCCTGTTGACGGCGGTGACCCTTGCGGCTTTACGCAGAAAATACCCGCCTAAGGATGCGGAACAGCCAACAAATTGACCTGATGATTTAGAAAAAGGCTTTTGGGCGCTGCTCAAGCAATACACGACAGCCGATAGGCAAATAAAAATTTGCACAAAAGCCTGACAGATATGCCCCCTATATAGCCTTCAGTGTTTTATTTCACTGTTCGCTATATAGGGGGCATATCATTCTACTATATGATATCCTCAAAAGATTTAAGCGCCAAATAAGCGCCTAATGCAAAGTGTTTTGCTAAGGTGTATCTGAAAACAAAGAAAATGACGGATATTTCGCAAACACAAGCAG
>OBAS01001738.1_pt1 | contig 12121 bp, 8 predicted proteins | sample 1517591 | NCBI WGS metagenome assembly OBAS01 (sample SAMN04571700, study PRJEB22368) | human gut metagenome | biome: human gut; material: stool | host: Homo sapiens | place: Luxembourg | collected 2012-10-05
TTTACGTCCCATAATCAAAGGAATTTCACCCTACGCTTAGACTGAGCCTCCTTTGGTGGCTTGGCATGTCCTATCTTTCGTATTTTAAGAGATTTTTCCCTTCCCCCCTGTGTTTTCCGTTACCTAAGAAGTAACAGAAAAAAGAATGGTAAAAATAGAGGATTTATGAATCAAATTGGGGTAAGGTCTCTATTTAGGAATATACATAGATAAAAAATGAAACAAACTGAAGCTATTTTGGGGGATATGCGATTTATTCCATTAAAGGGTGTTGTATTAATTCTGATTCTAATCTTGACAACAAGCCGGGTTCATGCACAATATGCTCTTGGGGCAACTGGGCAGATGATGATACCTACAGCCGAGATGCAGGAAACAGGAACCTTTATGGGAAGCGCAAACTTCCTTCCTGAAGAGGTTACGCCTAATAAGTTTAACTATCCTACCATGAATTACTCCGTAGACATGTCTTTGTTCTCTTTTGTTGAACTGACTTACCGTATGACGTTACTCAAAATGCGAACATATAATGGCAGAGTCGGTTATCACAACCAAGATCGTTCCAATACTATCCGTATTCGTCCATTGAAAGAAAGCCGTTATTTCCCTGCTGTGGTAATTGGTGCTGATGATCTTTTTACAGAAAAGGCTACTCAGTATTGGGGAGATTATTATGGTGTCTTAACTAAGACGTTTGGTTTCTGCAAGGGGCATCAGTTGGCTGTTACAGCAGGCTGGTATTTTCATCAGGGCAATCAACCGGCTTTTAAGAAAGGCCCTTTTGGTGGTATTCGTTATACTCCTGCTTTTTGTCGTGAGTTAAAATTGATGGCAGAGTATGATACCAATGGATGGAATTTGGGTGGAGCAATACGTTTTTGGAAACGTTTGTCCGTCCATGTGTTTACACGCGAATTTACCTGTGTTTCTGCCGGTTTGCGTTATGAATGTACATTAATACATTAAGAAGATGAAAAGAGTATTTAGTATACTATATATAATATGTTGCTGCACTTTGGAAAGTGCAGACGCACAATCTGCTGGGATATCTGAAGTCCTGAAAGAATTGCAAATGGAAAATATTTCTGTAGTACAGAAGCAGGATACGATTACGGCAGCATTTGAGACTTCCGTATATAGGGGATCTTATAATGGTATAGGCATTGCAATACGTCGCCTGATCACTCTTCCGGAAGTCTCTACATTGCAGTTGGTCATATTGGATAATGCTTTGCCGCAACTTTGTATCACTTTGCCTGCGAAGCTGATTGAGGATTATCAATCGGGAAAATGTGATTTGGATGGAGTTTACCGTAATATGCAGATGACTACTTCCACCAAAACTGCAATGGAGGCCTTAAAAGGAACAAAACGAGAGTCTACTACTTTTGGGAAAGTGGATGTAGTGCTTTATCCGGGGGTAATGTTAGTTAATAATGTTACTTACAAATTATATAAAGCAGCTTTTGAATTGCAACCGGCTGTAGAAATGCAACTTTGGAAAGGTGCTTCATTGAGGCTGCAGGTTTGCTTGCCTATCGTCAATAATGAGCCGGGCAAATGGGATTGCATCCGACCGGGGTATTTGACATTGCGCCAGGAATTTCGTCTGGATAATCATTGGAAGGGATACCTGACTGGTGGAAATTTCTCGGATGATCGTCAGGGACTTGCAGCCGGTATTGGTTATTTTTCTTCTGACGGCCGTTGGACAGTAGAAGGAGAAGGTGGTATAACCGGTTCGTCTCATTTATATGGCAACGACTGGGGAATGAGTAAATGGAAAAGAGTGAATGGACAGCTTAGCGTAGGTTATTTCATTCCACAAGTGAATACTCAATTGAAAGTTAGCGGCGGACGTTTTATATATGGAGATTATGGGGTATGCGGAATTCTTTCACGTTACTTCGGTGAATATATCGTGGGACTTTATGGCATGTATACAGATGGAGAAACAAATGCCGGATTTCATTTTTCGATTCCATTGCCGGGTAAGAAGCGTAGTCGTCACGCGGTACGTGTGATGCTTCCGGATTATTTCGCTTTTCAATATGACATGCGTAGTGGGAATGAATTTGCTCGCCGTGCTTTGGGGGTAAGCTATAGAACCGAACCGAAATCTGCTGAAAACAGCCGTTTCTGGCAGCCGGATTATATCCGTTACTATTTGATTCGTACCAATGAAAAGACAAAACTTAAATAAGAGTTGATATTAGTAATTTAAACAAAAATTGAACAATTATGAGAAATTTAAAATGGTTGTATGCATGCTCTTTGGCGATAGCCTTCGGTGTGTTGTCTTTTGTAACAGTTTCCTGTCATGATGATGACGATGAACCAAAGCAAGAACCGGGTGAACTCCCGCTCCGGTTGTTGAGTATTACATTATGGGTACTGTGACGGATGCCGGGAAAGGTGTGTCTGGTGTTGATGTAAAAATTGGTACTGAGACAATTAAGACTGACAAAGATGGTAAGTTCTCTGTAACAGAGAAGAATGTAGGTAAGTATTCTGTAGAAGTTGCTCCTAAAGGTTATCTTGCTCAAAGTACTTCTGTAGAAATTGCTGCTAATGCGGAAAATCGTAGTGTGGTGACTGTTGCTGTGGCTTTGACTAAGCAAAGTGAACCGGAAAATGTGAAAAAAGGTGAGGAGGCTACAGTAAAAGATAATAGTGACTCTAATAAAGACATTCCGGACCCAACTACAACTCCGGCAGATGAAGTTGTTGAGGATCTTCCTATTACAACAGTAGAAGTAACTATTCCTGCTGATGCGCTTCCTGAAAGTGGAACGGGTATCAATGAAGACGGTTCAGCTGATATTAGTGTAACTACTTATGTTCCAGCTCCCGAAGAAGTAACAACGGATGTAAAACCTACAGAAGAGAATAAAGATGTAGAAAAGACTATTCCTTTGGCAGCTGCTCATTTTGAACCGACAGGTTTGGAATTTGTAAATCCGGTCACTATTTCTATACCTAATCCTATTCCTGATGTAACTTTTGCTGAATCGGATATGCAGCTTACTTATCTGAATACCGAAACAGGAAAATGGGAGGTACAAACAAGTAAGGTAAACTTGAAAGGTGGTAGCTATCAGGCAGATATCAAGCACTTCTCATCTTATGCTGTAGAAAATAAAGTAACTAGTAAGGTTAGTTCTGAAACAGTTGTAAAGAGTGAAGTTTTGGGACAGGCAAGCCGTGATAACAGCGAAAATCCTAAAGCTGTAACTGGCATTGCATTGACTTATAAAGAGAAATCCGGTTGGGAATGTAAAGATGCAGATATCACCAATGCTGTAAAGAGCAAATTGTCGGGTGCTAGTGATGCAACAATTAATGCTATGGTAGCTTTCTTCAAAACTCGTTTGTATTCGTTGATGGGTTCAGCATCAGGTGTGAAAACAACAGAACGTACTTATAATACTGTAAACGTGAATGGTTATACGACAATGAACTATACTTGTTATGCTAAGACTCGTACTACTACATTGTCTACTAAGGTGCTGTATAAAGGAAGTCCTGTTACAATTTCAGTAATTGCAACACGCTATACCGGAACTGATCATCAGTATAAGACAGTGACTACTAATCCTACTCATAGTGGTGGTAAGGGTGGAAGTAACTAATAAATAATTAAGATCATAAAAATAACCCTTTTTTAATAAAACCCTTTTTTATAAACCCTGTTGGGCAATAATCATATGGGATATGAGGAGGAAGAGGTCACTGTGAAGTGGTTTCTTCCTTTTCGTTTATGAGATATATGGATGTTTGTTGAATGTTCATTTTAGACAGAATTCTACTAATATAAGTTAATGTTTATAATTATGATTTGTATCCTGTAAATAAAGCCTATCTTTATCACCCAATACAACATAGGACAAATAAAATGTCATGAGCATAATTATTAAGAACCTTAATAAGATCTATCCAAACGGAAATCATGCCTTGAAAGATGTCAATCTGGAAATACCTGCAGGGATGTTTGGCTTATTAGGACCCAATGGCGCCGGCAAATCTACTTTAATGCGTATTCTTGTAGCCCTTATGGAACCAACTTCCGGGCAAGTAGAAATTTGCGGTTATGATTTGATGAAACAGCGGAAAGAAATACGCGGTATTCTGGGGTATCTTCCTCAGGACTTTCGTTTTTTTGCCAAATACAAAACGTATGAGTTTCTTGATTACGCGGCGCGTCTGTCCGGTATGACCCATAGCAGGCAGAGAAAACAGGCTGTGGATGAAATGCTCGAAAACGTAGGGTTGTTCGATGTTCGCGAACGATATGCCAATAAATTATCGGGAGGTATGAAGCGGCGGTTAGGAATTGCACAAGCGCTGATACATCATCCTAAGGTAATCATTGTTGATGAACCTACTACCGGACTTGACCCGGAAGAACGTATCCGTTTCCGTAACCTTCTTTCGGAGGTCAGCGAGAATGATGTGACTATTATTTTGTCTACTCACATTGTCGGTGATATTTCCAGTACTTGTAATAATATGGCGTTAATGAACCGGGGACAAGTTTCCTTCAACGGTTCTCCGCAAGATATGCTGAAATTAGCCGAGGGTAAAGTGTGGAGAATCAGGGCTGCGGGAGATCAGTTGCATGAGATCGATAAAAAATATCCGGTAATCTCAACGATTCCATCGGGGACAATCTGGGAAGTACAGGTGGTTGCCGATAAAGTAGAAGGATACGAAGCGGAACCATTTCCCCCTAATCTGGAACACGCCTATGTATATTATATGGAGAATCAATTAAACCTTTGGACAAACGACTAAACACGATATGCTGATATGACCTTTATATCTAATATACAATCGGTAGCAAAATATGAAAGTAAATTATTAATCAGAAGCTGGTTCTTCAGAGTATTCACGGTACTCGCTGTAACTATCATTACTTTTTTCAATTTCCAGTTGTTCGTATCGGAAGATAGCGGAGGCTTCTGGATTGCTACAGCCATTCCATCGAACATTCCTTATCTAATTTTACTGTTGCTAAATACAGGGCAGGCTGTTATTGCTATCTTTCTGGCATCCGACTTCCTGAAAAGAGATAAAAAGCTGGATACATCAGAAGTCTTTTATGTCCGTCCATTAAGCAATGCTGAATACGTCATCGGTAAGATTTGGGGAAATCTGCGCGTCTTTTTGTTGCTGAATCTCATTATTATGGCTATTACGGCTGCATTCAACCTGACATTGGGAGAAGTGGACTGGATGGCTTACTTGCTTTATTTTCTGTTGATCAGTGTCCCTACGCTGATTTTCATCATCGGCCTGGCTATCTTTCTGATGCTGGTATTGAAAAATCAGGCACTGACATTCGTTTTATTGTTAGGATATATCGGACTTACCGTTTTCTATATTGAAGATAAGCTTTATTATCTTTTCGATTATATGGCTTATAGTCTTCCTTTGGTGAAGTCCAGCATTGTCGGTTTTTCCAACTGGGAGGTGATTTTAAATCATCGTGGCATCTATTTTCTTGCCGGACTGGCGTTTGTCTTTTTCACGATTTCCCTGTTCAGGCGTCTGCCGAATTCATCACACAGTAATTATCCGTGGCTGGTTATTTCTTTTTGTACTCTCATGTTAGCTTTCGTATGCGGTTATTGGCATATACATTCGATTTTATATCAAAGTGATATACGCGCTACCTATACGAAGATCAACAACCAATATGTTTCTACTCCGAAGATGTTCATTCATGAATATGATCTTTCTGTAGAGCAGCATCCTGAAGATTTTCTGTCGGAAGTAACTGTGAAAGGAGTGGCATTGGACTCATCTGCCGTATTCACCTTCTGTTTGAATCCGGGATTAACCATTCATTCCGTTCATTCGGCCGGACAGCAACTCAAGTTTAAACGTGACAAGCAAATAGTATTGGTGGATTTCGGCACGAAGCATGCCAAAGGCGATACAATCTCTGCAACATTCAGGTATGACGGACAGATAGATAACTCATTCTGTTATTTGGATATCCCTCCCGAAGTGCTGCAAGCTTCCAATAAAAAGTTTCTGTTCAACATAGACAAGCAGTATAGTTTTCAGACGAAAAATTATCTGATGCTTACCCCTGAAACTTATTGGTATCCCCGTGCAGGAACAAGCTATAGTGATAAAAATCCTGACTGGCAGCAAACTTATTTCAGTAATTATCGCTTGAAGGTCAAGCCTCTACCGGGGTTAGTTCCTCTTTCTCAAGGGGAAGGAAAGTGTGATGAAGAAGGAGTGTATTCGTTTAAAGGAGATTATCCGTCTCAGACACTATCGTTGGTTATAGGTGACTATCAGCAAAAAAGTGCTTATGCGGACAGCATTCTTTATAGCGTTTGGCATTTAAGGGACCATGACTATTTTACTGCTTCGTTTGATTCTATTCACGATACCATTCCCTGGCTGATACGTAATGTGAAAGAGCAACTGGCACGGCAATATAAACTGGATTATCCTTTTAAGCGATTTTCTATTGTAGAAGTTCCTGTGCAATTTGCCAGCTATGAACGTGCCTGGTCGCAAGCGCAGGAGACAGTACAACCTGAAATGGTATTGTTCCCCGAAAAAGGAGCTATATTCTGGGAACTGGATGTGAAGAGGCAGGTGAAGAATCATATCCGGTGGTCGGGAAATAATGAAATCAGTCTGCAGGAAGCCCAGATGCGGACTTTTAGTAACTTTGCCTGGATGTTTTTGCAGACAGAAGGCGATTATAACTTTTCGTCGGGTAGTAGAGGACGGGGAAATCTTTCGTCTACGGCAAATCCTTATTTCCTTTTCCCGCAGATTTATAATTTCCGGTACAATATTTACTCTTCGGAATGGCCTGTTGCCAATCGTGCTATTGAGCTATATCTGCAAAAGAAGTCGGAAAATGAAGGGTGGGAACGTCAGATAAATGGGCTTAGTAACAATGAAAAGGCCAACCTGCTGCTGGAAAAGCATACGTTCAAGGAGTTGCTGGCTGATGTGGAACAGCGTAATCTGCAAAATAATATCGTAGGACTGGAGGCAAGCCGTCTTTTTGCCCGGTCAGAAATAAACATGGGCGTAGATGCTTTCCGGGATTCACTATATGCGATGTTGAAGCGTAATACATTTCTGAACATAAAGTTCGAAAATATGCTGGATACTCTGGGAGAAATGAGCCGGACGGATCTTTATTCATATTTGAAAGAATGGGAACAGTTGACGCCTCTTCCTTTTTATTCGATCGGAGAGCCCGAACTGACCAAAGTTGTCAATAAAGGAGGAGAAGAATTCTTTGTCTTGAAAGTACTGGTGAGCAATAACTCGGATTATGACGGAATCATTCAGATGAACGTTCTTCAAAATGGCTGGTGGTATCAACCGATGGAAGATCCTAGAGCCAGAAAAAAGGTAGAGATAGCTGCCCATACAAGCAAAGAATTTGTTTCTGTCTGGGAAGAACAGATACGTGATGTGGAAATCAATACGATGGTTTCCGGCAATCTTCCTTATATGATACGGCAATCCATTGGTAATGTAAAACAAGAACGGAATAAAATAGTCAAGGACACTATCTATACCTTGCCGGAATCATCCTTAGAAATGCCGGGAGAGGTTATTGTGGATAATGAAGATTCCACTCTCTTTGTACTTTCTACCCCTGCTGTCGTAGGACTTCTGCCTAAATGGCTGGATAAAGTGGAGGATACTTCCTTTAAATATTCGGGCATATCCTGGTGGCGTGCGCCTTTACAATGGACAGCTACCACCAATGCTAAATACTATGGCAAATATATCCGTTCGGCCTATGTGATTAAGAGTGGAGACGGCAGTCAGACGGCTACATGGAAAATTCCTGTGCCGGAAGCCGGTCAATATGAGCTTTATTATCATGTATTCAAGGATGATGAACTGCGATGGAATGATCGCCTTCAGGGTGAATATCATTTCAGGGTGGCATACGACAGTGAGATGGAAGATGCCTATATCAATCTGAGAAAAGCCAATGAGGGTTGGGAACAACTCGGTACTTACTATTTTAGTGCCGATACGGTTCGTGTCGTGCTGACGGATGAATGTAAGCTGCGCTCTGTGACAGCCGACGCAGTGAAAATAGTGAAACGATAATTATTAAAACAGCAAACTATATGCAAAGTGACTTACTACTATTAAAAAGAATGCTGCTGACAATCGTAACTTTTACGGGAATTGCCCTGACATCACAAGGACAAATTCCTTTAACGATTGACAAGGCAATGGAGATTGCGCAGGAGAACAGTCCTTCTCTTCGCCGTTCCTACATGAATTTGGAGAGATATAAGCAGAATCTGCTGGCGCAGAAGGCTTCATTAAAGTCTCGATTTTCATTAAATCTGAACCCGGTGGACTATAACAAGAACAGGCGTTTCGATAATCGTCTGTCACAATGGTACACGAATGAAACATTCAATACCAGCGGGACCTTTCAGGTCGATCAGCCCATTCTATGGACAGACGGTACTATTTCTTTAATCAACCGTTTCGGCTGGCAGGACAACAGTTCCATTATAGAAGGCGATAAAACTAGTAACCGGGCATTCAGCAATGACCTCTATCTGCAATTGACTCAGCCTATTTTTACATACAACAAGCGTAAAATGGAACTGAAGCAAATAGAATATGATTATGAAAATGCCAATATCAGTTATGCTTTGCAGCAACTGAATACGGAGAAAAGTATAACCGATCAGTTCTATTCTGTCTATATGGCACAGAGTAATCTGGAAATCAGTCGTGAAGAACTGGTTAATGCCCAGCAAAGTTATGATATTATCAAGAATAAGGTAGAAGCGGATTTAGCAGCGAAGGACGAACTCTTTCAAGCGGAACTGAATCTGGCTACGGCACGTTCGTCTGTAGACGAAAGTCAGGTGAATCTGGAGAATGCGAAAGACAAACTCAAACAGACTCTCGGAATGAGGCTGGATGAAGATATTCTCGTATTTGCGGAAGTGGAGATTAAACCGATTCAGGTAAATCTGGACCAGGCCATATCGCATGGATTGGGTTCGCGTCTGGAACTTCGTCAGCGTGAAATAGAGAGCAAGGAACTTGAGTTCGATATGATTAAGACAAAAGCGCTGAACGAGTTTAAAGGAGATGTATCCATCTCTTTCGGATTGATAGGAGATAATAGCCACCTGAATAAAGTCTATAATAATCCGACACAGAATCCGAGGGTTTCCATCAGCTTTGCTGTCCCTATTTTCGACTGGGGTGAAAAGAAAGCAAGGATTAAAGCACAAAAGATGGCTCAACGGATTAATGAACTCGAGTTTCAAGAGGATAAAGTGGATATCGAGCTGAATATTCGTCAGGTATGGCGTAACCTCGAAAACCTCCGGACTCAGATTAAGATCGCCGAGCAAAATGTACAGAATGCACAGTTGACCTATGATCTGAATCAGACTCGTTACCGGGAAGGTGACATAACCGGTATGGAAATGAGCCAGTTCCAGACTCAGCTTTCGAATAAGAAGATTACTTATACGCAGGCGTTGATTAATTACAGAATAGAATTACTTAATCTTAAAATCCTTTCATTGTATGATTTCGACAAGAATATCCCTCTTGTTCCTATGAAAGACATTATTGATAAAAAATAAGCAGACCATGAAACAGTATCAAATTTTTATTGCATCTTCTTTGTTAACAACCTTATTGTTAACCGGCTGTGGCAACAAACCACAAAACGCACCCAATAATATTGCAACTCCGGTATCTGTCGTGGAGCTGAAGAAAGGTTCTATCAGTAAATTAATAAATACAACAGGAACAGTGCAGCCGACTTACGGTGCATCTCAGAATGCGGAAATGAGCGGATTTTATAAACTTCAGACTAATCCGAGAACCGGAAAACCTTTCAAAATGGGAGACAGGGTAAGTAAGGGGGAACTGATAATCCGTCTGGAAGACAAGGAGTATGAAAACGGAATCGCTATTGACGCTAAAAAACTAAGTCTTGAAATTGCCGAACAGGAACAGTCAAAGCAGAAAGCTCTCTATGAAAAAGGAGGGGTGACGATGAGTGAAATGCGGAATACGGAAGTAAAAGTAACGAATGCCCGTTACGATTATGAAAACGCAAAACTCAATCTGGAGAAGATGAAAGTGAAAGCTCCTTTTGATGGTGTGATTGTCGATTTGCCTCACTATACGGCTGATACAAGAGTGGAGCAGGGGAAGGCTATGGTGAGTCTGATGGCTTATGATAAAATGTATATGGATATCAATCTGCCGGAAAGCAGCATTCGTTATGTCAAGGAAGCGCAACCGGTATATATTACTCATTATACCATCCCCGGAGATACTTTAAAAGCGAGAGTCGGTGAGCTGTCTCCTGCAATCAGTACAGAGACACGTACTTTTAAAGGAAAGATTCTGATTGATAATGACCAGTTGAAGTTGCGTCCGGGTATGTTCGCCAAAGCAGATATTATCGTTGACAGAGCTGATAGTTCTATCATTATACCTAAAGATGTAATCCTGTCCAATCGTCGCCGGAAATACGTATATATCGTCGAAAAGAATACGGCAAAGATACGCAATCTGCAAACAGGTCTGGAGGATGAATACAATATCGAAATTCTATCCGGACTTAATGTAAATGACAATTTGGTAGTGAAGGGTTTTGAAACACTGAAAGAAGACGCCAAAGTCAAAATCCAAAAGTAAATCATGGATGCGATATATGAACGCATCTTTTGAAAATAGGAAATACTTATGAAGAATATAATCAAATTTGCAGTAGGCAATCCGGTTACGATTTGTATGGTAGTATTTGCCCTCTTATTGTTGGGAAAAGTATCATACGATCAGTTGAGTGTAGATTTATTGCCCGATCTGAATAATCCCCGCCTGTTTATTGAATTAAAGGCGGGTGAACGTCCTCCCGAGGAGATCGAAAAGCAATTCGTTAAAAATATGGAGTCTATGGCGATCCGGCAGAGTGATGTTACTCAGGTCTCTTCCGTGATTAAAGCCGGGACGGCACGAATTACTGTAGAATATACCTGGACAAAGGATATGGATGAGGCTTTTCTAGATTTGCAGAAAGCCATGAATCCGTTTGCCCAGAACAAGGATATCACTGAACTGAAGATTACGCAACACGATGCGAACTTGTCTCCGGTAGTTTTGGTGGGAATGTCTCATCAGAGTATTACAGATATGGCGGAATTGAGGAAGATTGCCGAAAGCTATATCCGCAATGAGTTGATTCGTCTGGAAGGCGTGGCTGAAGTGACGCTTTCGGGAGAAGAAGTCAGTACTCTTACCATTCAGACTGATCCTTATAAACTGGATGCTTTTCAACTGAAAATAGAAGATATCGCTTCGCGCATCGAATCGAATAATCAGAGCATATCCGGTGGACGGGTCAGTGAACTGGGATTACAATATCTGGTGAAAAGTTCGAGCTTGTTTGCTTCGGAAGATGATTTTGAGAATCTGATTGTCGGATACAAAGCGATACAACAAGAGGAATCGTCCGGAAACAATACTTCGGGAACAGCGACTGCCAACAGTAATAAAGCTCCTGTCTTTTTGAAGGAAGTGGCGACTGTACAATTTTTGAACGCTCGTCCGGAAAATATTGTACGGATTAACGGGAAGCGCAGTATCGGGCTGTCTATTTATAAGGAGATGCGCTTTAATACTGTGAAAGTGGTGGATGAGGTAACCCGCCAATTGGCAGTGATAGAGAATGCATTGCCCGGTTATCATTTTCAGGTGATTTCCAATCAGGGTACTTTTATAAAAAGTGCGATTGGAGAAGTGAAGAGCAGTGCTGTTCTGGGTGTTATCCTCGCTATTGTAGTCTTGTTTGTATTCCTTCGCCGGATGGGGACAACACTGATTGTCAGTCTTGCTATTCCCATCTCGATTGTGGCTACTTTCAATCTGATGTTCTTCAACGGACTGTCACTGAATATTATGACATTGGGAGGACTGGCGCTCGGGGCGGGTATGCTCGTCGATAATGCCATTGTCGTCATAGAAAGTATCTTCCGAAATCAGGAGAAAGGATTGAGTATCAAAGAGGCTGCTATTAACGGGACGGCAGAAGTTGCCAATGCGGTAATTGCTTCTACTC
>OBAS01001740.1_pt1 | contig 12104 bp, 8 predicted proteins | sample 1517591 | NCBI WGS metagenome assembly OBAS01 (sample SAMN04571700, study PRJEB22368) | human gut metagenome | biome: human gut; material: stool | host: Homo sapiens | place: Luxembourg | collected 2012-10-05
TCGGTACTCAATATAGCAGGGCGTCTGGAGGAAAACGGCATAAAGCCAAGTGTCATATACGGAAGTCTGCCACCGGAAATAAGGCGCAGGCAGATGACGCTTTTTAATGAGAAAAAGACACAGGTTGTCGTGTCAACAGATGCGATAGGAATGGGACTCAATCTGCCGGTCAGAAGAATTGTATTTCTGGAGGTGGAAAAGTTTGATGGAGTATCAAGACGTCCGCTTGTCATCTCTGAGATAAAACAGATAGCGGGCCGTGCAGGCAGATTTGGTCTGTATGATACAGGTTATGTGACAGCTTTGGGACAAAAGAATCTGAATTATCTGAAGAATACGCTAAATATACCGGAGCAGGATATTGATATAGTAAGTCTTGGCTTCCCACAGGTGCTCCTTACAATGGATGCGCCGCTTGATGCGATAATTAAGCTCTGGCATGAGGCAGAGCCATCAGCACCGTTTAGGAAAATCAATGTCGATGAGATATTGTTTTTGTATGGATATGCGTATAAGGAGCGATACTTTATCGCAGATTTTGATGACAAATATCTGCTTTATAAGATGATTACATGTCCTATAGATATAAAGGACAGGGAGCTTGTCAGACAATGGCTGCGCTACTGCATGTCGTATACATCTGATATCTCTCTCGACAAGCCTGATAAGCATTCAAAGTATCAGGGACTCATGAAATACGAATCCTATTACAAAAAGCTTGATTTGTACTATCAGTTTTCAGTCCGCATGGGCAAAATTGTGGAGGAGGACTGGCTTGAAAACGAGCGCGACAAAACACAGGCAAAGATTATGCAGCTTCTATCAAAGAGCAAGGATGAGTATATTATCAGATGCCGGTATTGCGGCAGAATACTTCCGATTGGAAATTCACGCAATATATGCAGAGACTGCTACAGTATGATACGTAGGTAGCAGCCGGTTTATATTTTACGGTCAAGTCGTTGAATTTAGCTGTCCAATGTGGCATAATAGAAATAAGATCAAAATATGAATGGAGGAAGTTTTTATGGCAAACAATGAGTTACAGATTGCCGGCTCACAAGGTGAACTTAGAATCCGTCCTTACGAGCACCACGCAAAGTATTATGAAACAGATCAGATGGGTATAATCCACCATTCAAACTATGTCAAGTGGATGGAAGAAGCAAGACTTGATTTGATGGATCAGATAGGACTCAACTACAGGCAGATGGAGGATATGGAAATCATAAGTCCGGTGCTGTCGATATCGGTAGAGTATCACAGTATGGTACATTTCGATGATACGGTCGTCATCTACACAAAGCTGCTTAAGTATAACGGAATCAAGATGGAGCTTGAGTATGTCATGAAGGACAAAGAGACAGGCGAGCTTCGCACCACTGCAAAAAGCAGCCATTGCTTTTTGAACAAATCCGGCAAACCAATCTCATTAAAGAGAATGTATCCGGAATTAGATACAAAATTTTTTGAATTTAAAGAGGCATAATAAAATGATACAGGATAGATTAAAAGCATTGAGAAGCGAGATGGCAAAGAGGGGCATCTCGCTGTATGTGGTACCTACTGCTGATTTTCATGAGTCAGAGTATGTAGGAGAGCATTTTAAGGCACGCAAATATATTACAGGCTTCACGGGCTCAGCAGGTACCGCAGTCATCACTATGGATGAGGCCGGACTATGGACAGACGGCAGGTATTTTGTGCAGGCGGCTGCGCAGCTTAAGGATACCACTGTAAAGCTCTTTAAGATTGGCGAGGAGGGCGTACCGACAGTTGATGAGTATATAAAGGATACTCTTTCGGATGGCGGTGTAATAGGCTTTGACGGCAGAGTAGTAAATGCCGCATGGGGCAAAAGGCTTTCTGAAATCGCAAAAGAAAAGCACGGCAGCATGTATGTAAATGAGGATCTGATTGACCTTATATGGACTGACAGACCACCTATGTCAAAGGCACCTGTCATGATTTTTGACAATAAATACACCGGTGAGGATATAAGCTCAAAGCTTAAAAGAGTCAGAGAGCAGATGGCACAAAAGGGTGCAACACTTCATCTGATGTCATCACTTTACGATATCGCCTGGCTTTTAAATGTCAGGGGAGGCGACATAAGCTATGTGCCTGTAGTGCTTTCATACCTGGCACTGTCACAGGACAGCTGCATATGGTTTTTGCAGGAAGAGGTTGTGACAGAGACTCTTAAGGCATACCTCGATAAGAATGGTATACAGACAAGACCTTACGATGATTTTTATGAATATGTGAAGCATATTGATGAAAAAGAGACAGTGCTTTTAAATACATCGATTGTAAATTACCGCATCTGCGACAGCCTGCCGGATGGTGTTAAGGTGATTGATGCGGAGGATCCTACAGTTGTCATGAAGGCCGTAAAGAATGAAGTACAGCTTGAAAATCTGCGCAAGGCGCATTTAAAGGATGCAGTTGCGATGTGCAAGTTCATGTACTGGCTTAAGACAAATATAGGTAAGATATCCATGACAGAGATTTCGGCTTCAGATTATCTTGCATCGCTTAGAGCTGAGCAGGAGGGCTTTCTTGATTTGAGCTTTGCCACAATATGCGGATATGCTGATCATGGTGCTATTGTGCATTACTCTGCAACAGAGGAGTCCGACAGGCAGCTTAAGCCTGAGAGTCTTCTTTTGGTTGATTCAGGAGGACATTATCTGGAGGGAACCACAGATATCACGAGGACCTTTGCACTAGGCCCTGTGACTGACGAGATGAAGGATATGTTTACGAGAGTGTGCCGCTCAAATATGAACCTGGCAAATGCAAGGTTTAAGGAGGGCTGCTCGGGACTAAACTTTGATATTCTGGCAAGAGAGCCTTTGTGGGAGATCGGCATGGACTACAATCACGGTACCGGACACGGTGTGGGCTATGTGCTCAATGTTCATGAGGGACCAAACAGCTTTCACTGGAAGCAGTACCCGGGCAGGACTGCAGAGCGTGTGATAGAAGAGGGCATGGTCACTACAGATGAGCCGGGCATCTATTTAGAGGGCAAATTCGGTATTCGTACAGAGAATGAGCTTATCTGCCGAAAGGGTGAGAAAAATGAGTATGGCCAGTTCATGTATTTTGAGAATCTGACCTATGTACCGATAGATCTCGATGCGATTGATCCAAATCAGATGACAGACAGGGAAAAAGGATACCTGAATGCTTATCATGCGAGAGTTTATGAGCTTGTTTCACCATTTTTGAATGATGAGGAGGCTCAGTGGCTTAAGAAATATACAAGAGCTATTTAACGTTACTGCCTGCACTGCAGTGTGACCGGCAGCGATTACAACAATATTATAATTGACAGTAAGGAAAGTATCAAAATGAGTGAAAAGCTTGTACTTATAGACGGACACAGTATTTTAAACAGGGCATATCACGGGCTGCCTGATCTGACCAATTCAGAGGGACTTCACACAAATGCAGTCTATGGATTTTTGAATATCATGTTCAAGATTCTTGACGAGGAAAAGCCTGACTATCTGACGGTGGCATTTGATGTGCATGCACCGACGTTTCGCCACAGGATGTTTGATGCGTACAAGGGCACGAGAAAGCCTATGGACGAGGAACTTAGGCAGCAGGTGCCTATGATAAAGGAAATGCTTACCGCTATGGGCATTAAAATCGTGGAAAAGGAAGGCTATGAGGCCGACGATATACTTGGAACCTTATCTGTCAGGGCAGAAAAGGCCGGTATGGATGTCGCCATCATTTCCGGAGACAGAGACCTTTTGCAGCTTGCGACTGACCATGTCATGGTAAGGATTCCAAAGACAAAGAAAACAGGAACCGAGATAGAAAACTACAATACAGCAGATGTTATCGAAAAGTACGGCGTCACTCCAAAGGAATTTATCGATGTAAAGGCTCTGCAGGGAGATACGTCTGATAATATTCCCGGGGTACCCGGTATCGGCGAAAAGACAGCAGGCGCACTTATAGCAAAATATCACTGTATAGAGGCAGTACATGAGGACGCTGAGAATGTAAAGCCGCCAAGGGCTTCAAAGAATATAGTGGAGTACTGGGAGCAGGCGCTTATGAGCAAGGAGCTTGCGACAATCATACTTGATGCGCCGGTTGACTATGAATTTTCTGATGCAAAGCTTAGTGGCGGAGTAGAGTCACTCTACACTGAGGAAGCCTTTTTACTGTGCAAAAGATACGAATTCAAAAATATGCTGTCACGGTTTAATGTGGAGGCTCCTAAAAACAATGCCGAGGAGCATTTTGTGGTAGTAAGGGACTTAAAGACTGCAGAGAGTGTGTTTGAGAAGGCAAAGGGCAGGGAGGTCGCTTTTGCGGTAGTACCGGGAGAGTCTTTGGGAAACAGCGAAAGTGATGGACAGCTAAGTCTGTTTTCGGAGCCGGTTTCTAACGATTATCTTGCTGTTTCGATTTGTTTTTCAGAGGAGGACATTTATTTTATCTGTACAGGTGATGAGATTTCAAGCAGCTTCCTAGATGAAAAATTAAATACCCTGGAAGTAAAGTCATGGATATCACCGGATTTAAAGACCAATCTGCACAGATTTAAGAGCAAAGAGATAAAGGCAGATGACAGAGGCAGATATTTTGACATGATGGTGGCTGCATACCTTATCAATCCGCTTGTCGGGGAGTATCCCTATGATGCGGTTGCAAAGGACTATCTGGGGCTTATGCTCTCATCTAAAAAGGATTATCTGGGAAAGCTTGATTTCACGCGGATGATGAAGGAGGATGAGAAAAAGGCAGTGGACTGTGCCTGCTACGAGGTGTATACTGCCTGGAAATCAAAGCCGGTTCTTTTGCAGAAGCTAAAGGAAATGGATATGCTCACTCTTTATAAAGATATCGAGCTCCCGCTCGTTTTCGTGCTGTATGATATGGAAAACGAGGGTATAATGGCTGATGGAATAAAGCTTAAGGAGTATGGAGACAAGCTTGCTGTTTCGATAACTGAGCTTGAAAAGAAAATATATGAGGCAGCAGGTGAAGAGTTTAATATAAATTCGCCAAAGCAGCTTGGAGTCATTCTCTTTGAAAAGCTTGGACTGCCAAATGAAAAGAAGACAAAGACCGGTTATTCGACTGCGGCAGATGTGCTTGAAAAGCTGGCGCCGGAGTATCCGATTGTTGCAGATATTCTGGAATACAGACAGCTCACAAAGCTAAAGAGCACATATGCTGACGGACTTTCGGGATATATTGCATCCGATGGCAAAATCCATACTACCTTAAATCAGACAATCACTGCGACAGGCCGTCTTTCAAGCACAGAGCCTAATCTGCAGAATATCCCGATAAGGATTGAGCTGGGCAAGCTTATCAGAAAGGTATTTCTGCCTGAGGATGGAGATCTGTTTGTTGACTCAGACTACTCGCAGATCGAGCTTCGGGTGCTTGCGGCGCTTTCAGGGGATGAAAGGATGATAGAGGCCTTTAAGAATGGTCAGGATATCCACAGAAGTACAGCATCCCTTGTGTTTGACACACCGTTTGATGAGGTCACAGACCTTCAAAGAAGAAATGCCAAGGCGGTAAATTTTGGTATCGTATATGGCATCAGTGCGTTTGGCCTGTCTAACGACCTGGGGATTTCAAGGAAAGAGGCACAGGGCTATATAGACAGCTATTTTGTCAAATATCCAAAGATTAAGGAGTTTTTGGATCAGACGGTTTTGGATGCCAAGAAAAATGGCTATACAAAGACCATGTTTGGACGTATCAGACCGATTCCCGAGCTGAACTCGAGCAATTTCATGCAAAGACAGTTTGGAGAGAGAGTTGCGATGAACTCACCTATTCAGGGTACAGCAGCCGATATCATAAAGATTGCCATGATACGTGTGCATGACAGGCTTCTTGACGAGGGCTTAAAGTCAAGACTTATCCTTCAGGTGCATGATGAGCTTTTAATTGAGACAAAGGAAGCTGAGAAGGATAAAGTGATTAAGCTTCTGGAGAAAGAGATGCGTGGTGCGGTGGACATGAAGGTATCCATGGAGGTGGGCACCGAGTGTGGCTATGACTGGTATGATGCGCATTGATGACAGAAAAGGAAATAGTATGATTTTTATAGGAATAACAGGTGGTGTAGGTGCCGGAAAATCGGCAGTGCTTAGCTATCTTAAGGAACTTGATGGCGTAAAGGTCATGCTTTCCGATGAGATAGCACATGAGCTGATGGAGCCGGGAAGCGACTGCTACAACAGATTAAAGGAATTGTTTGCGGGCGAACCGATATGGCTTGAGGACGGGCATTTTGACAGACCGGCACTTGCCGGAGTGATTTTTTCGGATGATAAAAAAAGAGAGCTTTTAAACGAAGTAGTGCATCCTGCAGTAAAGGAATATGTGCTTAATGCAGTTAAAGAGGCAAAAAAAGATGGTCTGTTCATGCTTGTTCTTGAAGCAGCACTCCTTATAGAGGAGGGATATGGTGAAATCTGCGACGAGCTGTGGTATATTTATGCAAGTGAAGAAGTCAGAAGAAAAAGACTTAAGTCATCAAGAGGCTATTCAGATGAGAAGATTGACAGTATCTTTGCAAGCCAGCTTAAAGAAGCTGAGTACAGAAGGCACTGCAAGGAGGTTATTGATAATGATGGAGATATCGAAAACACGATAGCTTCAATAAATAAAGCGCTTAGCAAATACAAGGAGTAGTGGGAATGAACAATGTATTCGGTTTGGATATTGGTACAAGAAATGTTGTAGGAACTGTCGGCTATCAGACTGATGACAAGGAATTTGTGGTTACAGCACAGTATGTCAGGGAGCATGAGACCAGAGCGATGCTTGACGGTCAGATACATGATATAGGCAGGGTGGCAAAAACCATTAAGGAAGTAAAGGACGAGCTTGAAAAACAGACAGGACAGCCACTTGAAGAGGTGTGTATAGCAGCCGCAGGACGAGTATTAAAGACTGTCACGACGCATGTGGAGTATGAGTATGCGCAGGAGTCTGTGGTGACCGGAGAGGATGTCAATACGCTTAACCTGCTTGGCATAGAAAAAGCACAGGAGGCACTCAAGGAGGTTAACGATACAAGCTATAAGTTTTACTGTGTGGGATATTCTACAGTCAAATTCTTTTTGAATGATGATGTGTTTATCAGCCTTGAGGGTCATAAGGCAAACAAAATAGGCGAGGATATCATAGTTACATTTCTGCCGGAGGATGTGGTGGACGGACTTTATGCGGCAGTGGGACAGGCAGGGCTTAGTGTAGCCAATATGACATTGGAGCCTATCGCCGCTATCAATGTGGCAATTCCGGAGAACTATCGTATGCTTAATATCGCACTTGTCGATGTGGGAGCCGGAACGAGTGATATCTCAATCACAAGAGACGGAAGTATCATAGCCTATGGCATGATACCGCATGCAGGAGATGAGATGACAGAAGTTATTGTGCAGCATTTCCTCGTGGATTTCAATATGGCGGAGAGCATCAAGCTTCAGTCTACGACAAGTGATACGGTTACATACAAGGATATCATGAGCATCGAGCACACAATTCCTGCACAGGATGTCTGGGATGTGGCAGCACCTGTTGTTGATAGTATTGCACAAGAGGTATCGGCTAAAATCAGAGAGCTAAACGGTGACAAAACAGTGAGTGCCTGCTTTGTAGTCGGAGGCGGAGGCAAGATACACGGCTTCACGGAAAAGCTTGCGGAAGACCTTGACCTGCCGGAGGAAAGAGTCGCTCTAAGAGGTGAGGAAGTGCTTGGCGATGTGACCTTTGAGCAGGAGGATATTAAGAAGGATCCGCTTCTTGTCACTCCAATTGGTATATGTCTGAATTATTATGACCAGAGAAATAATTTTATCATGGTCAGATTCAACGGTGAGAGAATAAAGCTCTATGACAATAACAGGCTTACAATAGTCGATGCGGCGCTTCAGGCGGGATTTCCAAACGATGAGCTGTTTCCAAAGCGCGGCACCCCGATAAACTTTACGGTAAACGGTGTGGCAAGGCTTGTAAGAGGCGAGGCCGGAGATGGCGCAGTAGTGACCATGAACGGAAAGCCAGCAAGCATCAACACACCGCTTGAGCCAAACAGTGAGATAGTCATCGAGCCGTCCACAGCAGGAGAGGCAGCAGTGTATAAGATATCGCAGCTTGATGAGTACAATCATTCTGTCATTACTTTTATCATAAACGGCAGAAAGGTATCATGTCCAAGGTTTGTCCAGGTAAACGGAGAGCTTGAGCCGGAGGATTACAGCATCAGGGAAAACGATGTGATTGAGACAAGAAATTACTATACAGTGCGTCAGATTGCGCAGTTTATGGACCTTGTTATTGACACAGACCAGATGATATTTGTAAACAATGAAGAGGCTGATCTCGACACTCTTGTATATGAAAATTTCTCTGTTGAGTGGAAAACAGATGAATATGGTGTTGCAAGAATCGACAATAACAATTATAATGACACACAAGAGTCTGATTCAGATGATGCTTCGGTCTTAGCTGAGCAGGATGCAAACAGCACAGAGTCAGACAACACAGTGGCCAGAACATCAGAGCAGATGATGAATCAGGTGCTCGATGAACTGCATGATGATTTTGCTAAAGAAGCTGAAGCATCTGCTGTGCCTGAAAACAAACTGCCGGAAAATGAATTGCCAAAAAATGATATACAGGAAGAAATACAGGAAGAAGACTCATCAAAAAATACAATTACAGTAATTGTAAACGGTGAGCCTGTAGAGCTGTCCGGCAAGGATACATATATATTTGTCGATATATTTACCCATATCTCATTTGATTTACAGGCAGGAAAGGGCAGGGCAATAGCCACTGTAATAAATGGCAGAGATGCCCAGTTTTCCGAGGAGCTTCATGAGGGAGACAAAATAGAATTATACTGGAAAGAGAATTAACATGTTAGAATTATGCAGCATTGCCAGCGGCAGCAGTGGAAACTGTATATGTGTGGGTACGGATGATTGTCATGTGCTCATAGACGCGGGCATCAGCGGTAAGAAAATAGAAAACGGACTGAATGAATTTGATATGACGGCCACAGATATGCAGGGGATTCTCGTGACACATGAGCATATAGACCATATCGCAGGGCTTGGTGTCATGGCAAGACGCTATCATATTCCGATTTATGCAACAAAGGCCACAATCGGGGCCATAAAATGTACCAAATCCGTTGGAAATATAGATGATGAGCTGTTTCATCCTGTTGAGGCAGGCGTCGATTTTACAATAGGCGATATAGAGTTTGAGCCGCTTCACATATCACACGATGCGGCTGATCCTGTCGCGTACAGATTTAAAAACGAAAATCATGCGATGGCGGTCGTGACAGACCTTGGCACGTATGATGATGCACTGGTTTCAAAGCTTCAGAACCTGGATGGGCTGCTGCTTGAAGCCAATCATGATATAAATATGCTCCAGACAGGGGCATATCCGTATCCGCTCAAGCGCAGAATCATGGGTGACAGCGGACATTTGTCGAATGAGAGAAGCGGGCAGTTGTTATGCGAGCTTCTTCATGATAAATTTGGCTCAGTAATACTGGGACACCTTAGTAAAGAAAACAACTACGAAAAGCTGGCGTATGAAGCCGTCAGGCTTGAGGTCACAATGGGAGACAATCCATATAAGGCAAGTGATTTCCCTATGTATGTGGCTAAGAGAGACAGGGCATCAGACCGCATAGCCGTAGAATAAGAGAACAGGAGAATAAGTTGTTATGGATAACACAAAGAACAAAGTAATCATCACAGTTGTCGGAAAAGACACAGTAGGAATCATCGCAAAGGTATGTACATATCTGTCAGAGGGCAGTGTAAACGTGCTTGATATCTCACAGACTATCGTTTCAGGTTATTTCAACATGATGATGATTGTGGATATGGCAAATGCTACAGCTTCATTTGCAGAGATTTCTGACCAGCTTGATGCACTTGGAGAAGAAATTGGTGTAACAATAAAGTGTCAGAAGGAAGAAATCTTTGAGATGATGCATCGAATCTAGTTTAGCATAAAAATGTCATACACAGTTAAAGGAGAACAGCAAAATGATAAATATTGGTGAAGTAATTGAGACCAATGACATGGTGGAGAAGGAAAATCTTGACGTGCGTACAATCACACTCGGTATCAGCCTGCTCGACTGTATAGACTCAGACCTTGCAAAGGTAAATGAGAATATCTACAACAAGATTACAACACTTGCAAAGAATCTTGTATCAACAGGAAAAGAGATAGAGAACAACTACTGTATCCCTATCGTAAACAAACGTATTTCAGTTACACCTATCGCCCTTGTCGGCGGTGCGGCCTGCAAGAGCTCAGAGGATTTTGTTACCATAGCAAAGACACTTGACAGAGCTGCCAAAGAGGTAGGTGTCAACTTCGTCGGTGGATACTCAGCACTTGTGTCAAAGGGCATGACAAAGGCGGATGAGCTTTTAATCAAATCCATCCCTCAGGCAATGCTTGAGACAGACCTGGTATGCAGCTCTGTAAATGTTGGCTCTACAAAAACCGGAATCAACATGGATGCAGTAAAGCTGATTGGCGAGATGATAAAGGAGACAGCAGAGGTGACAAAGCACCTTCCTGTATCAGGCTGTGCCAAGTTTGTAGTATTCTGCAACGCTCCTGATGATAATCCGTTTATGGCAGGAGCCTTCCATGGTGTGACAGAGGCAGATGCCATCATCAATGTAGGTGTCAGCGGACCGGGAGTAGTAAAGACAGCTCTTGAAAAGGTAAGAGGCGAGAACTTTGAGGTGCTCTGTGAGACAATCAAGAAGACAGCCTTCAAGGTTACACGAGTAGGACAGCTTGTGGCAAAGGAGGCTTCAAAGAAGCTTGGAGTGCCATTTGGAATCATAGACCTCTCACTTGCACCTACACCGGCTATCGGAGACTCTGTAGCCGATATTCTCTGTGAGATAGGCTTAGAGAGAGCCGGAGCTCCGGGAACAACAGCAGCACTTGCACTCTTAAATGATCAGGTGAAAAAGGGCGGTATCATGGCATCCTCATATGTCGGCGGACTCTCAGGTGCTTTTATTCCTGTATCAGAGGATCAGGGAATGATAGATGCTGTAAACGATGGTGCACTCACTCTCGAAAAGCTTGAGGCTATGACCTGTGTGTGCTCAGTGGGACTTGACATGATTGCAATCCCGGGCGATACAAAGGCCACCACAATTTCAGGAATTATCGCAGATGAGATGGCTATCGGTATGATAAATCAAAAGACAACAGCCTGCAGACTGCTTCCAGCAATCGGAAAGGATGTAGGTGATGTGGTAGAAATCGGAGGACTCCTTGGAAGTGCACCGGTTATGCCGGTAAACAGATTCTCTTGTGATGCATTTGTAAACCGTGGAGGAAGAATCCCGGCACCTATTCACAGCTTTAAAAATTAGTAAATAATGGCATTGTTTACAAGCATGTACTTATAAGAATAACTTATAAGTACATGCTTATTTTAAAGTGGTACTTGACAATGACAAAAATACATGATTAAATAAAGACAGTTATATGACTGACGGAAGTGGATAACCACATGGAGTATAACAGTTGATTGCCGACCGTCTGGGCGCACATTTATATAAGTTTCCTGCAGAGCTTTATATTATTATGTGTGTTCAGACGGTCTTTTTTATTCCGGCAGGCCCGAGTAATTTGGGGATGCAGACCACATTATCAGAAAACATGGAGGATGACATGGAAAGAGTATCATTAGCAAAGGAATTATCAAGCACAACATACCCTGGCAGAGGTATCGTAATCGGCCGCACAAAGGATGGTAAGAAGGCTGTAACAGCATACTTTATCATGGGCAGAAGCGAAAACAGCCGCAACAGAGTATTTGTAGAGGATGGCGAGGGCATCAGAACACAGGCATTTGACCCTTCAAAGCTTGAGGATCCAAGTCTTATCATTTACGCACCTGTAAGAGTGCTCGGCAACAAGACAATTGTTACAAACGGTGACCAGACAGATACTATCTATGAGCTGATGGACAAGCAGCAGACATTTGAGCAGGCCTTAAGGACAAGAGAGTTTGAGCCTGACGCTCCTAA
>OBAS01001753.1_pt1 | contig 12015 bp, 12 predicted proteins | sample 1517591 | NCBI WGS metagenome assembly OBAS01 (sample SAMN04571700, study PRJEB22368) | human gut metagenome | biome: human gut; material: stool | host: Homo sapiens | place: Luxembourg | collected 2012-10-05
GCGGCGCACATTGGGCGACGCGCTGCGGCTGGTCTCGCCCCTGATGTAGCGCAAGCCGCGGATCGGCATTTCCGCACCGGGCCCGGCGCGCAGCCCCCCTGATTTCCGTAATTTTTCCCTCTCGCCGCCTGTCTGCCCCCACCGCCGGGCAGAGGCTCCCCTCCGTCCGCCACCGGCGCCGGAAGCACCTCCGGCCACGGATTCGGATGCCGCCGTGCGGCATCCCGGGAGGCCCGCAGGCCTCCCGCCCGGGCGGGAGCGGGAAATACGGCGCGGCACCTTATTGTTACGCACAATAATTTTTTTTGGAAATCGTTAATTTATGCGTAACTTTGCGCGATAAAGCGCCGTAAAAGATTTATCAATGAAGCAGACTTTTTTATACGCCGTGTGCGGGGTGATTCTGGTCACCGCATTTAGCGGATGCGCAGGCATCAACTCCCTGCTCAAAAGCGGACAACCCGAACTGATTTACAGCAAGGCGCTGGAGTACTACCAGAAAGAGAAGTGGTCGCGTGCCTCGACGCTCTTCGAGGGCGTCCAGCACTACTACATCGGCACGCCGCGCGAAGACAGCGTCTCGTTCTTCAACGCCCGCTGCAAGTTCAAGAACCGCGACTATGACACCGCCTCGGCCCTGTTCGACGATTTCCGCCGCAAGTTCGGCCGCAGCGCCTTCATCGAAGACGCCGAAGGCATGTACGCACTCTGCTTCTACTACCTCTCGCCCGGCCCCTCGCGCGACCAGACGATGACCGGGCAGGCACTGATCGCCATCAACGAGTTCATGTCGCGCTACCCTCACAGCGACCGCGTCGAGGATTTCAAGCAGATCAACGGCGAACTGACGCAGCGCCTGCACGACAAGTCCTACCTGAACGCATACACCTACTATAAGATAGGCCGCTACAAATCGGCCATCGTATCGCTGAAAAATGCGCTCAAACAATTCCCGGACAGCAATCACCGCGAAGAGATCATGTACATGATCGTGGACGCCAGCTACCGCTTCGCCAACAACTCGATCGCCAACAAGCAGACCGACCGCTATCTCTCGATGCTCGACTCCTACCTCTCGTTCAAGGAGGAGTTCCCCGAATCGAAATACACCAAGGAGGTCGACCGCATGGCCAAGCACGCACGGGACTACCTCGACCGCAACAAGAAGGACGAAGACAAAGACAACAACATATAACAATGGAAATCAAGAAGAACATCCCCAACAACACCATCACGCGCAAGCTGGTGGATCTGGACAAGGAAACGGGCAACATCTACGAAACGGTGAACATCATCGCCCGCCGTGCCAACCAGATCTCGACCGAACTGAAGACCGAGCTCAGCCGCAAGCTCGCCGACTTCTCTTCGCCGACGGACACCATGGAGGAGACCTTCGAGAACCGCGAGCAGATCGAAATCTCGCGCTACTACGAACGCCTGCCCAAGCCCGCGATCATCGCTACCGAGGAGTTCCTCGACGGCGAACTCTTCTACAAGGAGAACAAAGAGGTCAAGGAGTCCTAACGATACCGCCATGGATTTGCAGGGAGGTGGCATACAGGGCCCCGGCGCAGGCGCTGCCTGCCCGGCCGAAGGAGTGGCCGGACGGCACATACTGCTGGGCATCACGGGAAGCATAGCGGCCTACAAGGCGGCTGTGCTCTGTCGTTTATTGAGGACGGCGGGCGCCGAGGTGCGTGTCGTGATGACCCCGCTGGCCAAGCAGTTCATCACCCCGCTGACGATGGCCACGCTCTCCAGAAACCCGATCCTCGTGGAGTTCTTCGACCCCGAGAACGGGGCCTGGAATTCCCATGTCTCGCTCGGCGAGTGGGCAGACTGCTACCTGATCGCCCCCGCCACAGCCAATACACTGGCCAAAATGGCATGCGGCATCGCCGACAACCTGCTGCTGACGACCTACCTCTCGGCCCGCTGCCCGGTGGTCGTCGCCCCCGCCATGGATCTGGACATGTACGCCCACCCTACGACCCAAGAGAACCTGCGCCGGCTGGCCGGACACGGCGTGCGGATCCCGCCGAAGGGGAGCTCGCCAGCGGGCTCACGGGCAAGGGACGCATGGCCGAACCTGCGGAAATCGCCGCTTATGTCGGCAGTCTCCTCTCCGCGGAAAACCCCGAAAAAAAAAAGCACCTGTCCGGTAAACGCTTCGTCGTAACGGCAGGCGCCACGATCGAAGCCATCGACCCCGTGCGGTTCATCTCGAACCACTCGTCGGGCAAAATGGGCTACGCCATCGCCGGAGCGCTGGCCGCGCGCGGTGCGCAGGTGACCCTCGTCACGGGGCGCACGTCGCTGCCGACACCTCCGGGCGTGGAGCGCGTGGACGTGCTCTCTGCCGCCGAGATGTACGACGCCGCGACCGGGGCTTTCGACGGCGCCGACGGCGCTGTCATGTGCGCCGCCGTGGCGGACTATACGCCCGACGCGGTTTCGCAGACCAAGCTCAAGAAGGGCGAGGGCGAAATGCACATCACCCTGCGCCGTACGCGCGACATCGCCGCAGAGCTGGGAGCCGCCAAAGGCGGCCGCCTGCTGGTCGGCTTTGCCCTCGAAACACACGACGAACAGGCCAACGCCGAGGCGAAGCTCGTGCGAAAGAACTTCGATTTCATCGTCCTCAACTCGCTGCGCGACGCCGGCGCGGGATTCCGCGGCGACACCAACAAGGTGACCTTCATCGACCGCAACGGCCGCGAGCCGCTGCCCCTGATGCCGAAGAGCGAAGTAGCCGGACGTATCGTCGACAAAATCGAATCACTGTTAAAATAAAGACCGCCATGTTACGCCGTCTGTCGGTTGAGAACTACGTGCTTATCGACAAGCTCGAAATGGAGCTGGATCCCCACCTGAACATCATCACGGGTGAAACGGGAGCCGGCAAATCCATCCTGCTCGGTGCCCTCGGCCTGCTGCTGGGCGCCAAGAACGACGGCTCGGCCATGAAGGACGCCGCACGCAACTGCGTGGTCGAAGGCACCTTCGACCTCTCGGGGCGCGACATGGAGGCTTTCTTCGCCGGGAACGACCTCGACTATGCGCCGGAGACTACCGTAACGCGCATGATAACCCCGACCGGCAAGAGCCGCGCCTTCATCAACGACCTCCCGGTGCAACTGGCCCAGCTGCGCGAATTCGGCACCCGCCTGATCGACATCCACTCGCAACATCAGAACCTGATCCTCTCCTCGGAAGAGTTCCGCACCTCGGCGCTCGACACCGTGGCCGGGAACGGGGAACTGCTCGCACAATATGCCGCGCAGTACACGCGGCTTACGGAACTGCGGCGCCGGCTCGCCGCCCTGCGCGAAGCCGCCGCCGACGGACGCCGCGACGAGGAGTGGCTCCGCTTCCAGAGCGAAGAACTCACGGCTGCCAACCTGCGCGAAGGGGAACAGGCCGCCATCGAGGAAGAACTGGCCGTACTGGAGAACGCCGACCGCATCGGCGAGGTGCTCACTACGCTCCGCAACGCCCTCGATGCCGACGAAACCGGGGTGCTCACGCTCCTGAAAAATTCCGAGAACGACCTGACACGCATCCGCGAACATTTCCCCGCGGCCGGGGAATACGCCGCACGCCTGCACTCCGTACTCGAGGAGCTGAAGGACATCGACAACGCCGTAGCCGCCGACAGCGAACGCCTCGACGCCGACCCCGAACGGCTGGCCAAACTCGCCGCACGCCTCGACGCCCTCTACGCCCTGCAACAAAAGCACCGCGTCGCCTCCGAAGCGGAGCTGATCGCAGCCCGCGACTGCTATGCCGCACAGCTCGCCGCCATCGTACACGGCGACGAAGAGATCGCAGCGGCTGAAAAAGAACTGGACGCAGCCGCACAGAAGGCCGGCTCGCTGGCCGACAGGCTGCACAAGGCACGCGCAAAAGCCGCCCCGGCCTTCGAAAAACAGATACTGGCGACGCTCGCACAGCTGGGCATGCCCGAAACCGTATTCCGAGTGGCGCTCACCCCGCTCCCCGACCTCGGGCGCACGGGAGGCGACGGCGTGGCATTCCTCTTCTCGGCCAACCGCAACGCGACGCCCCAGAGCGTCGAACGTATCGCCTCGGGCGGTGAGCTCTCGCGGGTCATGCTGGCGCTCAAATCCCTGCTGGCCCGGCGCATGCAGTTGCCGACGGTCATCTTCGACGAGATCGACACGGGCGTCTCCGGGCGCATCGCCGACGCCATGGGCGAGATCATCGAATCACTCTCCGCGACGTTGCAGGTCGTGGACATCACCCACCTGCCGCAGGTGGCGTCGAAAGGCGCAGCCCATTTCGTGGTCTACAAACGCGACGGGCGCACCGACATCACGCGCCTGACGGACGAGGAGCGCATCACCGAGATCGCCAAGATGCTCTCCGGCAGCCGCATCACCGATGCCGCCATAGCCCAGGCACGCATTCTGCTGGGCAAATAACCGCACACGCAACTACCCGCCGGCCGGAACGAACCTTTTGTCCGGCGCACTTTATGAACTCCGTATATTGACCCCGACATTTACCGCACAATGAATGAATTGACGAAGATTGCGGCCGCCAACCAGCAGCGCGCCCGCGAGGTTATCCGCGACTCCGGGCTCGAAGCCGCATGGCGCTCCGTCGGCGCCGAACCCAACCTGGTCGGGTCGCTCCGCACGGGACTGCTGATGACGCACCACGACATCGACTTCCACATCTACTCCTCACCGCTGCGCCTTGCGGACAGCTTCGCAGCCATGGCGCGCCTGGCCGAAAACAGCCGCATCCGCAGCATCACCTTCAACAACCTGCTCGACGCCCCCGACCAATGCCTCGAATGGCATGCCTGGTATGCCGATGCCGACGACCAGTTATGGCAGATCGACATGATCCACATGCCCCGGGGTTCGGCCTACGACGGCTATTTCGAACGGGTAGCCGACCGCATCGCCGCCGTGCTGACCGACCGGACGCGCGAAACGATCCTCCGGCTCAAATACGAAACCCCGGAGGCGGAGAAGATCATGGGTATCGAATATTACCAGGCCGTACTGCGCGACGGCGTGGGCACCTACACGGAATTCGAAGCCTGGCGTGCCGCCCACCCCGTGACGGGGATTCTGGAGTGGATGCCCTGACAAAAAATGCGGCCCTGTCCTGCCAAAAGATCGGAACCGGGAGCAGGGAACAGGGGCGGCAATGGCGCAGCACACGCCGCCGGTATCGGGCATTCAACGCCGTGCATCGCACAATCCGGCATCCCCGGGGCACGCAGCGCATGACAACAAGCCCGCACATAAAAAAAGCAACCCCGCAGGGTTGCTTTTTTCAATCGGCGACGGCACCGCAACCCGCCTCGGCCGCTATCGGCACGGGCTCAGTCAGCCCGGTATTTCCTGTTGGTGACGTCGATCGTCCGGGCTTCGAACAGCCCCAGGTCGGCGGCAGGGCAAGCATTCGCAGGGACATTTCTGCCATCGTAAATATCGGCAAAATCATAGCTGCTGTCCGTAGTCAGCCAGTTCCACAGCTCGGGATAAACCTCCTTGATATGCACCGATTCGCGCGGATAGTTGAACCAGTCGAACCCGCAGAGGTAGCCGCCGTTCTCGTCGACATACTCCGTCCCCGTGGCGGTGATCACCAGCCCGTAGGGCAATTTGTCCTTGTCGAACGAATCGTTCAGGTAGGCAGTCGACAAGGCATAGAGTTCCACGCCGTTATCCACCTCGATATACCACTCAACGCGCATCGGGCCGTTCCCTTCGATCTTCGACACATCCCAGTTGCGGATCGTCGATCCCAGGTACTCCCCGACCTTGATATTGGCCTTGTCGTAGGTGTTGAGCGTCCCTTCCATCGACTTGAAATACTGCGACCGGCAATCGGCACCTTCGGGGGTGATCAACCCCTTGAAGATACGCTTGCCGCCCTTGTAAACGACACATCCCAGTTTGATGGATTTCGTCGACCCCAACGCCACGGGCTGTACGCCGAACCCGAAAATGTTCTGCCGGGTCTGGTACAGCACATGGATGACCAGGTCGTTGTAATCGTAATCCCCGCGCCTGGAGTCCTCGAAACATACTACCTGGAACAACTGCGATTTGTTGCCTGCGAAATTGGGGTACTCATCGCGCGGGACGAACGTCGTCGTCAACCCCTCGTCCGAACGGGTCAGGGTCATCCGCGGCACCCAGATCGTCATGGGGCTTTCGGCTTCGGCCAGCGTCACCCCGTATGCCTTCACTACGGTGATGCAACCTTCTTTCACGGGGACATCGTACGTGCCGGCCATTTGGTAATGGTCGATGTCGACGTCCACGGGACTGCCGGGACGGACATCGCTTTTCTCAATGCAGGAGGCAGCCAGGAAGGCCAGCATTAAGATGGTAATTTTCTTCATTGTGGGTGTGTTAGATTAATAAAATGGTTCCGCATCTCCCGTTGCACTTCTTCCCCACTCCTGGGAACCGATTATTTTGCTCGGACAAAGTTAGATATTCCCGCCTCAAACACCAAACAAATCAGCCAAAAACGCACTCAATACAGCCCAATTTCATTTTCAAAGCCCGCCTGCCGCACCGGCAGGGCCTGAGGCTGTAATTTTCGCATTCGGCCTGCCGATCATAGCAATGGCCTATCGCATCGACGGCATTTCGGACTGCCACACACCCGGCTCATGGCTCCCGGGCGCATGAGCGACAAAGACGCAGCCGACACTACAAGCCCGGGCAATTCGCCGGGGCACAGATCGGCTCGGCCGGCATATGATAGATGCCGAACCGCAAATGTGCGGACAGGAATAGCCCTGCGGCCAACGAAGTACCCGCCGCCCCGGACGGAACCCCTCCCGGCCAACCGCCCGCGGCGCCGGAGAATGCCGCTTCGACCGCTTCGCGGCAAAACAAAAACCGGAGCCTCAGCGGAGGCTCCGGTTTTCCATATTGCGAACCGATGATTACATCATGCCGCCCATACCGCCTGCGGGCATAGCAGGCATGGCGGGAGCATCGGATTTCTTCTCCGCCAGCACGCATTCGGTGGTCAGGAACATCGAAGCGATCGAAGCGGCATTCTCCAGCGCAACGCGCGACACCTTCGTCGGGTCGATGATACCGGCCTTCAACAAGTCTTCATACTTGTCGTCGCGGGCGTTGTAACCGAAGGCGTCCTTGCCCTCCTTCACCTTGTTGACAACGACCGAACCTTCGCCGCCGGCGTTCTCGACGATCTGGCGCAGCGGCTCCTCGATCGCACGTTTCACGATCTGGATACCGGTCGTCTGGTCTTCGTTGGCACCCTTCATCCCTTCGAGGGCCGCCGTAGCGCGGATGTAAGCCACACCGCCGCCCGGGACGATACCCTCTTCGACAGCGGCACGGGTCGCAGCCAGTGCGTCGTCCACGCGGTCTTTCTTCTCCTTCATCTCGACTTCGGTAGCGGCACCCACATAGAGTACGGCCACACCGCCGGCCAGTTTGGCCAGACGCTCCTGGAGCTTCTCCTTGTCGTAATCCGACGTAGCCTTGTCGATCGAGGAGCGGATCTGAGCCACGCGGGCTGCGATCTCCTCCTTCTTGCCGGCACCGTCGACGATCGTAGTGTTCTCCTTGTTGAGCGTCACCTTGTCGGCCGTACCGAGCATCGTAAGGTCGGTATCCTCCATCTTCATACCCTTGTCGGTCGAGATCACCGTAGCACCCGTCAGGATGGCGATATCCTCGAGCATCTCCTTGCGGCGGTCACCGAAGCCCGGAGCCTTGCAGGCGGCGATCTTCAGCGTACCGCGCAGCTTGTTGACCACGAGCGCCGACAGCGCCTCGCCGTCCACGTCCTCGGCGATGATCAGCAGCGAACGGCCGCTCTGCGCCACCGGCTCGAGCACGCCCATCAGCTCCTTCATCGTCGAAATCTTCTTGTCGGTAATCAGGATGTAAGGCTTCTCGAGCTGTGCCTCCATCTTCTCGGGATCGGTCATGAAGTAAGCCGAGATATAACCGCGGTCGAACTGCATACCCTCTACGACCTCCACATGGGTCTCGGTACCCTTGGCCTCCTCGACGGTGATCACGCCTTCGTTGTTGACCTTGGCCATCGCCTCGGCGATCAGCTTACCGATCGTCTCGTCGTTGTTGGCCGAAATAGTGGCCACCTGCTCGATCTTGTCGAAATCCGAGCCCACCTCCTGGCTCTGCTTGCGCAGGGACTCGACCACTTTGGCCACGGCCTTGTCGATGCCGCGTTTGAGATCCATCGGATTGGCACCGGCCGTCACGTTCTTCAGGCCTACGCCGATGATCGACTGTGCGAGCACCGTGGCGGTCGTCGTACCGTCGCCGGCATCGTCGTTGGTCTTCGAAGCGACCTCGCGTACCATCTGGGCGCCCATGTTGGCGAAAGCGTCTTCGAGCTCCACCTCCTTGGCCACCGTCACACCGTCCTTGGTGATCTGCGGCGCACCGAATTTCTTGTCGATGATCACATTACGGCCTTTGGGGCCCAGCGTCACCTTCACTGCGTTCGACAGCGCATCGACACCCTCCTTGAGCAGTTCGCGCGCCTCAACATTATATTTGATATCTTTTGCCATAACTTTATATTTTATATTCGTTCATAAGCTTATCCCCGGAGTCCCCCATTTCAAAGGGATTTTCAGAGGGAATGTAAAAATTTCGAGGTCATGACGACCGGTTATCGTCAGATAATCGCCAAAATATCGTTCTGCTTCATGATCAGGTAATCCACGCCGTCGACCTGGATCTCCTGCCCGGCATACTTGCCGTAAAGTACCTGGTCGCCGACCTTGACTTCCATTTTGACCTCCGAAGTACCGGGGCCCACAGCGACTACTTTACCTGCCAGCGGTTTCTCCTTCGCCGTGTCGGGGATGATCAGTCCGCCGGCCGTTTTCTCCTCCGCGGGATTCGGGAGGACGAGTACACGATCCGATAATGGTTTTACATTCATAGCTTTTCAGTTTTTAGTTTATTATTGAATAGTTTGTTGCGCGTTAGCACCCATAGTCCCATCAATAGATGTGCCAACCGTTTTTTGGCAGACGCCAGGTGACAAAGGTACAGTCCGGCCTGCCATTTTGTCACCCGGGGCATTTTCCCGAAGATTTTTCACCGTTTTTTTTGCACGGACAAAAAAAGTGTATTACATTTGCATCCCGATACGACCGTTCGACGGTCACACGGTGGATGTAGCTCAGTCGGTTAGAGCGTCGGATTGTGGTTCCGAAGGTCGTGGGTTCGAGCCCCATCTTCCACCCGAAAAGGTCTTCGAAAGAAGACCTTTTTTGTTGGCAGATAGCCGCAAATCAGCGCAAACAATCCTGTATATCAACGACATGCGGAATTATTTCGTTTTCAGGCCATTGATAAAACGCTCCGAACAGCTTATCGGACGGGAAATGCAGAAGATCGGCCAAGTGTTCGCCGCGGCAAACTGAACGGCGGTAAATAAGGAACCGGGCATCGGAGCAGTTAATGGCTCCGATGCCCGGTTGCCTATCAAAAATCTACTCCGCACTTTGGCTACAGCAGTTCGGTGCCGCAGGGAAAGACCTGCATGGGGTACGGTTCAGCAACCGTTTCATGCGACAACTATTTTTCCGGCGTTTTATATCCGATCAGCCGGGGCTGCTTGCGGGCCTGCGGGGTTTTGACAGACAGGGCGGCGATTGCCTGATAGATATTGTCCAATTCCTTGCGCATATCTTCCGACAGATCGTTTATGGCTTCGGCGTTGTCCTCGTCGGTACGTTCGAGCAAAGCCAGTTTCGCGCGGATTTCGGACAGCTCGGCCGTCAGTGTCGTCGTTGTAGTGATGTAGTTGCGCATGGCGACAAAGGCCCGCATGACAGCGATATTCACCTGAATAGCGGCGTCACTTCTTAATACGCTCGAAAGCATGGATACACCTTGCTCGGTAAAAGCAAAAGGCATATATCTCGTGCCTCCTTTGTTTGAGGTCACAATTTGTGACCTCAAACTGTCTTTCAATGAGTTATACTCATCTATGGTTATTTCAAACATGAAATCCGCGGGGAATCGTTCGATATTACGGCGTACCGCCTGTTTCAAAACTTTTGTTTGAACTTGGTACAGTGGTGCCAGGTCGAAGTCGAGCATCACGCGCTGGCCGCGGATTTCGTAGATTTTATTTTGGATAAGGGTTATATCATTCATAAGTTCGGGTTGTGGGGGCTGATTCTGGTGTCGGCAGTTATTTCCATTTTGGAAACAACTGCTTTTTCGTCAAGTTCGCGGCTGTCGAAGATATTTTTCAGGTGCTTGCTGATTGCAGGGACTTCCACGCCGAAAATTTGAGCCATTCCTTTCTGGGTCGTCCAAATGGTTTCGGCGTCGGCGTCGGCAATTACCTGTATGCTGGTTTTGCCGTCCTCCGAATTGTAAAACAGAAAATTCGTATAGGCTTCAATTTCATTTGCCATAGTAGCGGTTATTTGTTTTTCTGCCGGGCGTAGTAGTCGATCTGCGCCGTGCAGACCCGTTCCACGATGTCGCGCAGGCGTTCGACTTTCGGCAGCAGCGCGTCGATGTCCTCTTTCGTTATTTCAAAATCGGGATTATAGCGGGATTCGACATAAGCCCGTTCCAAAAGTTTGAAAAGTCGTTCTTCCTCCGGCGTGTCGCGTGGAAACGCTTTGAATATTTCGGTCGTAAACCGCTTGCAGCGATTCATCAATTCAGTAAGTCTGTGTTCTTTGGGGCTATATAAAGTAAATACTAATTCTATTATACGCAAAAGATTTTCTGTGGCTTGATGCAAGTTAAATGAAGCCATTTTATAATTCTTCCTATTATAAGAATCAATATTTAAAAGAATGAACTCAATCGCTTTCGGTTTGAAATTGTCATCATAATATTTCTGCGCCCGCTCCTGAATCTCGTCGAAATTCAACTTGCGGCGGCGGGCCAACTTGTATTCACCCGAATCATACAGAATAATTCCCTGTCGTTTTATCTCCGTTTCGAAATAGTGGGCTTTTGAGAGCGCATAGTTGAAGTCGTCTATCCCGTAATTGATAAATTGGGGCTTGGTATGGAAAGGTCTGTTCTTGTGCTGAAAAAAAGCGTCGGCAATTTTGTCATACAGCGAATACTCAATCGCCCCGATTGGCTTGCGCGTCAGGATCAGTATGTCGTAATCGCTCATAAAGTAGGTCGGTACGCCGAACTCGATGCGCTGGTCGTAATCGACATGGGTATTCCGGGCATAACTGCCGTACAGGATAACCATGCCGACATCCTTTATGTTCCGGCGAACCAGATCGACAAGCTGTTTCAGGTCGTTCCGTTTATTTTCGGGTAAGAAGTTGACGCTCTTTTTCATAACTACAAAATTATGAAAAAAGTTGGTAAACCGCTTTGACCTGTCCATATTTTCGCTATATTTGCTTATCATTCCTGCAAATAGTCTGCAAAAGTTTCCCAAAAGGGGTGGCACGAAGCCACTTAAAAGAAACTAAAACAGACGATTATGCGGAATTATCAGAACTCGGCATAGCCGACGGACATAACTATAAAGGGTAAACAACTCTTTATACCATACGCAAACGTGGAAACCTCTTTCGGGAGGGTTTGAAAGTTGGTATAATGGTTGTCAGTCCTTGTTATGTCCCGCATATTTTTTGCGGGGCACGACAGGGGCGCAGGACAGCTACCAACTTTAGGTTTTCCACGACCTGCGTATGGGGCTGACACCGCGCCCCCTTTTTTATGCCTATCCGGGGCGCATTTCCAACAATCCACACGAATCTATGGAACCCCGTTGCGTCCTGCCGTCCATGCGTACTATCTCCGCACCTGCGGATTGCACCCGCCCCCTGCTTGGGAGCGGGCGGAATCGGTATGTGCGGATTTTGCCGTCCGGCACGGCGGAACGTTCTCTTTTTCGAATAGTTCGTCAAAAACTATTATATGTAACATACCCAAAATTGTCAGGCCCATTCGTCGAATTTCATAAGGCAATATTTTGGGTAGGGGGATGGGATCCGTA
>OBAS01001764.1_pt1 | contig 11944 bp, 7 predicted proteins | sample 1517591 | NCBI WGS metagenome assembly OBAS01 (sample SAMN04571700, study PRJEB22368) | human gut metagenome | biome: human gut; material: stool | host: Homo sapiens | place: Luxembourg | collected 2012-10-05
TGTAGTTCTCCAGCCCGACGAAGCCGGAGGGGGAACCGAAGATGTCCGTGCCCTGCATGCTCATCATCACCACGCGCACCAGCGGGCCGAACACGAACACGACCAGCAACGCCAGCGCCGGAACCAGCATGGCCGCGCCGATCACGCGATTCTTCGCAACGAGAACGTTCGTCGCTCGCCTGCCGCGCTTGGCGGCGCCGCGCGGGGTCTTCGACGAATCGGTTGATGACACCATTTTCCCGTGCTTCCTTTCTTCTTTGTCTTGGCCTCCCCGCCTCCTGACATGGGAAAGCCCGTTTTACGTTTCTTTGCTGTGGCACGCGCCCGTTAAGATCCCGGATGCGGCGGTCAGGATTATCGATTTCTTCTCGGTTTATTGTTGGTTTTCTTGGACCGTTCCATCTTTGGAGCGCTCCCAGTAATTCATAGTATACCCTTCCGACACGAAAAAGTCTAATCGGTGCTATTTCAACATTTTCACGTTTTCGATGAACATTCTCTGAACGTGATGCTAATATCTGAGAAACTCAGTATTTTCAGTATTGAGAGCGTTCTCAGCAAGGAGGGTGAGAAATGTGGATCATTCCCATGTTGGCGTTGGTGTTCTGCCTGCTTGGCGGAAGGAACGACGGTTCGCCGCTGGTGGCCATCAACCTCAAGGCCGCACGCCGGGTCACGGCAATCCCCTTCGTGATGCTGTCGGCCGCGGTCGCGCTGCTGCCGCTGGCCAACGACCGGGTCGGGGCGACGGTCGTGGCGATGGTGACCCCCGACGGGCAGGCCGACCGCGGACGGCTCCTGCTGGCCGCGGTGCTCGTCGCGGCATCGGCCACGCTACTTGTGCTCAACGGGGGCGGCGTGCCCACCTCGATCACGCTCGCCCTGGTCGGCGCGTCCTCCGGGGCGGGGTTCGCCGGAGGACAGCCCAACTGGCACCTGGTGCTGCGCGTCCTCGGGATAGCGGTGCTCTCGCCACTGGCGGCGTTCGCCATCTCCCGCACCATATATCTGCTGACCCATTCCCGGACGCCGCGGTCTTCGACCACCATGGTCTTCCTCGGGTTCCTGCTCACCTGCCTCGCCTACGGCAGCAACGACGGCCAGAAGATGATCGCCATGTTCTCCGCCGCCATAGGAACCGACCTGGACACCGCCACGCACAACGGCGCGATCACCGCGACCGTCACCGCGGCGTTCCTGGCAGGCGTCCTCACAGGCATGCCCAAGGGAGCCACCGCCCTGCAACGCGGCACCATCGTGCCCGACTCCAGACAGACGTGGGTCACCCTGTGGGCGGCCTCCCTCGCCGTGCTCATCAGCTCGATGCTGGGAAGCCCGGTCAGCATGACCCAGTCCATATCGGGCGCGCTCATCGGCACCTGCCAGACGAACGACTGGCGCAAGGTCCGTTGGGGCGAGGCGCGCAGGATCCTCATCGCATGGGCGGCAACCCTGCCCATGGCCTGGATCCTGGGCTATGCCGCAGTCAACGGGCTCGATCTGCTGCCACTGTGATGCATCCTCGGGCGACGGGTGCTATCGCTCCGTCGCCACCACACGCGGGTGCATGGGATTGCGGCGCGGGATGCGGCTTCCGTTCCGCCTATTGTCCGTCTATCGCCCGTCTTTCCAACGTGGCAGCGCGACGGTGCGCCCGTGGATGAATTCCCCCCTTACTGGCAGCACCTCCACGGCGTGGTCCCCGCCATCCAGACGCTCGAGCACCAGATCCACAGCGCGGGAACCGATCTCCTCCAAAGGCTGCCGATATGTGGTGAATCCAAGGTACGGCGACGCGAGCGGGCCAAACCCGTCATAGCCGGTGACGGACACATCCTGCGGCACGGAAACGTCGCGCCGGCGCAACTCGTCCATCACATTGAGCATGACCACGTCGGACGGGCACATATACGCGGTGATCCTGGGATGGCACAGCACCTCGTCCACCAGCGTTCCAACCGCTTCGGCCCCTTTCATATCCATCACCTTCACGCGGATGCCGAGCTGCCCGAGCAGCTCGATCATGGCCATGCCGCGGCCGTACTGGCTGACCGAGTATTCCCTGGGCACCAGAAACACCGCCACCTCCGTGGACGTATTGTGCGAGCCTGCGGCCGCCGTCCTCCTCATCGCAAAACACCGAGGACACGGTGCGCGTCGTGTCCTCGTGCCCGGCCATCACGAACGGGATCCGGTCGATGAACGGCATGAAATCCTCCACCGCAAGCATGGCGGAGCATACGATCAGCCCCTCGACGCGCAGGGCGATTAAATCGCGCAGCGCCTGGCGCGCATCATCCGCGGACAGTTCCTCCACGCCGCTGATGGACACCATCTGATAGCCACGCTCACGCGCCCGCTTCTGCATGGCGCCCTGAAGAAACCCATAGAAAGGCAGCTTCGCGTTCCTGACCACCACTCCCAGCGTTTTCGTGCGCTTCGAGGCGAGCCCGCTGGCCATGGCGCTCGGCACGTATCCGAGCTTCTCCGCCGCGGCGAGCACACGGTCCACCTTCTCCTGACGCACGCCCCCTTCGCCGCGCATCACGCGGGAAACCATGGACTTGGAGACGCCAGCCTCCGCAGCGACATCGAAAATCGTCGGCTGCCTGCTCTCTGCGGCCTCCATGCTGCCCTCCTCATCGTCGCAATATGCAACACCGCAAGCGACGGGACCTCAGTCCAAATCCACAACGCTGCCCGTTGCCCCGCCATCTCGACACAATGGCCTTTTCTTAGAGATTACCGCACTTCACGCCAGAGCATCGGCGCGGTTTCGTTGGACAGTCACGGTTCGAGATCTCCGTCTGCGGCGAGAAATTCCATGAGGTTGAGGTGCCGTATACCGTTCTTCTGGTCCGGTAAAGGATCGAGGGTGAACAGGTAGCGAGGATAATTGTCACGGATGTAGCGGAAGTGCCGGTATTTGAGCCGGTCTAGTATCCCGCACCGTTAATTCGTTTAGTAATTCTGCCCCCTCTTTGAGGCTGAGCCAGACATAGTACACGAACTTACGGCGCGGGACACTAGGTTCAGGGCGGTCTCCAACATGGCCTGGTCGACCTGTAGAATCTGCTGCGGCATGGCTTCGTGACCTGCTTTCCAATCGCGGTTTTCTATGTTTGGCGACAGAAAATCGTACACAGGACACGGGCCATGCCCCTATCCCAAGCCCAAACCAAAGTGCGCAAAATCTCGGACGTTATCTCACACTTTTCTATCGAGCATCATTTTGCGTGAGGGTCACACCCAAAAAGGACTCGCTTTTGGCCGCGTCGTCGCGGTAGGCCTTGCCGAACTCGTCAATGAGCCCATGGAATTCCTGAAAATCCTTGACACTGAGGCTCGCATCCAGCACCACGGGCGAATAGGCCCTGTGGAATGCCGGATAGCCGGCCGGCACATCAAATCCAAGGAAGGCGAATAGTCGGCGAGCATAAGTATCGGCCACGAATGTGCGGCGCGAAAACACATATAGCATCAGGTCGTCGGCCGTTTCGCCCCCGATACCGAATAATCCGAGCAATTCGGTCCGCAATTCGGCGTCGGGAATATCTGCCGCACCCTCAGGTGAGGCTCCGCAACGCTCCACATACCATCGGCTCAGTGACTGTACCGTCTTGGATTTGTTGATATAAAAGCCGGACGGGCGAATAAGTTCCTGCAGATGCGCTGGCCCCATAATCGCCAGCTTATGGGGTTCGAGCACACCCTCCGCGTTCAACGCCGCAAGCGAACGATTCACATTGCCCCACGCCGTATTCTGCGTCAGCACCGCGCCCACCATGATCTCGAATGTGGTTTCAGCCGGCCACCATCCGGTCGGGCCAAGGGCGGCAGCCATGGTGCGGTACAGCGATTCGATATACGCGGGAGAAGGAACGCTCGGCACCCGCTTTGCACTTCGATTATTCATAGTTGCCATCTACCATTCACCGCAATTCATGCAGGATTCGCCGCATGAACGGGATAGTGACTAGGAATGTCAGCACGTCGGACACCGATTGTGCCATTTCCACGCCGAGCACGCCGAACATCATCGGCAGAATCAGTACGATCGGTGCCAAAAACAGACCTTGTCGGCACAGGGCCAGGAATGAGGCGATGCCGGTGCGACCCATGGTCTGGGTCATCATATTGCCCATCATGTTGAAGCCGTTGAGAATCACCGTGCAGCATTGGATATGCAGCGCGGCCACACCCACCGCGACCACGGCCGGGTCGGAGCGGAAAATCTCGACCAGTTGCGGTGCGAACACCCACAGCAACACCGCCAACGCCACGAGCACGCAGGTGGCGAGCCGCACGCAGAACCAGTACCCTTCTTTGACGCGCGCGAACAGGCCGGCACCGTAGTTGTAGCCGCACACCGGCTGAAAGCCTTGGCCGAGGCCGACGATCACCGAGTTGGCGCCCAACATAATGCGCATCACAATGGCCATGCCGGCGATGGCCGCGTCGCCGAACGGATTGGCGGCGATGTTCACGCAGGTCACGGAAATCGAGCCGGCGCCTTGGCGGATCAGCGAGGGCAGGCCTCCGCCGGCCACTTCGCGCATGAGCAGCACATCCGGCTTGCAATTGCGCAGGGACAGTTTCATCACGCCGAATTTGCGGCTCATTGTGGTCAGAATCGCGAAACTCACCGTCTGGCAGATGGCGGTGGCGAGGCCGGCACCGAAAATACCCAAGCCGGCCACGAAAATGAATAATGGCGCGAGCAGGAAATTCAGCAGTGCGCCCGACACCAGCCCGATCATGCCGAATGCCGACTGGCCTTGGTATCGCAGCAATCCGTTGAGCGCAAACGAACCGCATACGCAGGGTGCGGCGACCAGCAGCGGTGTCAGATATTGCACGGCGTATGGGGCGATCGTGGAGGTCGAACCCAGCATGACGACCAACGGCCGCAGGGTCAGCAGCCCGATCGCGGCAATTACCAAACCGGAAATCACCGCGCCCGCGAAACCAACGGCCAACAGTCGGGAGGCACGTTCGTTGTTCTGTTTGCCAAGTTCGCGACTCATCGAATTGCCCGCGCCGTTGCCGAAGAAGAAGCCGAGCGCCTGCATCACGGTCATGATGGAGAACGCGATGCCGATGGCGCCGGACTGCGCGGTGCCAAGCTGGCCAATAAAGAACGTGTCCGTGAGATTGTAGGCAGTGGTCACCAAGTTGGAGATGACGGCCGGCAAACACAGTTTGAGAATCAGCGGCTTGACCGGCTGCCCGGTCATCTGCCGATATTTCGCGTCCGCGCTCGCGCGTCTAATGCCATGAATCTGCACCATGGACGGCTATCCTACTCGCGCAGGGTCCTATGCAAAGGCGCGTGACCGCCATACAAGTCAGCGCAGATACCGCCCGGTGATGCTGTTCGGATTGGCCGCGATTTGTTCCGGCGTTCCGGTGGCGACGATGCGTCCGCCGCTTTCGCCGCCGCCCGGACCCATGTCGATGATCCAGTCCGCATTGGCGATCACGTCAAGGTCATGTTCGATGACCACGACTGTTGCGCCGCTCGCCACAAGCCGGTCGAACACGCCCAGCAGCACACGCACGTCGAGCGGGTGGAGACCGATGGTCGGCTCATCGAACACGAATACCGCGTCCGATTGGGCTTTGCCCATTTCGCTGGCGAGCTTCAACCGCTGGGCTTCGCCGCCCGAAAGCGCCGGCGTCGGTTCGCCGAGTGTCAGATACCCAAGACCCAAATCATGCAAGGTGGTCAGACGTGCGTGGACCTTCTTGAGGTCGTGGGTCACGGCCAATGCCTGATCCACGCTCATTGCCATGAGTTGGGGCAGACTCAGTGAAAGGTGAGATTCTCCCTTAACCGCACGCCGAATCGCGCCGGCTTCAGACGCATACCGGGAACCGCCGCAGTCCGGGCATTCGATGGTCACGTCCGGCAGGAACTGCACGTCGAGTGAGATCGAACCGGTGCCGTCGCACGTGGGGCAACGCAGCCGTCCAGTGTTGTACGAGAAATCGCCGGCCTTCCAGCCGCCCGTCTTGGCCGCATCGCATCGGGCGAAGGCGCGGCGCAGTTCGTCGTGAATATCGGCATAGGTGGCCACGGTGGAGCGCACGTTTGCGCCAATCGGCGTGGCGTCGATGAGATTCGCACGATGGATGCCCTCGGCCTCAAGTTCACGCACATGTTCCGGCAACCGCTCCTCCGCCGCCTGCGTTTTGAGCGCGGGAATCAGCGATTCGAGCACCATCGTGGTTTTACCGGAGCCGGAGACGCCTGTCACCGCCATGAGCCGGCCGCGCGGAATATCAACGTCCAGCGGCTTGACCGTATGCAACTGGCTGGTTGTCATGCGGAAGCGGCCAAGGTCGAACACCTGCGGTTCCGCCACGCGCTCACGGATGCGCGCGCTCACATTATCGGCCAAGAACGGCGCAATACGACTACTTGGATTCGCCGCCACCTCGCCGACCGTCCCTTGCGCGATCACATGCCCGCCTTCGGCGCCGGCAACCGGTCCCATTTCGATAAGATGGTCGGCGGCCTTGAGCACGCGCACGTCATGGTCCACGACCACCACGGAATTGCCGTCCGCCACCAAGTCATGCATCACGCCGAGCAGCCCATCCACGTTCGAGGGGTGCAGGCCAATGGACGGCTCGTCGAGCACATACAGCACGCCGGTGGTGCGGTTGCGCACGGCACGGGCGAGCTGCACACGCTGGCGTTCACCGGTTGAAAGCGTGGCACCGGCGCGGTCAAGCGCCAGATAGCCGAGGCCCAGATCCAACAGTCGGCGGGCCACGTCCAGGAATGATTCGCAGATGTTGGTGGCCATCGGCCGCATGTCGGCGGGCAGAGATTCCGGCACGCCGCGCACCCAATCCACCGCCGCATCCAAGGTCATCGCGCTGGCTTCGGCCAGGTTCAGCCCGCGCACATGCGGGGCCCGGGCTGCGGCGCTCAGTCGGGTACCTCCGCAGTCGGCGCATGGTCCCTCCTTGAGAAATCGAGCCACGCGCTTCAGGCCTTTCTCGTCCTTGGCTTTGGCGAGCGCGTTCTCCACCGTGTATACGGCGTTGAAGTAGGTGAAATCGAGTTCGGCGAAATCGTCGCCTTTCTTCGGCTTGTAAAGAATATGCTTTTTGACGGCCGGCCCGTTGAATACGATGTCGCGTTCTTCGGGTGTGAGTTCGTTGAACGGCACGTTGGTGCGCACGCCCATCGCGCCGCACACCTGTTTCATGAGGTCCCACATGAGCGAACCCCATGGCAGCACCGCACCGTCGTCGATGCTTTTCGACTCATCCGGCACCAGGGCCGCGCGGTTTACTTCGCGCACGATGCCGGTGCCGGAGCAGGTCGGGCAGGCGCCGGCCGAGTTGAAGGCGAGCAATTCGGCGCCGGGCGCATGGAATTCCTTGCCGCAGCCAGCACAGGTGATGGGCAGGCCGGCCGCCACGTTCAGCGTCGGTTCATTGCGCGCCCCGCAATGCGGGCACACGTGCGAGGCGACGCGGGAAAACAGGAGTCGCAGGCTGTTGAGCAATTCGGTCATCGTGCCGAACGTCGAACGGATGCCGGGCACAGTGGGCCGCTGGTGCAGGGCCAGCGCGGCCGGCACATGCAGCACTTCGTCCACCTGGGCGCGGCTGGCTTGAGTCAGTCGACGGCGCGTGTACGTGGACAGCGCTTCCAAGTAGCGCCGCGAACCTTCCGCATACAGCACGCCGAGCGCCAGAGAGCTTTTGCCCGAACCGGAGACGCCGGCCACGCCCACCAGTTCGCCCAGCGGAATGTCGATGTCGATGTTCTTGAGGTTATGCACGCGCGCACCGCGCACCTCAATCGCCTGCGGCCGTTGATCGTCGCTCATGCTCGGCACTGCTCCGCCGCCGCGCTATCTGACCTCTGTTCAAGTGTCACGCCGTCACCTCTTTCTCGACTTCGCCCTTGGCTGCCGCCGCCTGAGCTTCATGGTCTCCAGTATCATCACGGCCAACGACGGCGGCCGAACGACGGACGAGAATCTTTCGTCTTGGGCACCGTCCGCCACCTGCAATTCGAACTAGCTGAACCAGCGTGACGATATTGTCGGCTATCGATCTGCTGTGATCGTAATGGACATCGTCGTCCGGAAGCACGTCACCTGTTCCGAGAGGAGTCGGCGGCGCGCTTTCATAAGGGCACACAATCCCAAGATCACACCCACAGATCAATACCGATCAATACTCGTACGTGATCGCGGGGTCGCCGATGGTCGGCGTCTGATCCAGTTTGAGGTTGGCCGAGCCGGCCGCGGTGGTCACGTCGTATTCGATGGTCACCGTGTCCTGAGGCGCCAGGGAGATGTCGTCCATGTAGGTCATATGGTCCTTGGCCTGCACCTGTGCGAAGGAACTGCCGTTCGACGCCGACACGTTGCTGACCTCGCCTCCGGCCGGCGTGTAGATGACCACGCGGTTCACCGCCACGCCTCCCTTGGCGTTCGCCGTGATGTATTCCGGCAGGGATCCGGCCTCGCCCGGCTGCAGGGTGTTGGTGAACGAATACGTAACGTGGTAGGTGTTGTCGCCGGTCCTCTTCACCGTCGACTTGCGCTGGATGTACCAGTCCATCTTCGAGGCCTGCATCTCGTTGGAGTAGACGCCGGTCACCGGGTTCTTCGCGTCGTTGGTGATCTCGCCGGTGACGCCGGCGCTGCGCAGCACCGCCTGATCCTCCTCGTGGAACGACCAGAAGTACAGGTGCCGCTGCTCGGCCATCCGGAGCATCGTCTTGGCGACGGTCATGAGCTTCTGCGTGTTCATGTCGCTGAACAGGTGGGCGACCGCCTGGGCGGCGGTCTCGCTGAAGTACTGGTCCTGAGCGGAGGGCGTCAGTTCCTTGTAGGCGCCGTTGAGCAGGAATTCGGCGGTGTTCGACCCGTTGAGCACGCGCCCGTCGGACAGAGTCACGTCGCCGGTGGCGCCGATCATCGCCTGCAGCGCGACGGGGTCGAGCGACATCACGCCGTCGGACGATCCGCCGAACGGAGCCGCCTGCCAGAACTTCTGGGCCATGGACGCGACGCGCGGGAAGTCCGGCGTGGACGAAAGATTATGAATGACTTGACCGAAGTACAGTCCGCTGTACAGCGTGCCGTCACCGTCCTGGTTGACGTCATCCAACGCGGCGTTGGAGGGGAACTCGGCATCCGCGTGGAACTTCCCCACCGCGATCTTGCCGTTGTCCGCGCTGAAGGAACCGGCCGAACCGATCAGGCCGCCGGTTCCGCGGATCTCGGAATTCGTCTGGGCAAGCAGCACGTAGTTGCGGGCGCCGTTCGCACCGAGGAAGTTCGGCAGCATGTTGAGCATGCCGCTCAGGTTTTCGGTCACCTGCGCCAGGGCGGCCATCTGCGTCTTGCCGTTCTGCAGCGCGTTGTTCACCACGCCGAGTTTGGCGTCGGGAAGATCCTGGATCGTCCTGGCCTGTGATTGCACGGACTGGTCGACCGTGGCAAGCTGCTGCGCCGCAGCGATGATCGGCTCCATGTTGAGCTGCCCATCGCCACTGGAGAGGCTGGCACCGGTCAGTGTGGTGACGACCTTGCCCAGCTGGGGCAGCGTGGTCTGCGCGAAGTCATCGATGGTACCGATGGCGGTGCGCGCCGTCTTCACGTCACCGCCGACCACGGGCATCTTCTCCGCCAGCGTCCACAGACCGCCGCTGACATCCTGCTTGGCGGCGGCCGCCTCCTTCTGGATGTAGCTCACGTCGGACAGCGCCTTGACCATGTCGTCGGTGGAACCGTCCTTGATGACCTTGGCCGCGTTAACGACATTGTTGAGGTGCGCTTTGGCGCTCATCGCCGACTTGTACAGTTTGAATCCGCTGAAGCCGGCCGCCGCGGCGCACACGACCAGCAACAGCAGTACGACGAGCAGCGCGTTGCGAACGCGATGGGTTGTCCTGGTGACCGTGCGTGCGTGTGATGGCATGGGCTACTTCCTTACGTTATGACATGTATCGATACTGGCTAGCTGCCCGGTTACGCTTTCGCTGGACGGGTAGCCCGGCGGACGGCACGTAGCAGTGCACGACGTGCACATCGCGTATGATGCCGGGGGTTGTCAGCGCGGCTGACTGGGGTGGCCGCGGACCGGTACCTGGACTTGCAGCTGCCCTCCGGCGATGCGTGTCACCTGCAGCGGGGAACGTCCGCTGCAGTTACGGCTATTACCGGCCAGCCGACAGCAATCGCTGGTTTAGTTGTTGGTCTTTTCCGGCTGGTCACCCGTTCCCATGAGCTGGCATGCACCTTTCAGCGAGTATCTCTCCTACCGCATGCCAGTCTACCCATGCCCGCGGGATAACCCAAAAAGCCTTGCAAGAATACCGAATTTCTTTACCTTTGGCCCTGATCGTTCGACGGCTCTCAAGACGGCGTAACCTCATCCAACCGGCCGATCCCCGGAGGCGGAACCAGCGGAATCCTCGTGACCGGGAATGCGATCGTTCCCGCTTGCGCGATGGCGGATGCGCGCAACGCCAACGACGCATCGACAAGCCACTGTATGGCACTCTCAAAATCCTTGCCACGTCCACCAGCTCACACCACGCCGTATACGAACTTCTTGTTCTCTTTCGCCAACTGGGAAGGAATTGAATCCCATACCTGATTGAGACGAAGCGTGGTGACGGCGGGACTATCACGCATATCAACATGTTTGGAGAAATCGTCACGATAATCGGAGACCAGACTATTCTGCAATTTACGAACCGCCGTGAAGTCAGGATTCGGCAGAGTACTGGCGAACGCTTCAACGATCTCCGGCATGCCTCCTGTATACATGAAATACCGCAGCCAAGTCATGACCCTGTCATGCATTACGTTAATTAGCGGAGAATCCTTGGACTCAAGCATTTCGGCCAAGGCATACTGTTTGCACGCATACAGGAATTCAACAAAAGACATAGGATACAGCTTGAGTCTACTGACCTTGCCAACCGGGAATGAAAACCCAGGATGCATGGCGATGCCAAGCGCCGATCCAGTGGCCAAGACGTCATACTCCGGGGCAGCTTCATTGAACATCTTCAGCGAAGTCATCGCCCTCGGCACCTCCTGTACCTCATCGAAAATGACGAGCGTATCCTCGGGAGTGATCCTAGTTCCGGACTCGATCGACAGTGCGGGAATCAGCCGTTCCACACTCAGATCCGCATCAAACAACATACGCATGTTGGCATTGTCGAAAAATGCGACACAACAGCAATACGTAAGGTACTTGACAATCTTTGATGGAGTCGTATACTCATATCTGTCAGGTACTTGACATAATTACTGAAGAGGATGAAAAAGACACACGACCAGCGACGCTTCGCTCGCTTCCTTATTAAAGGAGACCGGCATGAACATCACACATGACATGAGCAACGACCTCACCGAATACGACCCGGAATCCCGTCAAGTAGACGGACCGAACCCCATCGAAAACCGCATCAGCTCCTCCGCGGCCCGTGTTCCCGACATCATCAGCTGCACTTCCGGCATCACCGTCCAGGGCCGCCAACTCCACTCGTTCGCGTTCACCACGGACGCGGCCATCATCCGCAACACCAATGCCGACGCCATTCTCGCCGTATATCCGTTCACCGGCGAACCAGTCATCACCCAGGCCCTACTCACCGCGGCCCAGGCCCCGCTGTTCGTCGGCGTGGGCGGTGGCACCACCACCGGCCCGCGCGTCATCCAACTCGCCATGATGGCCGAGATGCAGGGTGCGGCGGGCGTGGTGCTCAACGCGCCGGCGCCGCCCTCCACGGTGTACGACGTGGCGCGCATCACGAACACCCCGGTCATCGCCACGGTCCTGACCTGCGATGACGAATTGGACGAGAAAATCGAGGCCGGCGCCTCCATCATCAACGTGGCGGCCGGCCGCAGGACGCCTGACGTGGTCCAGCAGATCAGGCAGCGTC
>OBAS01001768.1_pt1 | contig 11928 bp, 8 predicted proteins | sample 1517591 | NCBI WGS metagenome assembly OBAS01 (sample SAMN04571700, study PRJEB22368) | human gut metagenome | biome: human gut; material: stool | host: Homo sapiens | place: Luxembourg | collected 2012-10-05
AAGACCTATACCATTTGGTATAGGTCTTTTTGCTATGTGTTGACTTTTAACCGACCAGGCGAGATAACATCCGCTGACCGCCGGTGGATAAAAAGGAGCATGCGCGTGTGATAAAAGCGGCTTATTATTTTTCATTCTTTGCTTGACGTTAGCCTACGCTAATAGTATACTATAGGCAGACGGAAAATAGTGTTCTTGATAAGGAACAATCTAAAAGACTTTTAATTACTGTATTGTTTGCTTGTTTTTTGCTATAATATAAGGCAAGTTATGAATTGACTAGGAGGATATTGCCATGAAAATGGAATTTACGAAGATGCACGGTACTGGTAACGATTATGTATATGTCAACTGTATGGAACAGGAATTGCCTAATCCGGGAGCTATTTCAGAATACATCAGTCACAGACGTTTTGGTATTGGCAGCGATGGCTTGATCATGATCTGCAAATCTGATGTTGCTGATTTTAAAATGCGAATGTTTAACGCCGATGCTTCTGAAGGCAAGATGTGCGGTAATGGTACCAGGTGTATTGCCAAGTATGTTTATGATAAAGGTTTGACTGATAAGACCACTTTTACGCTGGAAACTCTTTCCGGTATCAAAACCATAGATGTGTTTTTAGGTGCAGACGGTAAAGTGGCAGAAGCCAGCGTCGATATGGGCGAGCCTATTTTCAAATGCACTGAGATCCCGATGATCAGCGACCACTTTATGTTTGTCGATCAGGGACTGGTGATAGAGGAAGACGTTGTTTATAACGGTACGGCTATTTCGGTGGGCAATCCGCATTTTGTTACTTTTGTTGAAGATGTGGATGCTCTGGATCTGGAAAAACTGGGACCGAAATTTGAAAAGCATAAATTATTTCCGGAAAGCGTCAACACAGAATTTGTACAGGTCATTGATAAAAATACCGTTAAATTCCGCGTCTGGGAACGCGGCAGCGGTGAGACCTGGGCTTGTGGTACAGGCGCTACTGCGGTCTGCGTGGCTACGATCATGCTGGGACATGCCGGTAAAAAAGGTGAGGAACTGACTGTTATCGCCAAAGGTGGTACATTGAAGCTTACGCATCAGGCCAATAATCATGTTATCTTAAAGGGGCCTGCTGTAACAGTATTTGAAGGCGTCATCGATATTCCTGATGAAGTCATTAATAAATAAAAATATATTTTTAGTTTAATGGGGGACAAAAAAATGGCTTTTGTAAATGAAAATTATTGCAATTTGAAAGACAGCTATCTGTTTTCGCAAATCGCGCAGAAAGTTAATGCCTATGTGGCAGCACATCCGGAGAAAAAGGTTATTCGCATGGGTATCGGCGACGTTACCCTGCCTCTGGCGCCGGCAGTTATAGACGCTATGCAGAAGGCTGTTGCCGAAATGGGCGTCAAAGAAACCTTCCGCGGCTATGGGCCTGAACAGGGTTACGATTTCCTGCATGAAGCGATCGTAAAGTATTATGCCAGCTTTGGCGTTAGACTGGCCAGTGATGAAATTTTTATCAGTGATGGCGCTAAAAGTGACTGCGGCAATATCACCGATATTTTCAGCAATGCGAATACTATCCTGATTCCTGATCCGGTTTATCCTGTATATCTGGATACCAATATCATGTGCGGCCGCAAAATAGTTTATATGGACGGTAAGCCGGAAAATAATTTCCTGCCGATGCCTGACGACAGTGTAAAAGCTGATATTGTTTATCTTTGCTCGCCTAACAATCCTACCGGCGCCGTTTATACCAAAGAACAGTTGGAAGCCTGGGTGGCCTACGCACTGAAAAACGATGCAGTGATCCTGTATGATGCCGCTTATGAAGCTTTTGTTGACGATCCTGCAATTCCCCGCAGTATTTTTGTTGTTGAAGATGCAAAAAAATGCGCGATCGAATTATGCTCTTTATCTAAAACTGCCGGCTTTACCGGTACCCGCTGCGGCTATACCGTAGTTCCGCATGCTTTAGTACGTAAAACTGAAAGCGGTAAAGCAATGGAACTGAATAAAATGTGGCTGCGCCGTCAAACGACTAAATTCAACGGTGTACCGTATATCATTCAACGCGGTGCTGAGGCTGTATTCAGCGAACAGGGACAAAAGGAATGCCGTGAAATGCTGGCCTTCTATAAAGAAAACGCCAGGATCATGGCTGAAGGCCTGAGTAAGAAAGGCATCAAATTTTATGGCGGCACTCATTCGCCATATATCTGGTTGCAATGCCCACAGGGAATGTCTTCCTGGGAATTCTTCGATTTCCTGCTTGAGAAGCTGGCTGTTGTCGGCACTCCCGGCGCCGGTTTTGGCGCGATGGGCGAAGGCTATTTCCGTCTGTCCGCTTTTGGCAGCCGTGAAAATACTATCGAGGCTATGGAACGGATCGCACAAGGTCTGTAAGTTTGAAAAATAAACATGGAAAAATTACCTAAAAGTTTTTCTTTGTGAGATTTTTGTAGAATCAGGAAACTTTTCTTGAAGCAACAGCAGGGGCGATGTATAATAGTAAAGAATCAAAAAGTCCCCTAATATTCAAAGAGAGCCGGAGGTAATTATTAATGAAAAAAATTCTGTTAATGCTGACTATGGTTTTAGTGCTTGGTTTCAGCGCTATCTGCAGTGCCAGCAACGGCAAGGTGCTTGACGCCGAAGAAGCAATGGTCAATAAGTTTTTGGACGCTTCCAATTATTCCGCTATCACCTCTATCATGTCTGCTGAGATGAAAAAAGACTTTACAGAAGAAGTCTTTAAAAATTTCAAAGAGCAAATGGATAAAAACTTTGGCGCAGTCAGCGAAAAACGCCTGGTTGTGATCGAAAAAGGCGCAGATGCTGATATTTTAAGATACAGCATGAAATTTGCCAAACAGCCTGAAGCAATGATGAGTTTCCTGTTTGCAGTTAAAAACGAGAAACCTTTATTGGGTGATTTTGGTATTGCTTTGCCGCAGAAAGAAGAAAATAAAGAAGCCGCTAAATAAATCAGCGCTAAAAAGGACTGCCATTCGGCAGTCCTTTGCTTTTAATACCTAAAGGCCGGACTCATTGAGTCCGGCCTTTAGGTATTAAAAAATATTTGCTATGAGCGTAGATAGGCAGAGATATTTACCAGGTAAAATAGGTATAGATGCTGAAAACGGTCAGCAGCATGACTTCCAGAATAAACATGGGTTTGAGGGTCTTGAAGAAATCTGCCTTAAAATAATCAAGTGTGACGATAAAGCACATATGGGTCGGCGTCAGCATTTGTCCGGCTACGCCGAAGGCCATAGCTACGCCGGCCAGATTCAGGTCGCCGGGCGAGAGGGCGGCAACGATAGGCATGACGATCGCTACATGGCCCTGTGAAAGACCAGTCAGGATGCCGATAATAAAGGAGATTGCGGCGATGATGACGGGTACTGGCAGCGGTGAAGCCTTGAAGTCTTCGACGATGGTATGCAGGACGTTGGTATCTGTGAGAATTTGAATGAAATAGAGGATGCACAGAACGTTCATCAGCATTTTCCAGTCACAGGCGCCGGTAAAAACTTCTTTGATATTGATGACACGGCAGGTCATGCGCAGTACGGGGATCATGGCGAAGGTGACCAGCGCCATGGCGGTGGAAGCGTTCAGGTCGCAGAAGACGACCAGCAGGAAGTTGATGACGACCGGGGACAGCGACAGCACCAGATTCATGATGTCGTGACGGCGTTCGTCCGGGTTGACTTCCAGATTGCTGTTTTGCGGCATGTCCAGCGGGCGGATGAGGACCAGCCAGCCCAGTGCGAAGGCTAAAAGCGTCAGCCAGCACAGATGGGCGATAAAGTCGCTGAAAGCCACACCGGCGATACTGCAGGCCATGATCATACCGGGGATGATGGGACTGGAAAATTCAAAGATATGCCGGAACCAGAAATTGATAGCGGCTTTGTGTTCTTTGGTCAGGTCGGTATTACGGCTGGCAGCTTCGACGATAGGCGCAGAAAAACGCGCGCCGCCCAGTGACGGCAGCAGCCCGAGAAAAGCCGGCATGATGGCCAGCGTGAATTTTTCGCTGGCAAACAGGCGCTGCAAAGCGCGGATCATACCGTCTAAAGCGCCGCTGGTGCGCAGCTCGATCTCGAGACACATAACGAAATAAAGCGCCAGGATCAAATCATAGGTGCGCTGCATGGTGAGCGTGGTAGTGAAGGCGCTGACAAGATAATGGAATTGCGGGGCCACCAGAGCCCAGATAAGTAAACCGCCAGCCAGAATGGCCGGGCCGATGGGGATGTGTTTGCGCAGCAGGATAATGATCAACAGCATCGCTAAAGCGATAACGAGAAAAATATTCATTTTAAACCCTTCTCACTCTCAAAGAATATCTCTATTATACAGAGAATGCAGAGAAATTTCCATATTTTGCAGAAAAAAGGTATAATAAAAGAAAAATATACTGCTGGAGGTGTACTATGTATATCAGTCGTTTATGTTTGCAGAACTACCGCTGCTATGATAAATTTGAGATCGATTTCAATAAAGAACTGACTGTTATCGTTGCTGAAAATGGTAAGGGCAAAACTGCTATTTTAGATGCGGTCGCTGTGGCATTAGGACCCTATCTGGCCTGTTTTGACGGCGTGAAAGCTAACCAGATCAGCGATACAGACGTGCGCCAGACCAAGGATACTGTGGGCAGGACCTTGGAGCATGTATTGCGCATGAAGAGCCAGTATCCTGTCGTGATCGGTGCCGAGGGTGTTGTGAACTGCACCAAAATCAGCTGGAAAAGAGAGCTGAAGGCTGCTGGTGGCAGGACCACGATCCAGAATGCCAAGGCTTTGAGCGAGTATGGACGCCAGACAGTCAAGGCTCTGCGCGAGGTCAATGACAGTAAGATCATTTTGCCGGTAATGGCTTATTATGGTACCAGCAGGATGTGGAAAGATAATAAGCTGTTTGAGCTGCGCAAGGATATCAGCCTGGAACGCGGCAGCGGTTATGTGGACTGTATGGAACCGTCGTCTTCGTACAATACCTTTGGGCAATGGTTCAAATATGCGGCTATGAGCGCGTTGGAATTTGACCGTTATCTGGCCGAGAGCGGTAAAAAAGAGGAAAAAAATCCGTATACGGAAGTGCTGAAGGCTGTTAAGCAGGCGATTGTTACCTGTATTGGCAGTATGGGCTGGACGGATATTGATTACAGCTTTGCTTTCCAGAATCTGATCATTATGCATGAGACGATGGGCGTGCTGCCGCTGGAGGCTTTGAGTGACGGTACCCGCAGCGTGATCAGTATGGCGGCCGATCTTGCTTACAGAATGGTGCGGCTGAACCCGGATCTGGGCGCTATGGCGGCGCTGGAAACGCCGGGTATCGTGCTGATCGACGAAGTTGATATGCATCTGCATCCCTCATGGCAGCAGGCTGTAGTTTATGATGTGCGGAAGGCCTTTCCCAACGTCCAGTTTATTGTGACGACCCATAGTCCGCAGGTACTGAGTACAGTGCCGGCAGAGTCGATCCGTATCCTGCGCTGGGATAATAACCTGATCAATATCGATAAACCGGTATTTTCGTTGGGCGCTGAAAGCTTCCAGCTGCTGAAGGATATTCAGAATGTGGATACCAGGCCGCAGGCGCTGCCGATCGTAAAGGATCTGCACCGCTATCTGACGCTGGTGAGCGAGGATAAATGGGATACGGACGAGGCCAGGGAGCTGCGTAAACGTCTGGACGAATGGTCGAAGGGGTGCGAACCGGCTTTGGTGCGTGCCGATACTGAAATCAGGATGAAGGCTTTCAGGAGGAAGAAAAAATGAAACGGGTGTATAAATCGCCGGTGACACCCGAACGTCTGCACAATTACGCACAGGCGTTTCCTGACGAGACGTGGGAGCATTTCCGCCGGCGCAACCGCAGAGGCTACCGCGAAGTCAAACAGCAGCTGCTGCAGGATCAGCACGGTTTATGCGCTTATTGCGAGATCAGCATCAAGCTGGCAGAGAATGAGGACAATGTCGATGATTTCCGGGTGGAACATTTCTTCCCCAAAGTTGGCACTCAGCTCAGCGGGCATAATTATCATCTGGACTGGCATAACCTGCTGGGGGTCTGCCACGGCGGCAGCCAGCCGTATGTTTCTAATCCGGAATGGCGTTATTCCAGCAGAAAGAACGACCGCAGCTGTGATGTGCCGAAGGGCGGCAAGCCGATTTCCGAGCGGATACTGAATCCGTTGAAAATACCGGCGTCAGTCAGGCTGTTCCGTTATCAGGAGCATACTGGGAAGATGATCGTTGATGAAGACTCCTGCCCGAAAAAGCTGCAGTCCAGGGCACGTAATACGATCCGTGAACTGAACCTGAACGCGCCGCGTTTGCAGCGGATGCGGCTGGCGCTGATCAGGATACTGGAAGATGAGATCAATAATGCTTTGGCCGGTGGTGCGGATTTGGAAGAATTTTTGCCGCTATTGGCTGAGAGTATTCTGCTGCCGGATGAAGATGGTAATTATCAGCCGTTTTTTTCGGTAGCACGCTGGTATTTGGGTGAAGTTGCCGAGGATATTTTAAGAGAACGGGAATATAGACTTTAGTGTAAAACTCCTGCTTAAAAAGAGATTTTAAGCAGGAGTTTTTGTGTAAAGGTAGAAAGTAATAATTATCATGTTTTCAGATAATTGCAGAATATATAGGGGAGCGGAGAAATATGGAATTAACGAAAAAGGCGTTCAAAGCTTATGATGTGCGCGGGGTGGTGCCGTCAGAGGTCAATGCGGAAATGGCTTATCGGGTGGGACGTGTTTTTGCGGCGATGTTCGCTGCGGAAAAAGTAGTTGTAGGCCATGATATTCGTTTAAGCGGCCGCGAGCTGGTCGATGCGCTGACAGAAGGCTTGCGCCACGGCGGCAGCGATGTGATCGATATTGGGCAGTGCGGTACGGAGATGATCTATTTTGCGACGGCTCATCTTGATGCCGACGGTGGTATTATGGTAACTGCCAGTCACAATCCGGCTGAGTATAACGGGATGAAGCTGGTACGCCGCGGTGCCAGGCCGATCTCGGCGGATACAGGACTGATGGAGATCGCCGATATGGTAGTCGACAGCAAGGATTTTCCGCATGTCAAGGTGCCGGGCAAAACCGAGGGCTCTGTAAGGCGGTATGATATTATGCCGGAATATATCGAGCATTTGCTGGGGTATATTGACGTGCAGGCGCTGAAACCGCTGAAGATAGTGGCTAACCCTGGTAACGGCGGGGCTGGACCGGTTTTGAACGAACTGGCTAAATATCTGCCTTTTGAATTTATCAAGATCAACGAAACTCCTGACGGCACTTTCCCGAATGGGGTGCCGAATCCCTTGCTGGTGCCCAATCGTGAAGCTACGGCTAAACTGGTGCGTGAAAACGGGGCTGATCTGGGCGTGGCCTGGGACGGTGATTTTGACCGCTGCTTCTTATTTGACGAAAAAGCCGAATTTATTGAAGGCTATTATATAGTCGGTCTGCTGGCGGAAGTATTTCTGCGCAAGCAGCCGGGAGCCAAGATCATGTACGATCCGCGGCTGACCTGGAACACACAGGAGGTGGTTGACGCTGCCGGCGGCACTGCCGTACGCTGCAAAAGCGGCCATGCCTTTATGAAAGAGTGTATGCGTGCCAATGAGGTGCTGTACGGCGGAGAAATGTCGGCGCACCATTATTTTAAGGATTTTTCGTATTGCGACAGCGGTATGATACCCTGGCTTTTGGTGGCAGAACTGTTATGTACTACCGGTAAGACTTTGTCGGAGCTGGTTGCTGAACGGATGGAGAAATTCCCCTGCAGCGGCGAGATCAACCGTAAGGTAGAGGATTCGGCGGCCGTGCTGGCTGCTATCGAAGCTAAATATGCAGACGGTGGTCAGGTCGATAAGCTGGACGGTTTGAGTATCGATTACGCTGACTGGCGCTTTAATGTGCGCGTATCCAATACGGAACCGGTGATGCGCCTGAATGTGGAGACCAGAGGCGATAAAAAGCTGCTGGCGGAAAAAACTGCCGAGCTGCTGGCTATGATCGGCGGCGAAGAGGCGTAAGTTGGCCTGCGCCGGGCAAATATAGTGCCAAGAGATGCCTGAAAGCGGCTGAAAAAATTTATTTCTAAGTAAACTGGAGAAAGAGTGATATAGATGACTGCAATCAAACAAGTACGCAAGGCCGTTATACCGGCGGCTGGTTTAGGCACGCGGTTTCTGCCTGTTACCAAAGCTACGCCGAAGGAGATGCTGCCAATCGTCGATAAGCCGACGATCCAGTATATTATTGAAGAAGCGCTTGCGTCCGGGATCGAAGATATCCTGATCATTACCGGGCGCAGTAAACGCGCGATCGAGGATCATTTTGACCGCAGTATCGAACTGGAACTGAACCTTGCGGCTGGCGGCAAAACGCAGGAGCTGGAGATGGTCAAAAAGATTTCCGATATCCGTATCCATTATATCCGCCAGAAAGAGCCACGCGGATTGGGTCATGCTATTTTATGTGCGAAGCAGTTTATCGGCGACGAGCCTTTTGCGGTACTTTTAGGCGATGATGTTGTGGACGGCGAAGTGCCGGCGCTGAAACAGCTGATGGAGGTTTATGCTAAAACCGGGGCCAGCGTTCTGGGCGTACAGGAGGTGCCGCAGGAGAAGGTGTCTGCTTATGGTATCGTGGCCTCTGAGCCTACGGCAGAGACACGGACTTTTACGGTCAGCGATATGGTCGAAAAACCCAGTGTCGAGGAAGCACCTTCGCGGCTGGCTGTTTTGGGGCGCTATATCATCAATCCGGAGATCTTTCCGATCCTGGAGACAACCAGTCCGGGACGCGGCAACGAGATCCAGCTGACGGACGCTTTGAAGGAGCTGGCGAAGCTGCAGAAGATGTATGCTTATAATTTTGAAGGACGCTGTTATGATGTTGGCGACAAGCAGGGCTTTTTGGAAGCAACGGTAGAAATGGCGCTGAAGCGTCCTGATTTGCAGGAAAAGTTTTTGGCCTATCTGCAGGCGCTGGTCAGTAAAAACTAAGGAGAGCGGAAGATGAATGTTCTTGTTACCGGCGGCGCCGGGTATATTGGTTCACATGTTGTTGAAGAATTGCAGAAAAACGGCTTTACGCCGATCGTTTATGATAACCTTTCTACAGGTCATGCGGCTGCTGTGCCCGAAGAGGTGCAGCTGGTCGAGGGCGATATCCATGACGTTGCTTTTTTAAAGCATATCATGGGCCAGTTTGAGATTGATGCGGTGATTCATTTTGCCGCCAGCAGTCTGGTGGGCGAATCGATGGAAAATCCTTCCAAATATTACTTTAATAACGTGGAGGGATCACTGCATCTTTTGGAAGCAATGAAGGGCGCCGGCGTCGATTATATCGTTTTTTCGTCAACGGCGGCGGTATATGGCGAGCCTGAGGCGGTGCCGATCAAAGAAGACAGTAAACTGGAGCCGACCAATGTCTATGGCCGCACCAAGCTGATGATCGAGAAAATGCTGGCTGATTATGATATGGCCTACGAGATGCGTTATGTGGCGCTGCGTTATTTTAATGCCGCAGGGGCGTCTCCCAGCCGCGATATTGGTGAAGACCATAATCCGGAATCGCATTTGATCCCGCTGGTTTTAAAAACAGCGCAGGGCGTGCGCCGGCAGGTGGCTATTTATGGTACGGACTATGCCACTGCTGACGGGACCTGTGTGCGTGATTATGTGCACGTCTGCGATCTGGCGACGGCGCATGTGCTGGCACTGAAGCATTTGCTGAACGGTGGGGCCAGCCGGGTATATAATCTGGGCAGCGAGAAGGGATTCAGTGTCCGCGAGATCATCGACGCGGCTAAAAAGATCACGGAGATTGATTTTACGGTGGTAGAAGAAGACCGCCGCAGCGGTGATCCTGCTGTACTGATCGCTTCTTCCGAGAAGATCAGGGCAGAACTGGGCTGGGTGCCTGAGCGCAGTACTGTCAGCGAAGTTATCAGTACGGCCTGGAAATGGCATAAAGGCCACCCGCAGGGGTATGAAGGCTGAAAAGGTAAGACCGGTTTGCTTTAGCGGCCGGTCTTTTTGCTTTCAAGCCGTTTTTTTGTTAAAATAAGAACTTAGAAAGAAGAAAACAGAGGACGAAAAAATGCAGCTTGTAGTGGATAAGATTGCCAAAAGCTTTGGCATTCATGAAATATTTAAAGAGATCAGCTTTATGATCGATAAAGGTGAAAAAATTGGTCTGGTAGGCGTGAATGGCAGCGGTAAAACAACACTGCTGCGCTGCCTTCTGGCGCCGGAAACAGTTGACGCCGGCGTGGTGCGGTTCGAGCCGGGTCTCAAGATAGGCTATGTGGAGCAGGGCTTTCAGAATATCGGCAGCGGCAGTCTGTGGCAGTTTATGCTGCGTTCCTGTCCGGAGATCATAGCGCTGCGTGAACAGTTGGCGGAGTTGGAAGCACGTTCCGCACGGCTGGAACCGGGAGATGAACTGGACTCGGTTTTAGAAGATTATGCACGTGTGACCAGACTTTATGAGCATCTGGACGGATATAACTATGAAGCTTTTATCAGAAGAGTGCTGATCGGCCTGGGGTTTGAAGAAGCGGTCTGGGATAAGACGGCCGGGCATTTTTCGGGCGGTCAGAAAACAAGGATGATGCTGGCGGCGGCTTTGGTGCGGCAGCCGGATTTTCTGATTTTGGACGAACCGACCAACCATTTGGATATCGTAATGACGGAGTGGCTGGAAAAATATCTGCAGGAGTTTAAGGGCGGGTTATTGGTAGTCAGTCATGACCGCGCTTTTCTGGATAATATCGCGACGCGGATACTGGAAATGGAAGGCGGGCATCTGACTTCTTTTAAAGGCAATTACAGCAAGTATCTGGTGCAGAAAGAGATCCAGACAGCGACACTGGAAGCTGCATACGCTTCGCAGCAGGATCATATCGCGCGGACGGAGGCTTATATCCGCCGGTTCAAGGCCGGCATCAAAAGCAAGATGGCGCGTGGACGTCAGTCGCAGCTTGACCGTTTGGAGCGTTTGGACGCGCCTGTACAGCATGAGGAATTTGAGCTGAGGCTGCCTCCGGCACCGGAATCGGCTGAACGGGTACTGATTTTGGAGCAGTTGTCTGTTGGTTATGGCGATAACGTACTGCTGCACGATATTGATCTGGTGCTGCGCAAGGGTGAGAAGGTTGGTCTTTTAGGGCCTAACGGTACCGGGAAAACGACGCTGCTGAAAACTGTTTTGGGCGAATTGCCGCCGCTGAAGGGAACTGCCAGGATCGGCAGCCGTGTGAAGGTTGGGTATTTTTCGCAGAGCTATGAAAGGCTTGCTCCCCGACAGACGCTGCTGGATAACTTTTTAGTGGAATATGGTTTTACAGAAGAGCGGACCCGCTCGCTGCTGGGGGGAATGCTGTTTCACGGCGACGATGTTTTCAAGGAGATCGGCACCTTGTCCGGCGGGCAGAAAGTCCGGCTAGTACTGCTGAAGCTGGTGCTGGACGGCGCAAACTGTCTGGTGCTGGACGAACCGACGAACCACCTTGATATTATGGCGCGAGAGACGGTGGAAGCCGCCCTGACTGCTTTTGACGGAACGGTGCTGGTGGTCAGCCATGACCGTTATTTTATCAACGAGATAGCAGACAGGATCTGGGAGCTGGAAGACCATCGTGTTTATGATTATAAGGGCAATTATGATTTTTATTTAGAGGAAAAAGCCAAACGGCAGGCGCAGCAGACGGCTGAGATAATGCCCGGCACGGCAGCAAAGACGGAGTCTGAAACCGAGATCAGGCCGACAAAAAATGCCGGTAAAAGTAAACGTACCTACAGTCCGCAGGAAGCGGAAAAGCTTTTGGCGAAGGTCGAGCTCAGTATCCGTGAACAGGAGGCGCTGCTGGGCGTATTGGAGCAGCGGCTGGCGGACC
>OBAS01001781.1_pt1 | contig 11862 bp, 7 predicted proteins | sample 1517591 | NCBI WGS metagenome assembly OBAS01 (sample SAMN04571700, study PRJEB22368) | human gut metagenome | biome: human gut; material: stool | host: Homo sapiens | place: Luxembourg | collected 2012-10-05
CCCGCCGGACGCAGATGCGTGTCGTTTCGCCCGGTGTGGGGAGGTGGCAGCGCTGATGAAAAAGTTTTCGCTGCAAAACGGTAAAAAACGTTTTGCTATTATCGGCCTGCTGATCTTTATGGGCTTTGGAACGGTATTTCTGCGGCTGATCTGGCTGCAGGTGATCCAAAACGAGGAGCTGGCCAAGCGTGCGGCTAATCAGGTCACGGGCAAGGTCACCAAATATTCGCCCCGCGGGGCTATTTTGGACTGCAACGGCGAAGAGCTGGCAGTCAGCATCATGTCCAAGTCTTTGTATGTCGACCCGGTCGAGATGCAGGACAACCCGACGAAAAAAGGCGAAAAGCCGGAGCGGGACGTCAAGCGTCTGGCGGCTGATCTGCTGGCCGGCGTCCTGCAGATGAAGGCGGACGAATTGTATGCCGATTTTACCACTGAAGCCCGCTTTATCTGGCTCAAACGGACAATGGAGCCGAAGGATGCGGCAGAGGTAGAACGGATCATTCGGGAGAACAAGCTGCCGGGGCTGCATTTTTTAGAAGAAAGCAAACGTTATTATACAAAAAAATCAATGGCGGCCCAGGTACTTGGTTTCGTCGGTACGGACGATAACGGCCTCAGCGGGATCGAGCTGGCGCTGGATTCGGTCGTAAAGGGTGCGGAAACGCAGCAGCAGGAGGTCGTCGACGCGCTGGGACGCCCCATGGGCGACAGCGGTTTCAATAAAGCCAGGCCGCAGAAGATGGCTTCCGTCTATCTGACTTTGGACAGCAAGATCCAGTTTGTGCTGGAGGACGCGCTGGATAAAGCGATGAAGGATACCAAAGCCGCCAGTGCGGCAGTCATTCTGATGGACCCGAATACGGGCGCGATCCTGGGTATGGCCAACAGGCCCAGCTTTGACCCGAATACTTTTTATAAATTCCCGGCGACCAGCTGGACTAACCGTGCGATCTCGACTATTTACGAACCGGGTTCGGTTTTTAAACCGATCGTAGGCGTGATGGGACTGACGGAAAAGATCATTACACCGACGACGATGATCAACGATACAGGCAGTATCAGGATCGCCGACCGGACGATCCGCAACTGGGACGGCGAAGGCATGGGACTGGTCCCGTTTCAGGACGTTATTAAATTTTCGATTAATACAGGCATGGTGCAGCTGGGTATGCAGCTGGGCGCGCAGCGCATGATCGATTACAGCAAAAAATTCGGTTTCGGCAGTGTGACCGGAGTAGAGCTGCCGGGTGAAGAAGAAGGCATCCTCTACGACCCTGAGCAGATGTATCAGCCGGATATCGCGACCATGTCGATCGGTCAGGGCATTGCCGTAACGCCGCTGCAGATGCTGCGCGCGATCTGCGCTATCGCTAACGGCGGCGAGCTTTTGCAGCCGTATATCATCGATAAGATCGTGATGCCGGACGGACGGGTCCTGCGTCAGGGCCAGAAAAAAGTTGTACGCCGGGTGATGAGTGAGGAAGTTGCCAACCAGATGCGCGGCATGATGGAGCAGGTAGTAGCCAGCGGCGGCGGTAAAGCCGCCAGTATCAAGGGCTACCGCATCGCCGGCAAGACAGGTACAGCTGAAAAGCTGGCCGAAACAGGCGGCTATGCGGCCGGTAAATATATTGCTTCCTTCGTAGGCTTTGTACCTGCCGATAAGCCGCAGTATGCGATGCTGATTATGCTGGATACGCCGCAGGGCGCTTTTTACGGTTCGCAGGTTTCGGCACCGGTCTTCCGCGATACGCTGCAGCAGATCCTTGTGGCCAAGGGCATCCAGCCCAGCAGCAGCGAGGGACTGCCGTCTTTTGAGCAGCATGCCAAACCGGGCGCGGTGATCTCTAATGTTCCGGCGCCTGAAAAAATGCCGCAGATGGAGATCATGGCTGACGGTAAGATCAAAGTGCCGGATTTCAGCGGCCTGGATATGCGGCAGACGGCCGAGCTGATCCAGCAGGGACGTCTGGTGCTGGTGCCGCATGGCAGCGGCAGGGCCCGCAGGCAGTCGCAGCCGCCGGGGACAGTGGTCGCCGAAGGAACGAAGCTGGAGATCTGGTTTGAATAAAAACAGTGTATGTATACATAAGGATGCTGTCAGGGCAGCAGGAAAAAAGCTGTCGGCACAGAAGATATACAAGATGGTTCACATGTATAAGTGAAGAGGAGGGCGTTTATTTATGTTATCTGATATTGAAATTGCTCAGCAGGCCAAAATGCTGCCGATCACGGAGGTCGCCGCCAAGCTTGGTATCGGCGAGGAAGACATTGAAATGTATGGCCGTTACAAGGCCAAATTATCTATGGACCTGATCCGCCGGCTGGAAGACAAACCGGCAGGCAAGCTGGTTCTGGTAACGGCTATCACGCCTACGCCGGCAGGCGAGGGCAAGTCGACTACCACCGTAGGTCTGGCCCAGGGACTGGCCAAGATCGATAAAAGCGTTATCGTGGCGCTGCGCGAGCCTTCACTGGGTCCCTGCATGGGCGTCAAGGGCGGCGCTGCCGGCGGCGGTTATTCCCAGGTCGTGCCGATGGAAGACATCAACCTGCATTTTACCGGCGATTTTCATGCGATCACTTCCGCGCATATGCTGTTGTCCGCCATGGTCGATAACCATGTGCAGCAGGGCAACGCTCTCAATATCGACCCGCGCCGGATCGTCTGGAAACGCGTTGTCGATATGAATGACCGTGAGCTGCGCAATATCGTGGTCGGACTGGGCGGTAAAGCGCATGGCGTACCGCGTCAGGACGGTTTTGACATTACCGTTGCTTCCGAAGTCATGGCTATTTTGTGCCTGGCCAGCAGTCTGCATGATTTGAAAGAACGTTTGAGCAGGATCATCGTTGCTTATGACTATAACGGTAAGCCTGTCACCGCCGGGCAGATCAAAGCCCACGGCGCGATGGCGGCCCTGTTGAAGGATGCGGTGAAACCGAATCTGGTGCAGACGCTGGAAAACGTGCCGGCGATCATCCACGGCGGCCCCTTTGCCAATATCGCCCACGGCTGCAACAGCGTCATGGCTACCAAAACGGCGATGAAGCTGGCGGACTACACGATCACGGAAGCAGGCTTCGGCGCTGATCTGGGTGCGGAAAAATTCTTTGACATCAAATGCCGTTATGCCGGCCTGAAACCGGACGCAGTAGTGCTGGTCGCAACTGTACGCGCCCTGAAGATGCACGGCGGCGTGCCGAAGACAGAATTGACTGTGCCGAATGTGGAAGCTGTGAAAAAAGGCATCGTCAATCTGGAAAAACATATCGAAAACATCAAAAAATTCGGCCTGCCTTTAGTGGTAGCCATCAATATTTTTGCGCAGGATACGCCGGAGGAGCTGGAAGCTGTACGCGCTCACTGCGCCGCACATGGCGTCAATGTGGCCTTGTCCGATGTCTTTGCCAAAGGCGGCGCCGGCGGCGTCGAGCTGGCGCAGGAAGTCGTGGCGCTGGCCGAAAGCGGCAAGGCAGACTTTGCCCCGATCTATGCTTCCGAGCTGCCGCTGAAAGAAAAGATCGCTGCTGTGGCGCGCGAGATCTATGGCGCCGGCGATGTAGTTTATGCCAAAGAAGCAGAGACGGCTTTGAAGGATTTTGAAAGTCTGGGCTATGGTAACCTGCCGATCTGTATGGCTAAGACCCAGTATTCGTTCTCGGATGATCCGACCTTGCTCGGGCGTCCCAGCGGTTTCACCATGACGATCAAAAATTGCAGGATCTCTGCCGGCGCAGGCTTTGTAGTCGTGCTGACCGGCGATATCATGACGATGCCGGGACTGCCAAAGGTGCCGGCAGCAGAGAAAATCGATGTCAGCGATGACGGCGTCATCAGCGGCTTGTTTTAAGGAGAGTTGCAGCGATGAAAACTTTGTTGATGAAGGGCAAACCCGTTGCCGATGCTTACAGAGAAATTATTTCAGCCAAGATCGCGGCCGCCAGGGCCAAAGGCGTCAAGGTGACGCTGGCGATCATTGTAGTCGGCGATGACCCGGCTTCGCATGTTTATAAGGACCGGCTGGTCAAGCTGGTCGAAAGTCTGGGCGGTGAGGCCAAGGTGCTGGAGCTGCCGGAAACAGCGACCCAGGATGAGGTCATTGCCATGATCAAAATACTCAACCATGTTACAGGTATCCTGCCGATGATGCCGATGCCGAAGCATATCGACGGCGATGCTGTTGGTGCGATCATTACCACGAGCAAAGATGTGGACTGTCTCAATCCCAAGAGCGTCGGCGAAGTCTTTTTGGGACGCAGCCGCTGGGCTCCGTGTACGCCGCGGGCCTGTATGGCTACGCTGGCCCATTACGGGATCGAACTCAAAGGTAAGAACGTCGTCGTTGTCGGCCGCAGCAATGTAGTGGGCAAGCCGGTAGCGCTGCTGCTTCTGCAGGAGCATGCTACAGTAACTGTCTGCCATTCGAAGACGAAGGATCTGGCCGGTATTTTAAAAACTGCCGATGTGATCGTGGCGGCTGTGGGCGTGCCTGCTTTCATTAAACCGGAAATGGTCAAAAAAGGTGTCGTGATCGTCGATGTAGGCATCAATGCTGTCGAAGGCGGACTGGTCGGCGACGTAGATCCTGCTGCCTGCGCTAAAGCCGGCGCGTTCACGCCTGTGCCCGGCGGTATCGGCGTCGTCAGCAATATGATGGTCATGGACATGCTCAGCAGAAATTTATAAGGCGAGGTAAGTAAGACCGTGAAAAGATTTGTATGGCTGCTTTTACTGGTCGTTTTTGTAGCGTTTATTTTCTATAATTCTTCCATGCCGGCGGCTGAATCGCACCGGGCCAGCGAACTGGTCGGCTCGATCCTGACCGGTATGGGCAAATGGTTCGGCATCGATGTGCCGCAGCAGAATTTGGATCATAACATCCGCAAGCTGGCGCACTTTTTGGAGTTTGCCCTGCTGGGAGTGATCCTCTGCAATGTTTATGCCGCCTTTGGCGTCATCCACCGGACGGCGACCGGCTATATTCTGTTTTTGGGACTGGCGGTAGCCGTGACCGACGAATACATCCAGCTGCACGCGCCGGGACGCAGCGCTTTGGTGACGGATGTGATCCTGGATTTTTCCGGCGTCTTCTTTATCTGGCTGACACGTGAGGTGTGGAGCTGGGCCAAGCGTTAGCAGGTTATAAAAAAACACTGTTACGTTTTGCGTAACAGTGTTTTTTTCATTTTTTTAGATCTTTATTAGTTTCAAGCCCCAAAACAACCCGCTGTGAAATTTACTTCACAGCGGGCGTTGTATTTTTGGGTATTCAGTTCAGCGCAGATACGCTGCCAGCGTTTCGTACAGCTTCTGCGGGTCGATCGGTTTGGCAACGTGCGCATTCATACCGGCGGCCAGCGCGTTTTTGATGTCTTCGGCAAAAGCGTTGGCAGTCATGGCAATGACTGGGACCGTTGCTGCCTGTGGATGCTGGCTGCAGCGGATAGCTTTGGCTGCTTCGTAACCGTTCATGACCGGCATCTGAATGTCCATCAGGATCGCGTCGAAGCTGCCCGGCGCGGAAGCATTAAAGAGTTCTACGCCCTGCGCGCCATTTTCAGCAATGGTAACAGCTGCTCCTGTTTTTTCCAGGATCAGTTCTGCTACTTTTTGATTGATCGGATGATCTTCTACCAGCAGAAAAGATTTGCCTGTAAAGTCAAAGTCGGCGCTGCCGGGGAGCTGGGCCGTTTTTTCTACCGTGACGGCGGCAGCAGTATCAAAATGCAGCGGCAGCGTGACGGTAAAGGTAGTTCCCTCGCCGTGCTGGCTGGCAACGGAGATCGTACCGCCTTTGTAGTCGACGATATTCTTGACGATGGCCAGTCCCAGGCCGGAACCTTCGATATGCCTGCTGACAACGTCGCTGCTGCGGTAGAAGGGTTCAAACAGCTGCGGCAGGCTGGCGCTGTCGATGCCGATCCCGGTATCGCTGATCGCAAACTGATACCAGCCGATCCGGTCGCTGGTAGGCGGCAGTTCGCGGACGCTGAAGGTGACTGTGCCGCCCGGCGGTGTGAATTTGCAGGCATTGCTGACAAGATTGTCCCAGATCCGCTGCAGCTGGGAGGTGTCGCCGAGACAGTTACAGTGCAGCAGATCGGTATCATGCAGGAAGTTAAGACCGTTTTTATCCATCAACAGCTGGTAACGGCTGCAGAACCTGTCTATTTCTACGGACAGGTTGAACGGGGCCTGCGCTGATTCCAGCTGGCCTTTTTCGATACGGCTCATGTCGAGGATGTCATTGATGAGCGTCAGCAGATGTGACGATGAGGTTTTGATGATTTCCAGATATTCGCAAAGCTGCTGACGGTTGTCAAGATTGCCCAGCGCCAGATCTGTCATGCCGATGATGGCATTCATAGGGGTGCGGATGTCGTGGCTCATGGCCGAGAGAAAATCGGTTTTGGCACGGTTGGCTTCCTGGGCCAGATCCAGCGCGTTTTGCAGCACGGACCGGGAATTTTTCTCGGCACTGATGATATCCGTAACATCACAGCGGACCAGGCAGATCGTATGGTGGCCTTCATCACCCCAGAGGACGTTGATCTGTTTGTGTTTTTCACTGCCGTTATTGGCAAGGTAAGGCAGCGTCAATTCATATCCCTGCGGTTTTTCGGCCAGTCTGCTGAGGATAACAGGCAGCGAGAATGACGCCGCCACACTTTCGTCAGCTGCTGCTTTAACATATGGAGCAGCAAGCTTTTGCAGCGCTTTGTTAAAATCTGAGCATTTATAAGGCGACAGGTTCTGCAGTACCGATCTGCGGGTGTACATCGTGAAATCTCTGGTCAGCAGATTGATGATGCTGAGCTGTTCAAAGGTATAGGCCAGCGTATTGAGCAGGGCCCGCTGCTCCCGTACATAGTCGGTAATATCGGCCCGGGCCATGCCGACCTTGTTTAAACGCTGATCGATCAGAAAGACGATCATATTTTTAGTATAGATATGTCCCTGCTCATCCTGCAGTGAATAATGGAAGGAATAAGAATTTTCCTGCTGCAGACGCCGCTGCATATTGACAGGATCAAACATTTGCAGACAGAATTCCCGGTCCTTGGGAACAGTGAATTCCTGCAGGAAAGCGACGATATTTTTGCTGTAGCTGCCCTGGTCAGGCGGCAGCAGGCTGGCTTTGCCGTTGGTGAAAAACAGCTGGTAGCTGTCATTGCTGAAGTCGCAGGCAGCAATAAAATCATAGTGGGCGTGCGCCAGGTGCATGGATACCTGCTCGTTGATCCGGGACTGCGTCATATCCAGGATGGAAAGGACGCCGATGGTATGACCGTTATCCGGCGATTCGATCATATTGATGACGCATTTCAGGTAACGGCCGCTGTTATCCTGCGGCATGCGGATAAAACATTCTACTTCCTGCCGGGTGATGCCCTGAGCAAATTTTTCCAGCAGCGGCGCATTGAGAAATTTACTGAGGAAAAGCTGCTGTTCCTGCGCGTCTTCGATCAGTGAAGACAGCCCTTTGAAAAAGGCCTGCCGCTCAAAACCGAATTTTTGCAGTGGATCGATACCTGTTTTATCGTAAATGCGCAGGATCCTGTTGGCTGTTATATCACAGTAACCGCTGAGGATCTCGTTCGAGAGCGGATAATTTTGCTGGCGCAGTAAAATATCATTATATTTTTGCCGCAGTTTGCTTTGAGATTCTATTTCTTTGGTAATATCGCTGTACACGGCGTAAACGAGAGGTGATCCGTTCTGGCGGATAATAAGCGAAGAATTGTTTTTGACCCAGATATAGCCGCCGTCTTTTTTGCGCAGCCTGTAAATGCTTTCGCAGGTATCCAGATGTTTGTTAAGATGGCTGCACAGTCTGGTCAGGCAATAGTCTACGTCATCGGGATGAACGCCTGCTAAAGCGTCGTTTTGATAAAGCGCATAGGCTTCGTCCAACGACATGCCGGTCATAGCGGCAAAGCCGTCGGAAAGATATTCGGGGATCATCCTTCTGGCTGCAGGATCGAAATGCAGCATGGCGATGCCTCCCGGCAGGTTATGGACAAGCGTCTGATAAAATTGCTCCAGCTGGTCGGCTTTGCGCGAGGCTGATATTTTATCAGTGATATCGTTGACGAAAAGGGTATAGGCGGGCATACCGTTCCAGACGAGCTCTTTAGCGCGGAGCTCATAGCTTTTGCCGTTGGGGAAGGTGAGCTCCTGCGGTGTGCCGATGTTTTTGCTGTCGGTCAGGGGGCAAAAGTCGCAGGGCTGCTGCTGATCGTGCAGGGCTGTGTAACACTTCTCACCCCAGAGATTACTTTTACCTGCCAAAAAGAGCTCTGTATTTTCGTTGTAGTACAGCAGGTCGTAGTTCGTTTTGTCAATAACATAGATGCCCTGGGCCGCTTCGTTGCTGATCTGCTGAAAAAGCTTGGCTTCTTCGGACATACCGGTAAAAACAGCGTAAAAAATGCCGTTGATGGCTTTGCCGTTTAAACGTATCCATTCAAGCGTCTGCTTTTTGCTGTTGATCCTGTAAGAAAGATCGATCGTTTCACTACTGGTGAACATATGCTGGAAAGCATTGTAAACCCGGTGATAATCGTCTTTAAAGACCATGCTCCAGGGATTGGGGGCATAGCGCTGCAGATCGGCAGCATCACTGCAGCCGAAAAGTCTGGCGACGCCGTCGGAACAAAGCAGGCGCTGCGGGTTCTGCGGATCAGTAAAATCATAGGCGGCGATACCGCCGGGGATAGAATTGATAACGTGGGCCAGCTCTTCCTGAGACTGTTTGAAGGCGGAGATATTGTGGAACACACATTGCAGCAGGGGATAACCGCCGTCATCGCCGATTTTTTTGGCATAGACATTGACCCAGACGATATGGCCGTCACGGTGCTGTTTGCGGAAATCGAAACTGACAGCGGTATTAGCAGCCAGCGCTGCACGGATCTTGCCGACGACCATCTCGGTATCTTCATGATAGGTGAGGTTGGCTGCATCCTGTTTGATGAGCTGTTCGTATTCTGCACGGTCATAACCCGAAAGCTCGGGAACGCCGTCAGAGTAATAAACCGTTTCGAAGATATCGGAGACTTTATAAATTGCGACGCCGCCGGGAATAGCGTTAATGATATCCTGGGCGTTTATTTTTGTGTCAAAGCGTTCCATGGCAGAACCTCCCCTTTGATGCAAGAATGACAATAAATGATCTTTGATATTAAAATTATAGCATTTTTTAAAAAATATAAAAATAAAAAGCTGAAAATATTAATTAATAAAAATATAAAAACCGGATCGCTGTTATTTTTTGCAGCAGTAATCCGGTTTTTTAGTGTTGCTTGGGTGAAAATCAAAATCAAGCCTGCCGGGAATTTAAACTATCTTGATACCCAGTAGTCTGGCAATGTCAGCGGCCTGCAGTAAATTGATCTGCATGCCCCGCAGTTCTTTGAAGGTTTCCGAAACAGTAATACCGTCGATTTTGCAGTCTGAAAAATCAAGGTCTTTGAGCGGTGTTTTAAAGAAATCGGCGCCGCTGAAAACAGAAGCTGCCAAAGTAAGTTTTTTCAGGCGTACTTCGGCCCAGAAGGATTCTTTGAAAGAGCAGTTGCTGACGGCAGAGTTTTCCCATTGTGATTTGGAGAAATTGGCATAAGCAAAGGAACTGTCACGCAAGGTCAATTCCTTGCAGCAGCTTTGCGAGAAATCGGCGCCGTTGCCGCGGCTGTCAGTGATAGTGACTTGTTTCCAAAAGCTTTCACTGAAATTACAGTTGGAAAAATCACAGTTTTTTATAGTGACTGATAAAAAGCGTGATTGTGAGAAATCACAGCGTGTAAAGCGGCATTTGCTGAACTGGACGTTGTGAAAAATGATTTTACTGAGGTCTTCGTTATTCAGGGTTTCGTCATTGAAAGACATATCGGCGATCTGGCCGTCGTCTTCGCTGCGAGATGCAATAAGTTGTTGGGTTAACATGTTTTTACCTCGTAATGTTGATGTGTAGATTACTGCTAGAGCACATAAGGAACCACAGCGCGCAAAAATCCCCGGCATATCAGCGATAATGCCGGGGATCACAGCAGTTTATTTAATTAGATCCATGCCGACCTGCAGGGCCTGTTTATTTTTTTCTTCAGTGCCTTTCGGTACACGGTTCAAAACGGCTTTGACCAGCGATTCCTCGCTGACGATGCCGGTCAGTCTGACCAGCGCGCCCAGGGCGATGATGTTGGCAAAAAGCGCTTTGCCCAGCACTTCTTTAGCGCTGTGGGTGATCGGCAGCTCGTAGACTTTGCCGCCGAAGTCGGGCACTTCGCTGACGAACAGACTGTCGGTAACGATGATGCTGTCAGCTGTCAGATCGTGCGAGTATTTGGTAGCCGCTTCCTGGCTCATAGCGAGCAGCAGGTTCGGGTCGGTGACCTTCGGGAAGTGGATCGCTTCGTCGGAGATGATGACCTCGGCTTTAGATGCGCCGCCGCGGGCTTCCGGGCCATAGGACTGGGACTGGATCGCCAGTTTGCCGTCTAAAAGCGCTGCTTCAGCCAGAATGATGCCGGCCAGGATCAGGCCCTGACCGCCGGTGCCGGATAAACGTAATTCCTGTTTCATGATTATTTACCTCCCTGCGCTCTGGCGATCAGCTCGTCGTAGGCGGCTGTGTATTCTTGTCTGCCTTCGGCCTGATAGAGTACGCCGATGGGGAATTTGCCCTCTTTTTGTTCGTCGGTCATTTTCTCCCAGGCTGCCAGCGGTACTGCATGGTCGCGCTGCCATTTCATCATGTCGGCCGGACCGCCCATTTTGTTCTGGCGTCCAAAGGAGATGGGGCAGGCCGTTACTGCTTCGATGAGGCTGAAGCCTTTATGCTCGATGCCTTTGGCGATCAGGTCAACGAGGATCTGGGCATGGAAAGTAGTGCCGCGGGCGACGAAGGTCGCGCCGGCTGCTTTTACCAGCTCGGCTACGTTGAAGTCCTGCTCGATCGTTGCATAAGGAGCGGTAGTTGCCTTGGAGCCGTGCGGCGTCAAAGGCGAATACTGGCCGCCGGTCATGCCGTAGATGCTGTTGTTGTACAGCACTACCGTCATGTCGATGTTGCGGCGGGCAGCGTGGATCAGGTGGTTGCCGCCGATAGCGGTGGCGTCGCCGTCGCCGGTAACGACGATCACAGTCAGGCTGGGGTCAGCCAGCTTGACGCCGGTTGCTACCGGCAAAGCGCGTCCATGTGCCGAATGGACGGTGTTGAAATCTAAATAACCGGAGGCACGGCTGCTGCAGCCGATGCCGGAAATAACGGCTACGTTGTCTTTATCAAGGTCCAGCTTGGCAACTGCCTTTACAATAGTGCCGGTAACGACGCCGTTGCCGCAGCCGGGGCACCAGATATGAGGCAGGCGGCCCGGACGGAAATATTTATCGATCATTGCTTCCATGTTCATAATCTAATCTCCTCTCCTTCTCAGGCCATAGCCTTTTTGATCTCAGCTAAAAGCTGGGCGGGGGTGGCCGGTTCGTTGTCGTATTTGGCGTACAGCGCAACGGGGACCTTCCCGGCGACGACGCGTTCTACTTCCAGTACGTACTGGCCATAGTTCAGCTCGTGCACCAAAATGCCTTTGACCCTGGAGGCCAGTTCCCTGATCTGTTTATCAGCCAGCGGCCAGATGGTGATCGGGCGCATCAGGCCGACCTTGAGGCCTTCTTTGCGTGCCATATCGACAGCTTCGTAAGCGGTACGGGCGCCGCCGCCGAAAGCGATCACGGCATATTCCGCGTCTTCCATTTTATAGTTTTCGACCTGGACGATGTCGTCCAGATTGTTGTAAAGCTTGTCGTGCTGACGGTTGGTAGCGGCCAGGGTAGCTGCTGGGGTACCCTTCGGG
>OBAS01001798.1_pt1 | contig 11762 bp, 8 predicted proteins | sample 1517591 | NCBI WGS metagenome assembly OBAS01 (sample SAMN04571700, study PRJEB22368) | human gut metagenome | biome: human gut; material: stool | host: Homo sapiens | place: Luxembourg | collected 2012-10-05
CATAATCCCAATCCGTTCCTGCATTGGATGCTCGTCAATATGAAAGCTCCGGAATTCCCGGTTGCCCTGGGAGTTATCCGTGATGTCGAAGCGCATACTTACGACCAGGCTCTGGACGATCAGATCGAAGAAGTGAAGAAAATTTCTAAGATCCATTGTATGGAAGACTTGCTGAATAGCGGGGATACCTGGGAAGTAAAATAATAAGCGGACAAGTGTAAGCTGAAAATGAGGTGCAATCGGAAATACCGGTTGCACCTTTATTTGTTTTTATTTACTTTTATACGCACAAAGTAGGAATAAGGGCAGTGATCAATCAGGAAGATTTCATACGGCGTTTGCAACAACGGGAAAAAGAAGCTTTCCAGGAGCTTTTTTATTCCTGGCATCGTCCATTGTGCTTTTTTGCCTCCCGGATAATCAAAGATCAGGATGTGGCGGAGGATTTGGTACAAGATGTATTCGTCGCTTTCTGGAAATACGATTTGTCCGCCTTTCCCAATGAAAAGACGATTCGTACTTTTTTGTATACCAGTGTCAGAAACGGCTGCCTGAACTATCTGCGCGATTTGGAAATCCGCGCAAGGAATGATCGTAAAGCTGTCCCGGAATCCGAAGAAGATCAGGATTGTTTCCTCCTCAGGCAGATGGAATCCGAAGTGGTAACCGAATTATTCGAAGCGATCGATGAATTACCGGAACGGTGCCGGGAAATCTTTTATATGGCTTATCTTCAGGAAAAAGAAGAAAAACAAATCGCCGAACTCCTGCGGGTTTCTGTCAATACGGTCAAGACGCAAAAACAACGGGCCAAGGCCTATCTGAAAGGACGGTTGGGAGAACTTTTCGTCTATATGACTCTGTTTTTTTTCGAATTTTAATTTTTTTCATACCTCTTGTCACCTATTTCCTTATCGGGTGTGTTTAAATAGTAAAAAGGATTAAAATACTCAGAAATGATTAGCGTCCTTTGGGTATTGATCGGTGTCAGACCTTCGGACTTTCTGATTAATCAAGGATGAGGAAATACCGATTTCAGTGTAGATATACGAATTGAAGGAGTACTGATCAGGCTAAGATTAAATGTTATGGATAAAAACGAGGAAATCTATCGTTGGGTGGCTGCCTGGATAAAGGGAGAGCTGACACCGGAGGATGAGGCCGAATTGGCCTGCTGGTTAAAACAGGATCCTAAAAATCAGGAGTGGTTCGATACTTTTACTACAAGAGAGAATCTGAAAGGAGCTTTGTCACTTTATGCTTCTTTTCATACAGCGAAGAGGTGGGAAGAGCTGGAACGTTATTGTAGAATAACGAATCGCCGTAAAATCCATCCGGGCTATTGGCGGTATGTCGCCGCAGTGGTGATTTTATTTATAATAGGAGGGATCGGTTTCCTGTATTTCGTGCCGGATACCCGTAAAGAGATGACTCTGGCTGCAGTCGGCCCGAAGGAGTTTCACCAGCAGGCGGTGTTAGTGCTGGAGAATGGAAAAGAATTGGTGTTGAACGGTATAAAAGACACTTGTTTGTCGCTCGGGCAAGGGGAACGCTTATGGATCAACGATCAGGGGCGTTTGGCTTATCACCAGGATTCTTTACAGCAGGAAACTCCCGAAGAATGGCATATCCTGCGAATCCCGAGAGGAGGCGAATATACATTGGTATTGGAGGATGGGAGCCGGGTATGGTTGAATAGTGCATCGGAATTGCGGTATCCTGTTCGTTTTACAGGTAAAAACCGGCAAGTGACCCTGGAAGGAGAGGCTTATTTTGAGGTTGCCCGGAATGAAGCCCGGCCTTTTATCGTACAATCGGGAAAACAACGAGTCGAGGTGTTAGGAACTTCTTTCGACGTCACTGCTTATGAGGGAGAGCCGGGGATATACACGACCTTGTTGCAGGGAAGTGTCGAAGTTAGCGGTGAAAAGGGCAAACAATTATTGAAGCCCGGACAACAGGCGATATACACCGAAAAGGGAATCGAGGTGAAAGAAGTGAATGCCGCCCTTTATTGTTCTTGGATACAAGACCGTTTTGTGTTTATCAGTGAAGAATTGGAAGCGGTGACCCGGAAACTGGAACGCTGGTATGATGTCAGTTTCTTTTTTACCGGGGAAAGCCTGAAAATAAAACGATTCTCCGGGAGTATTCCTAAATATTCGGATTTATCGAAGGTATTGAAAATGTTGGAACTGACGACGAATATCCGGTTCAAAAAAACAGATAAAACAGTCGTAGTCGAAATGATACAATAAAAAATACAGAAGGTGGTCGCAACACCTTCTGCATAAAAAGTCGATCTAATACAAACGATTAAAATCAAACAAAGTTATGAAAAAAAAACGAAACGGTAGGTCGGGAAAACTCCCTGGCCTGAGAAAAATGGTGTTAATGATGAAATTATGTGTCTTTTTTCTGTTCGCTTCATTTTTATCGGTGGCGGCAAACGGTTATTCGCAGAATACCAGGCTATCGCTGATGAAACAAAATGCCAGCGTGATAGAGGTCTTGACCGAGATCAGCCAAAAGACCGATATGCAGTTTTTATATAATGATAACGAACTGCAAGGTATTCAGGTGAATGTGTCGCTTAAAAATGCGACGCTGCATGAGATGTTGGATAAAATATTTGCCGGTCTGCCTCTGAGCTATTCTATTCTGGATAGTGTGATCGTCATTTCCCCTAAGGGAAAACCATTGCCACAAGCACTGAAAACAGTGACGATTACCGGTCAGATCAAGGATAAAGACGGTAACCCGCTGCCGGGAGCAACGGTACGTATCAAAGATACTCAAATGGGGGTTGTCTCCGATCAGGATGGTAAGTTTAAACTGGAAGTAGGCGAAATAAAAGATCTGATGCTGCAGGTTTCTTTTATCGGTTATAAAACACAGACCGTAAAACCCGGTGAACAGAGGGTTCTGTATATTGTGCTGGAGGAGGAAGCTCAGAAAATGGACGAAGTGGTTGTGACCGGTTATTTTACCAAGACCAAAAGTTCTTATACCGGTTCGGCAGTAACCGTACAGGCAGAAGAATTGAAGCGGATCAGTCCGACGAATTTGTTCAAGGCTTTACAGGCTTATGAGCCCTCGTTACAGATCGTCGAGAATAATGAATACGGTTCCGACCCGAATAAATTGCCGGAAATCCTTATTCGCGGGAAATCGAGTTTCGAAGGGAAATCCAATAATCCTCTTTTCATTATGGACGGTTATGAAGTGGATATGCAAAAAGTATTCGACTTCGATATCGAGCGAATCAAACAGATCACAATCCTGAAAGATGCTTCGGCCACCGCTATTTATGGTTCACGGGCTGCCAACGGGGTGATTGTAATCGAAACGAAAATGCCGGAAAAAGGACGCCTCACCGCCAGTTATAATTTTAATGCTACGGTTGAAATCCCGGATCTGACCGATTATGACTTGTTGAATGCCGCCGAAAAACTTGAATTCGAACGTTTGGCCGGAGTGTATAAAGATAAAGACGGTAATATCGAACAGCAAAGGAAATTGGATCGGTTATATGAGTCACGTCACAAAGAAGTGCTCCGGGGAGTAAATACCTATTGGCTTTCCAAACCGCTCCGCACGGCTTTCAAGCATACGCATTCTTTATATCTGGGAGGAGGAAATGAAAATTCCCGGTATGGAATCAACATCAATTACGGCAATAATCCGGGGGTTATGAAAGGATCCAAGCGGGATCGGTTGGGTTTGAGTTTTACCTGGAATTATACGATCAGTCAAAAATTACGTATCGGGAATATGTTGTCTGTTGATCAGAATAATACAGAGGAATCTCCTTATGGAAATTTCAGTAAATATACGGAAGTTAATCCCTACGAAAGAGCCTATGATGACATGGGACGCTGTATTAAACGCTTGTCTAACGGAGAGGCTAACCCGGTATTTGATGCTACACTGAATAATGTCAATAAAAGTAAGAGCACTTCCTTCAATGACAATTTTGATTTTGAATGGTATATTGTCGAAGGAATACGGCTGACCGGGCGTTTTGCCTATACCTACGGGACGACCCATAGTGATGTCTTTGTATCGCCAAAATCGAGTCAGTTTGAAGATCAGCAGGATGATAAAGATAAAGGATCCTACGATTATAGTAGCAGTTCGACCCATTCTATGGATGGAAATATTGTGGTGAATGCCTGGAAATCTATCGATAAGCATATGTTTACCTTGGTGTTAGGGGCCAATATGCAGGATAATAAAGAAGATAATAAAAGTTTTTCAGCTACCGGTTTCTTGAGTGATAAGCTGACTAATCTGGATTTTGCCATGCAATACCGGGAGGGTGCGAAACCCAGAGGATCGGTATCCCAGGACCGGTTGATCGGTTTCTTTGCTAATGCCAGTTATGCATACGACAACCGTTATTTGTTCGATTTTTCTTATCGGACAGACGGTTCTTCCAAATTCGGTAAGAAAAACCGGTTTGCTCCTTTCTGGTCGGCAGGTATCGGATGGAATATTCATAACGAGAAATTCTGGGGAAATCCGGAGTGGTTAACTCAGGCAAAAATAAGGAGTTCTGTAGGATATACCGGTAATGTGACCTTTTCCCCTTATCAGGCCCAGACTACTTATCAATATTCATCGGATAATATTTACCTGAACGGAGTCGGAGCCGATATCATTGCATTGGGAAATGAGGATCTGAAATGGCAACGCAAATTTACGGTGAATCTGGGATGTGATCTGGATTTCTGGGAGGGACGTTTTTCTCTGACCGGAGAGTATTTCCGTGAATATACCAAGGATGTATTGATGGATATCAGTCTGCCACCCTCTCTTGGGTTTATCGATTATAAAGAAAATTTCGGAGAGATGGAAAATAAGGGGTGGTCTCTGAATTTACGTACTCAGATGCTGAGGGATACTGAACGGGAACTGTATTGGTCTTTGGCTTTCGGTACCAGTGACAGTAAGAATAAGATCAAAAAGATCACGGATAAGCTGGGAGCGATGAATGATGAGAACAATAAAAATGAAACCAAGAAACCGGTACCTTTATACGAAGAAGGAGAATCACTCGATGCCTTGAAGGCTGTGCCTTCTTTGGGAATCGATCCGGAAACCGGTAAAGAAGTGTTTGTGAAAAAAGACGGCAGCCTGACTACCATTTGGGATTACAATGATAAAGTGGTTTGTGGAACGACAGATCCCAAATTCAGAGGCACTTTGAATTCTTTTTTGACCTTTAAGGGAATTAGCCTGAATATGTCTTTCAATTTCCAATGGGGTGGACAAACTTATAATCAGACGTTGGCTTCCCGGGTGGAAGGGGTGAATCCCAATAGTAATTGTGACCGGCGGGTATTGTATGACCGTTGGAAAAAACCGGGCGACCGGACCTTTTTTAAAAATATCGCTTTGGAAGAAAATGTGTCGAATCTGACGACCCGCTTTGTACAGGATTACAATTATTTTCAGATCGGTAGTATATCGCTCGGTTATGAAATGCGACGGGAATTATGCCGGAAAATCGGTCTTACCGGCTTGCGTTTTAATTTCAATATGGGAGATATTGCCCGTTTCTCTTCGGTAAAAGAAGAACGGGGATTGTCTTATCCGTTTGCCCGGCAATTTACTTTTTCTTTGTCTGCTAGTTTGTAATAGGGTATAAATACTAAAAATGAGAATTATGAGGAAATATATACAGATAATAAGTTTTCTGCTGGCTGCGGTTACATTAAGCGGATGTGAAAACTGGCTGGACGTGAAACCTGAAACTGAAGTGAATGAGGATGATATGTTCAATACCGAGCAAGGGTTTATGGATGCGTTGTACGGAATATATGTAAACATGGGAAAAAGCGATTTATATGGAGGTACGTTACAGACTGCCCTGGACATGACGGCTCAGTACTATAGTTATTATGATATTTCTGAATGTCCTTACGGGCACTATCAAACCTTCGAATATGAGCATCCCTCTTGTACAGCTATATCCGATGCTTTATGGATGCGTATTTATTATTGTATCGGTCTGACGAATAATTTACTGAAATACCTGGATAAACCTGAAGCGGTACAGATTTGTAGCAATTATGATTATTTGAGAGGAGAAGCGTTGGCTCTGCGGGCCTATCTGCATTTTGAATTAATCCGGATTTTTGCACCGGATGTAAAGAAAAATCCTGAATATAAGTCGATCCCCTATCGGAAAACTTTTTCACCGGATATCGAACCTCAGTTAAAAGTTAAAGAGGTGTATCAGGAGATTCTGGCTGACCTGACTGAAGCAAAACAACTTTTATCCAACGATGTGATCCGGACAAATGGTCCCGACTGGTTGGGAGAAAGTGAAAAGAAAGAAGAATCGGACGATGTAACTGATAAAAATGAGGGTTATTATACATCCGATTTTCTGAAAACAAGGAAATACCGGATGAATTATTATGCCGTATTAGGGACACTGGCACGGGTACACCTGACTTTAGGGACAACCGACGATATGGAGAAAGCCTATGATTATGCGATGGAAGTCATCGAAAGCGGTAAATTCCGGCCCATTCAGGAAGAACATATTCTGGTGAGTGGCGAACAGGCGAAATACAGGGATATTCTGTTTACCGACGAATTTATTTTCGGATTATATTCAGCACAGGTAGATGCTTTTTATAAGTCGAATTTCGATGAATCTTATGGAGTTAAAAAGATTTTAATCAATAAATTGAGTGATATTTATGGGCAGGGAACGCGTGATCTGCGTCAGACACATTGGTTTAAAACATCCTGGGGCACTTCTTATTTATTGAAACATAATGCGGATTTGGAGTATGCCAAAGAAAAGGTGAGGATGATAACATTGGCTGAAATGTATTACATCGCTGCCGAAGCTCATCCCGCCGAAGCATACGATTTGTTGGAGGAGATTTTGCCTTCCCGTGAAATTCATAGTTCTTTGCCGGTGAATGCCGGCCGGACGGAAGTATTGACCGAAGTGTTGAAAGAATACCGCAAGGAATATATCGGAGATGGACAGTTCTTTTATGCTTATAAACGCCTGATTGAAGAGGAAGCGGCTATCCTTCCTTTAGGTATAAATATTCCGAATGAAAATAAAGTTCTGGTATGGCCTTTACCACAGGATGAAATTAAATATGGGGACCGGGAATCCGGAATTTGGAAAACTGAAAAATAAATAATTATGAAAAATAAAATAATCATCGCTTTGGTGGCTGTCATTGCTTGGTTAGGACAGTCGTGCGAAACAGATCCTGCTTTCGATTTTAAAGATGACGGTAAGATATATTTCAAATATCCGAAAAAAATAAACGATTTAGGAATAGAAACAGATCTGTTGGTGGATAGTATTGTTCATACTGTATATGGGAAAGACCTTCCGGATGGGAAAGATACTTTGTGGATTCAATTACAGATTATGGGAGCCCGTAAAGATTTCGACAGAAATTATAAAGTGGTCGTTGTTGCCGATAGCAGTACCGGTAAGGAAGGTGTGGATTTCGATAAGTTAGCGGATGAATATATCTTTCACCGTAATGTCGGCGTGGATTCGTTCCCTTTGGTGCTGAATAAACAGGCCTTTGAGAAAGTTTTTAACCGGAATGTTTTGTTAAAACTCGAACCGACAGAAGATTTAGGGATTGCTTATGTTGAATTTTCAACTCTGAAAGTGAATTTCAGTGCTTATGTGCTGGAACCCGATTGGTGGTGGGCTTTTGAATTTATCCTGGGGGAATACCATCCGTTGAAATATGAGAAAGTGGTCGAAGTGTATGGAAGTGAGGAAATCGACCCTTATGGGAATAATCCTTATTGTGCTTATGTAGCTAATGTTGTCCGCGAATATTTTGAAAATAATATCGTGATCGATCCTTTTACCGGTAAACGCCTGGAAATATAGTATGCTAATTAAAAAAATGATGAACTTATGAATAATATAAGAATATATGCCTTTTTCTGGATGATTGTGCTTCTTACAGTTTCCTGTTATGAGGATAAAGGAAATTATGACTATCATCCGATCAATGAAGTAAAAATATCGGGGATTAAAGAAGACCCTTACGAAATATTGCGCTGGGATACCTTGAAAATTCCGGTTACTTTAGAAAATAGTCTGAATGAGAAAGCTAAATTGATTTATGCCTGGTATCTGGATCAGAAAAAGATTGCGGAAACCGAGGACCTTTGTTATGTTGTGTCGGATAAGGCTAAAAAATATCAGGCTCGTATGGAAGTTACTTTGCCGGAAGATGATAGTGTCCGTTTTTTTGCTGATTTTGAGGTTCAGGTTTTCTCACCCTATTCAAAAGGACTATTGTTATTGAGTGATTATGAGGATTATCCGGAAGTTTCTTTTATGAGCACATTGAATAATCCGACTAATAAAATCATGCGGGATGTGTATAGTTTGGAGAATAAGAGAGAGTTGAAGGGGAAGGCCTTAGCAATAGAGCAGTCCGATGAATACTCTTATGGTGGAACTGTTTTTGTACATACTTCAGCTTCCTCTCATGAGTTGGATCCTGTACTATTTAAAGAGATTGCCTTGTTCGACGAAAATTCATTTACCGGGCCTGCCCAGGAATATGATATGGTGTATTGCCGGTTTGAAGATGCGATTACCGAATTCGGAGGGGCTATCGGCAAAGATGGGATTATTTATCCTAAACAGGCCCGTCAAAACCGTTATATGGCTTCTTCTCTAAAACCGATCCACGTCGAAGGAGATGCAGAAAGATCGGTGGACTATCGGTTGTCTCCGATGCTTTTGAATACCCGGAATTCTACTTTGGGGTATGATAATCTGTCGGGGCGGTTTATGTATTTTATGAATAGTTACGATATCCCTTCTTATGATGAAAATCAGTATGATGAAGTTCGGATATCGGAGACTTATATCGGACTTCCCTGGCTGGGATGGGGAAAAAATATGTCTGGCGGAACATATCAGTTCAGTTCTTTATTTTATGATCCGGTTACTGATCGGGCTGCACTGGCCCGGGCCCATACCGCTACAGGAAAATTGAAAGGACAGGATTCGCTGGTTTTTCTGTCCGGTCATCATTTAGCCGAAGGTTCGGTTATGGCCGTTAATTCCGGTATCAATTGGTTGTATTATTCGGATGGAGGCCGTCAGCTTTATGTGTTGAATTTATCGGATCCTGATTTTAAGTTTCCTTCTATCCCTTTCGAATGTGCTTTACCGGATAATTGCCGGATAACGATGCTGAAAGTATCTGTCGATAATTTGGCCTTGTTTGTCGGAGTGGAGACAGACAGACCGGAGAAATACAAAGGAGATGTGTATAAGATAAATGCAAAAGACGGGACAATTCTCGAACATTATCAGCGTTTCGGCGGGACACCGGTGGATATGGTCGAAAAGAAATCTGTCGAATATGATGTCGAGGAGTGAGGGGTAGGAGGTAAAAAATGAAAAAACGGTAAAATTTTAAGAAATGAAGCAAGTTTATTTTATCATAGCAATGCTGTGTGGATTGGCCTTGGGTGGGCAGGCACAGGGAATACGCTTTGCAGAAGGAAGTTGGAAAGAACTGTTGGAAACAGCGAAAAAGGAAGGAAAATTGATCTTTGTGGATTGTTATACGGAATGGTGCCAGCCTTGTAAGCAAATGGAACAGCAGGTTTTTCCGTCGAAAAAAGTGGGGAAGTTTTACAATGAGCATTTTATAAATGTGAAGATGGATATGGAAAAAGGAGAGGGACCGGTGATTTTGAATACTTATAAAATCAATGCCTTCCCGACCCTTTTGTTTGTCAATGGCGAAGGTGGTGAAGTTTACCGGATTGTAGGCAGCAAAAAGGAAGCGGAATTGTTGCAGGTAGGTGCTGATGCATTGGCTTCGAAAACCGTTTATCCGGTCAATTCGCAGGCTCAGCAGCAAATCGCTTTGATCGGACGCGAAATACCTGATTTTTGTTATCGCGATTCGACTGGCAAAGAAGTGAAGTTTTCTTCTTTCCGGGGAAATTATGTGTACGTGGATATGTGGGCCACCTGGTGCCGGCCTTGTTGTGAGGAGATTCCTTATATGGGCGAATTGGAAAAGAAATTTCACGGTAAGAAAATCTGTTTTGTCAGTCTTTCCTGTGATAAGGATTTACAGGCCTGGAAGAAGAAACTCAGAACCGACCGGATGGGAGGGATTCAATTGAATTGTGGAGGCGATCCTGCATTTATGAAATTTTTCGGTATTCAGGGAATCCCCCATTTTATTTTGCTCGATCCTGAAGGGAAAGTCGTAAATCCGAATATGAGCCGCCCTTCACAGGAAATAACGGTGGAAACTTTAAGCAGGCTCAAAGGAATTTGAGACTGCTTTACAAGTCTTGATCGGTGATTTCTTTCAGCATATCGATGGGCGGAATTACGGTTTGGATAAAAAATCGTTTTTTAGCCGGCCGGTGCCTGAAAGGAATACAGATTACTGCAAGGAATATACCCTTAAAACCGATAAAGCAGGCCGATATTTCCTCCGATATTCAGCATTTTGTTGAAACCGATGTTACCTTGGGTATATTCGTTGTACTCATATGCATCGTCGATTCGGGGGACATAATCGGCCCTCACTTTCAGGTCCATCCATACCTTGTCCGAGAGTTGAAACAAGAGACCGCCATGAAGCCCCACTCCCGGTGAAAACAGAAACAGGTGTTTTGAAAAGAAAGGGAGGCAGAATAACCGGTATATTGGCGTCCTACATCGAGCTGCGAGAAATACCCCCCGAACTGAATACCCAGATAAGGCAAAGTGGTTCTGTTCCATGTCGGGACATAAAAGGTCGCTTCGAGCAGGACCGGGATCAGGTGGTATTTATATTTTTGGGAGACATCGTCTTTGTTTAGATTGACTTTGGTTTTGAAACCGTAATATCCTGCCTCGAAACCTATACCGATCATCTTGTTAATTAGGTATTTGGCCGATACGTTTCCCCCGATACCGTTTTTCAGGATTTTCCCCATATCGCCTGTCGGGTAAAAATATCCGGCATTGATGCCCGGTAAAAATCCGCGGTCGGGACGGTAGTATTGGCCTTTGGCCAGTGTGATTGTGCAGATCAGACAAAACAGATAGATGATTTTTTTCATAATTCGGCTTCTTTAGTCTGTCGTTCTCCGATGTATTTTTCTATTTCCTGCAGCCGTTCGGTAGCATGTTTGTCGCCGATTTTTATTTCCAACGCTTTTTGATAATAGAATTTGGCAATGGCGTAGGCTTTTTCAGCATAAGCTTTGTCGGCTTTATCTATATTGGTCTGATAGGCTTTGTCTAAGGCAGCCAGTTGTTCGGCTTCAATCAATCGGTCTGTTTCGGCGATCCGTTCCCTGATGCTCTCTTTGTCGGCCGGTGATAAGGTCAACGCTTTTTGGAAATATACCTTGGCAGAAGCATAGTTTTTCTGTTCCAGATTCTTTTCGGCCAGTGTTTTGTTTTTATTGTATTCGGCCAGTCGGGCTTTGTATTTCGAAGAATGGATGATTTGCTCGATCTCTCCGAGGCGTTTACGGGGATAATCTTCGCCCAGGTTAAGTTGATCGGCTTCGGAATAGCGTAGTTTGGCCGCACTGTAGTTTTCGTTTTTGAATGCCTGGTCGGCTTCGGCTATGATCCCGGTGTATTTGAGTTTTAAAGTGTTGATTCTTTCTTCTTCCTGGCGTTGTTTCTCTGCTTCGTCAGCCTGTTGCTTTTCCAGGGCTGCCAGTGCTTGCTCGGCTTTGCCGATCATATTCCGGGGATAGGCTTC
>OBAS01001800.1_pt1 | contig 11756 bp, 10 predicted proteins | sample 1517591 | NCBI WGS metagenome assembly OBAS01 (sample SAMN04571700, study PRJEB22368) | human gut metagenome | biome: human gut; material: stool | host: Homo sapiens | place: Luxembourg | collected 2012-10-05
GGGGTATTTTGCACCTCATTTATGATTAATCAGATTACTACATGCTACGCATTCCCGTAATCTGACTCCGCCTCGAAATCCGCTAATTTGCTACGTCACCGCAGCAAATTGCTACTTTCTCGGTGTAGTGCGGGTCAATAAGGTATACATCGAATTGCATGCAAGCATGAATCGATGATACCTTTTGACCCTTTAATCACAAAATCGAAAAATTACTTTAGAAAATTTACACAGAACAGAAGAAATATGTTATTATATACTCTGTAAATCAAAATACGGAGGTTAGTTACATGGCAACGAGGAAGAAATCCTCAGCAAAAAGACAGACAAAAAAGGAGAGAATGGCTCAGATAGAGAGGCAGCAGGCCTTTAAAAAGGAAATATTTCTCTGGATAGTAGTAGCTGTTTCAATCCTTTTATTTATAAGCAATTTTGGAATAGGCGGTCATTTGGGAAACGCAGTAAGCGGTTTCCTTTTTGGTATATTTGGAATGGTGGCATATATTTTTCCGCTTGTGCTTCTGGTGGGCAGCTTTTTTGCTGTGTCCAATAAGGGCAATTCATATGCTATCATGAAGCTTGTTATGACCATAGTTTTCATATGGTTTATATGTGTGTTTATGTACCTGGCAGTGTATGGTGAATTCGCGGTTTCGCCGGTGCAGTCATACATTGACAGTGTTGAAAGGCATTCAGGTGGTGGCTTTGTAGGTGCTCTTATAGGCTGCATTTTAGTTCCGGCGGTAGGAATTATAGGTGCATACGTGGTGACAATAGTTGTGATGATTATCTGTCTTGTGCTCATTACCGGTAAATCATTCATGAAGGGTATGAGAAACGGCGGCCGAAAGGTATACGAGTCAGCGCGTGAGAATAATGAGAGATATCAGGAGTATCGGCAGTATAAGTCAAGAGAGCGTCAGACAAGAGAGGGTTTAGCTTCAGATGATACAGACAGTGACATAAAGGAGGCTGCAAAAGGTGGCAGAAGGAGTAAGCGTGCCGGCCGAAGGATGGACAATAAGATAACAGGCGTGTCACTTGATACAAAAATTGATGGCAGTGAAAACGCGCTAAATTCAGGCATGGCAGGTAGTGATACAGCGCATGTGGGGATATTTGGACAAGGTGCAGCAGCTACAGATGCGCTTGGTGAGATAACTATAGAGAATTATCCGAGTTCACCTGCAATAAAGGAGAAAAAGACGACAAGCCTTACATCAGGGGATGCAGGGGAAATAGTGCAGACACCGGACTTTGGTGTGGCATCGGAGCCTGTTTCGGTTTTGGGTGGCACAGCTGCAAGCCATGTGTCGCAGATACCTATATCGGGCTGCGTGGAGCCTGATATATCTGATGATTTTGACATACAAAAAGATAATGAGCTGCAATCAAAATTATCAGCTCCGGCTGCAGATGCGGTAATGACAAAACCACCTGCAGCAGAGCCAAGTAAGAAAAAGGTCAAATCAGACAAGGATGAGCTTGCCAAAGAGGTTGAAAAAGTCAGTGAGCAGATAGCGATAAATGATGCAGAAAATGCAATCCAGCAGAAGCCGTATGTATTTCCGGCTGTTGATCTGCTTAAGGCTCCTGACAGGGGTAAAACCGGTGATTCGCAGGCTCATCTGCGTGAAACGGCGGCAAAGCTTGAACAGACTCTTAATGTGTTTGGGGTGAATGCGAAGGTGAATAATATAAGCTGCGGTCCTGCTGTTACAAGGTTTGAAATCACACCGGAGCTTGGAGTGAAGGTATCAAAGATTGTGAATCTGGCAGATGATATAAAGCTTAATCTGGCAGCCGCGGATATACGAATCGAGGCTCCTATTCCGGGAAAAGCCGCTGTGGGCATCGAAGTGCCAAACAGCCAGAGTGTTGCTGTTTCCTTCAGGGAGCTTGTGGAGTCTGAAGAATTTAAAAATGCCAAATCAAAGATTACCTTTGCAGTGGGAAAAGATATTGCAGGCAAGGTTAAGGTTACGGATATCGCAAAAATGCCACATCTTTTAATTGCAGGTGCTACCGGCTCAGGTAAGTCAGTTTGTATCAATACAATTATCATGAGTATACTATACAAGGCAAAGCCGGATGAGGTAAAGCTGATTATGATTGACCCGAAGGTGGTTGAGCTTAGTGTATACAATGGCATACCTCATCTGATGATTCCGGTTGTTACAGATCCTAAAAAAGCTGCAGGAGCATTAAACTGGGCGGTTTCAGAGATGACAGACCGATACGAGAAGTTTGCAAACAGCGGTGTCAGGGAAATAAACGGTTACAATGCCATGATTGATGCAATGGATGGCAAGGATACAGAAAAACCGCCAAAGATGCCACAGATTGTCATTATAGTTGACGAGCTTGCAGATCTTATGATGGTTGCATCAAAGGATGTAGAGGAGGCAATATGCAGGCTGGCACAGCTTGCGAGAGCAGCCGGTATACATCTGATTATAGCTACACAGAGGCCTTCTGTTAATGTTATTACAGGTCTCATCAAGGCGAATATGCCAAGCCGTATCGCATTTGCGGTTACAAGCGGTGTTGACAGTCGTACCATACTTGATATGAATGGTGCGGAAAAGCTCCTTGGAAAGGGAGATATGTTATTTGACCCACAGGGTGTTCCGAAGCCCCTTCGAGTACAGGGCGCATTCGTTTCAGATAAAGAAGTTTCCGATATTGTGAAATTTATTATTGAAAATAATGAGAATGCACAGTACAGTAATGATGTGGCACAAAAGATGGAGAGCCTGTCGAATGATACGACAAATACAACCGTTACCATTTCAGATGTGGAAAACACGGATGATGGCAGGGACTCTTACTTTGCGGAGGCAGCGTCAATTATCACAGATAAGGAACGGGCTTCAATCGGAATGCTTCAAAGATACCTTAAAATTGGCTTCAACAGGGCGGCCCGCATAATGGATCAGCTCGAAGAGGCCGGTGTAGTGGGACCTGAGGAGGGGACAAAGCCCCGCAAGGTTCTGGTGACTAAAGAGGAATTAGATACTATATTAGAGAATAATTAACACAAAGGAGCAAAGAAAAATGAAAACAGATATTCAGATCGCACAGGAAGCTACAATGCTTCCAATCAAGGATGTAGCAGCATCTATAGGGATTAAAGAGGATGACTTAGAGCTTTATGGAAAGTATAAGGCAAAGATTTCTGATGAGCTCATCAATCGCACAAAGAAAAATCCTGACGGAAAGCTCATACTTGTTACAGCTATAAACCCGACTCCTGCAGGAGAGGGAAAGACAACCACAAGCGTCGGTCTTGGAGAGGCATTTGGACGCCTTGGGAAGAAAGCACTTATCGCACTTCGTGAGCCGTCACTTGGACCTTGCTTTGGTATCAAGGGAGGAGCAGCCGGTGGCGGATATGCACAGGTTGTCCCAATGGAGGATTTAAATCTTCATTTTACAGGAGATTTTCATGCAATTACATCTGCGAACAATCTGCTTGCGGCACTTCTTGACAATCATATCCAGCAGGGAAACGAGCTTGGTATCGACCCACGCCAGATTGTATGGAAGAGATGTATGGATATGAATGACCGTGTCCTTAGAAATATCGTTGTTGGTCTTGGAAGCAAGATGGACGGAATGGTCAGAGAAGATCATTTTGTCATCACTGTAGCATCTGAAATTATGGCAATACTCTGTCTGGCCGATGATATGGCAGATTTAAAGAAGCGACTTGGAAGAATTATTGTGGCATATACCTTTGACGGAAAGCCTGTCACAGCCGATGATCTTCAGGCTACAGGTTCTATGGCAGCTCTCTTAAAGGATGCCTTAAAGCCGAACCTTATCCAGACACTTGAGCATACACCGGCAATAGTTCACGGTGGACCTTTTGCCAATATAGCACATGGCTGTAACAGTGTCCGTGCCACAAAGACAGCATTAAAGCTTGCAGACTATGTTATCACTGAGGCAGGCTTTGGCGCAGACCTTGGCGCAGAGAAGTTCTTTGATATCAAGTGCCGTATGGCAGGGCTTAAGCCGGATGCAGTTGTACTTGTTGCAACAATCAGAGCATTAAAATATAATGGCGGCGTGCCGAAGGATGAGCTTTCATCAGAGAATCTTGATGCACTTAAGGCTGGAATCGTAAATCTTGAGAAGCATATTGAGAATCTTCACAAGTTTGGTGTGCCTGTAGTTGTCACATTAAATTCATTTGTCACAGACACCAAGGCTGAGACTGATTTTGTAGAGCAGTTCTGTAAGGAAAGAGGCTGTGAATTTGCACTCTCAGAGGTATGGGAGAAGGGTGGCGAAGGCGGAATTGACCTTGCCAACAAGGTACTTGAAACAATCGAGCACAAGGAAAGCAATTTCAAAGTACTCTATGATGATAGCCTGTCACTTAAGGAAAAGATTGAAACTGTTGCAAAAGAAATATATGGAGCAGATGGTGTTACATATTCTCCGGCAGCAGAGAGAGAACTTAAGAGAATTACAGACCTTGGAATGGGAGATTTTCCAGTATGTATGGCAAAGACACAGTATTCACTTTCTGATGATGCAAAGAAGCTTGGCAGACCGAGCGGCTTTAAAATCAACGTACGTGAGGTTTATGCGTCAGCAGGTGCAGGCTTTGTTGTAGCAGTAAACGGTTCTATTATGACTATGCCGGGACTTTCAAAGAAGCCGGCTGCATACGGCATTGATGTGGATGACAATGGTGTGATCACAGGATTATTCTAGGAGGAAATATGGCTAATCTAATAGACGGAAAATTGATTTCAACACAGATTAAGGATGAGCTTAAGGAAGAAGTGGCAGAGCTTAAGAAAAAAGGCATCGAGGGCTGCCTTGCGGTGATTCAGGTCGGAAATGACCCTGCATCATCAGTGTATGTGCGCAACAAGAAAAAGGCGTGTGAGTATGTCGGAATTAAATCGCTTTCATATGAACTTGCAGAGGAGACTACACAGGAGGAAATATTAGAGCTTATCGAAAAGCTCAATGCTGATGTTTCTGTAAATGGTATTCTCTGTCAGCTTCCGCTGCCAAAGCATATCGATGAGGACAAGGTTATTGATGCTATTGACCCGAAGAAGGATGTTGATGGCTTTAGTCCACAGAGTGTTGGAGCGATGGTTATAGGAAAGCCTGGTTTTTTGCCGTGTACTCCGGCCGGTATCATTCAGCTTTTAAAGAGAAGCAATATAGATATTGATGGTAAAAGCTGTGTTGTGGTTGGCAGAAGCAATATAGTCGGCAAGCCTATGTCACTTCTCATGCTTAGGGAGAATGCAACTGTTACGGTATGTCATTCACATACAAAGGATTTAAAAGATGTATGTAAAAATGCTGATATACTTATAGTGGCAATAGGAAAGCCTAAGTTTATAGATGCTTCATATGTGAAGGATGGTGCGGTTGTCATTGATGTTGGAATCCACAGAAATGCTGAAAATAAGCTGTGTGGTGATGTGGATTTTGATTCTGTTGTGTCTAAAGCGTCACATATCACACCTGTACCGGGCGGTGTAGGTCCTATGACAATTGCGATGCTCATGAGCAATTGTGTTGAGGCTATGAAGAGATAATTAGACAATAAGTAAGAGGATTAGATGTATGAGATGTGCCAATTGTGGTAATGAATTGAAGGCGGGCAGTCTGTACTGTGATGTCTGTGGGCATCCGGTTCAGATAGTGCCTGATTACAACGAATTTGATGATTATCTTGATAATCTGGTTGGAAATGATGACAGGCGAACTGATGGACAAAAGACTGCAAAGCCTGTGTCTGATAGGACAATCAGGTTTGATGAGCCGGTGAGGGAACAGCTTCATAGTGCCGGTCAGCTGAACGGACAAAAACCGGACAGAATGTCACAGTCTGTAAAGCAGCAGGTGAGACAGGCTCAGACAGGTGAGCAGCAGTCTCAGACGAAACAACCGTGTGAGAAGCCGCAGTCTGACGGACAGAGGGCAAAGAGAGCGCAGCAGAAGAAGATAATTATTATCTCAGCTGTAGTGTGCGTTGTAGCAATTGTAATACTTATTGCAGCTATTACACGTAATGTAAGCAGATCACATGACAATTCATTTGATTATCAGGTGAAGCAGGCAAAGGCAGCTTATTCGGCAGGGAATATAAATTCCGCGGTTTCTTATTATGAGAAGGCTTTGTCGATTGATTCGGATAATACAGATGTCAGATTTGCTTTGGCTGATATATATATGTCGAAGAAGGATTATGATGCCGCTCTTGTGCTGTATCAGGAAATTATCAATATTGATCCAAAGAGCAAAGAGGCTTATAAGCAGCTTATCTCGATTTATGAATCAAAAAAGGATTATGATGCAATTGTTGCGCTGCGTGAGAGTGCTAAGGATGCATCTGTTTTAAAGCTTTTTGCGGATTATACTGTATCTAAACCGCAGTTTAGCAAGAGCAGTGGCAAGTATGGAGAGACTATTGAGCTTTCTATAGATGCAGACAGCGATACCAAAATATACTATTCATATGATTCGGATGATCCTTTGACCAGAGGAGAAAGATATTATAGCCCGATCACCCTGGACAGGGAAGGTACATATGAGATAACAGCTGTTGCGGTTGATGACAGAGGAATCAAAAGCGAGGTGGCATCTGCCAAGTATGAAATCGAGTTTGAGGCACCGGATGCACCGGAGATAGACCCTGACGGAGGTACATTTGGTGCACAGACAGACATTACAATCACAGTACCTGAAAATTGCAAGGTATACTATACCTGGGATTCGTCAGATCCGAGTGCTGCATCAACAGAGTATACAGCTCCAATACCTGTTCCTGAGGGAAATAATGTGCTTTCTGTTATTGCGATAGACCAGAATACCGGAAAGTGCAGTGATATATACAGATCAAGATTTGAATTTTATATGAATTAATAAAAAACACGCATGAGTTGATTAATCATGCGTGTTCTTTTTTCATGTAATTCTCCCGAGGGTATATGAGATTTATGTTTAGATATTAACTAAATGATATCTATATATGATAAATCTTTCAAGGATTACTTGCCTTTCTATAAATTTTGTAATAATATTTTATTATATCTTTTTTAGGAGACAATAATGGAAGATTTAATGAAATTGAGAGAGTCTATCGATGAGATAGACAGTGAAATAGTCAGATTATATAAGGAAAGAATGGATATCTCAAAGCACGTTGCCGAGTATAAGATAACCACCGGCAAAAAGGTCTTTGACAAGACGAGAGAGGATGAAAAGCTTGAGAAATTATCGTCTCTTGCAGATGATGAGTTTTTGAAGCACGGTATAGTTGAGCTTTTTGAACAGATTATGTCGACCAGTAGAAAGAAGCAGTATCAGCTTATGACTGAGCATGGCATAGTGGAGAAGGAAAACTTTACTGAGGTAGACAGCCTGGATTTTTCCAATGCAAGGATTGTGTTTCAGGGAGTTGAGGGTGCATACTCACAGCTTGCCATGAAGACATACTTTGGCGAGAACTGTAATGGCTACAACGTGGATTCCTGGAAGGATGCCATGGAGGATATCAAATGCGGAAAGGCTGATTATGCAGTGCTTCCGATAGAGAATTCTTCAGCCGGTATTGTATCGGAAAACTATGATCTGCTTGTTGAATACGACAATTATATAGTTGGGGAGCAGATTATACGCATCGACCACAGTCTGATGGGACTTCCGGGTGCAAAGATTTCTGATATAAGGACTGTGTATTCACATCCACAGGCGCTTATGCAGTGCTCAGATTTTTTTGATGAGCATAAGGATATTAACCAGGTGGCTGTCAGGAATACAGCTTTTTCTGCAAAGAAGGTAAAGGATGACGGAGATATCACACAGGCTGGCATAGCTAGCCATATCTCGGCTGATATATACGGGCTTCAGGTGCTTGAGAGCCGCATACAGAACAATAAAAACAATGCAACAAGGTTTATAATTGTGTCGGCTAAAAGGGTATGCCGCAGAGATGCGGACAGGATAAGCATATGCTTTGAGACACCTCACAAGAGTGGTGCACTGTATCATATGCTGGCACACTTTATATACAATGGAATCAATATGTTAAATATCCAGTCTCGTCCGATATCTGATAAGGCATGGGAGTACAGGTTCTTTGTTGATTTTGAAGGACGTTTTACGGATACAGCGGTGCAGAATGCGTTAAGAGGCATAAGGGAAGAGGCAATTGCCCTTAAGATTCTTGGTACATATTAGATTATAGAAATTTAGATAAAAGTGTTGACAACAGAAATTGTCTGTGCTATATTCTAGTAGTTGTATGAAAACAAAGTAGAGTATCCACTCTCACCTAAGCGCAATGGAGCGACTTAGTGTTAATATTTTCAAACATTTGTGTTGAAGATTGTATAGTGGATAGTCTGCCTATCCACTATTTTTTATGGAGGTACAAGACCATTAGCGAATTAATGATTAATGAACAGATCAGAGACAGAGAAGTTCGACTGATTGGAGCGGATGGAGAGCAGTTAGGAATTGTTTCTTCAAGAGAAGCTCAAAAGATTGCAGACGAGGCAGGACTTGATTTAGTAAAGATAGCACCAAATGCAAAGCCACCTGTATGTAAGGTGATTGATTATGGTAAGTATCGTTATGAGCAGGCCCGTAAGGAAAAGGATGCAAAGAAAAAGCAGAAGACCGTTGAATTGAAAGAGATTCGTCTCTCACCTAACATTGAGGCTAACGACTTGAATACCAAGATGAATGCTGCAAAGAAATTTCTTGCAAAAGGAAATAAGGTAAAGATCACACTCAGATTCAGAGGACGTGAGATGGCTCATATGAATGCAAGCAAACATATCCTTGATGATATAGCGGAGAATCTTTCAGATGTAGCGGTAGTGGAGAAAGCACCGAAGGTTGAAGGAAGAAGCATCGGTATGGTGCTGGCAGAAAAGAGATAACAATTTAAGGAGGAACACACAATGCCAAAAATGAAAACAAGCAGAGCAGCTGCAAAACGTTTCAAAGTTACAGGAACAGGAAAATTAAAAAGAAATAAAGCCTACAAGAGACATATCTTAACTAAGAAAACAACAAAGACAAAGAGAAATCTCAGAAAAGCAACAATGACAGATGAGACAAATGTTAAGAATATGAAGAAGATTTTACCATACATGTAATCGGTAGTATTAGTTAAGGAGGAATCAACAAATGGCAAGAGTTAAAGGCGGTTTAGGCGCTAAGAAAAGACATAACAGAACATTAAAGTTAGCAAAGGGTTACAGAGGCGCTAGATCTAAGCAGTATAGAGTAGCAAAGCAGTCAGTTATGAGAGCACTTACAAGCTCATACGCTGGACGTAAAGAGAGAAAGAGACAGTTCCGTCAGTTATGGATTGCTCGTATCAATGCAGCAGCTCGTCTCAACGGACTTTCATACAGCCAGTTCATGCACGGCTTAAAGTTAGCAAACGTTGACCTTAACCGTAAGGTATTAGCTGATATGGCTGTTACAGATGCAGCAGGATTTGCTAAATTAGTAGAGGTTGCTAAATCTAAGCTTGCTTAGTTTAGCATAAAGAGATATATGAAAAAAGCTGCCGGGCTTCGTGTGAAGCCCGGCAGCTTTTTTTATTCTTGAGCTTTTTTGTATTTACTGCGATACTCCTTAGGCGAAAGGCCTTTTATTTTATGAAAGGTCTTTGAAAAATAAAGGCTGTTATCAAACCCTATAGAGCCTGCAATTGCTGTGATGGACAATGAGGAGTGTTTAAGCAGATAGCATGCCTGTTTGATTCTGAAATCGGTCAGATATTCCTTTGGCGATACACCGAGGATGCTCTGGAAGGAACGGAACAGGTGACTTCGGCTTAAGCCTATATATGATGCAATATCCTCAACGGTGATAGGGTATGAATAGTTGGCGGAGATGTATTCGATGCCCTTTTGTACATAGGAGTTTGCACTGTTTTGCGGTGGCTTTGATGTGGCGGCGCTGACAAAAAGAGCGAGGGTGGTGTAGAGTCGCCCGGTCATTTCGAGTGCATTTTCAAATTCTGTGCCTCTGGCGTCGTATATATGCATGAGCTGTCTTTTGATTTCGTTTCCGTTTGATACACTGTGTATGTATGGATGCGCTTTTGTGAAATCAGTGGCTCTTAAAATGGTTGCAGCATCGCTGCCGGTAAAGCCTACCCAGGTATATTCCCAAGGATCTTGCGCATCAGCCTGGTAAATCACTTCGGTATTTGGATATACGAGAAACGCATCGCCGGGAGTTAATGTGTGAACACTGCCATTTACAGTGTAGCGGCCTTTACCGCTTATGATATAGTGAATCAGATAATGGTCTCTGATACCGGGGCCCCACTGATACAGGCTATCACAGCTCTGGAAGCCTACGTTATATACGGACAGAGATACAAGCTCTTTTTCTTTTACGATATAGGAATTTTTGTATTTATTGTTCATATTGCCTACCTTTACAACATTTTTACATATTTCTTCTACATTTTATTCTATACAAAAATGAGCAAATGCGCTACAATAAATTTAACAAAAATGAAAAGGAGATATTTATTATGGCAATTTTAGTTACTGGTGGAGCCGGATATATCGGAAGCCACACATGTGTGGAGCTTCTTGATGCAGGCTACGATGTTGTAGTACTTGACAATCTTTCAAATTCATCTGAGAAGTCACTTGACAGAGTTAAGGCTCTTACAGGCAAAGAAGTAAAGTTCTATAAGGGAGATATCCTTGACAGAGACATCTTAAATAAGATTTTTAAGGAAGAAAAGATAGATAGCTGTATTCACTTTGCAGGACTCAAAGCAGTAGGAGAGTCTGTGGCAAAGCCTTGGGAGTACTATAACAATAATATTGCAGGAACACTTACACTTGTTGATGTGATGAGACAGAATGGCTGCAAGAGCATCATTTTCTCTTCATCAGCTACAGTATACGGAGATCCTGCACAGATTCCTATCACAGAGGAGTGTCCAAAGGGACAGTGTACAAACCCATATGGCTGGACAAAGTCTATGCTTGAGCAGATACTTATGGACATCTATAAGGCAGATAATGAGTGGAACGTTATTCTTCTTCGTTACTTCAATCCAATCGGAGCTCATAAGAGTGGTACAATGGGTGAGAATCCAAACGGTATTCCAAACAACCTCATGCCTTACATCACACAGGTGGCAGTAGGCAAGCTCAAAGAGCTTGGAGTATTCGGAGATGACTATGATACTCCTGACGGAACAGGTGTGAGAGATTACATCCATGTAGTTGACCTTGCGGTTGGACATGTCAAGGCTTTAAAGAAGATTGAGGAGAATGCAGGTCTTTGCATCTACAATCTTGGAACAGGACACGGCTACAGCGTGCTTGATATCGTAAAGAATTTCGAGGCTGCAACAGGTGTTAAGATTCCTTATACAATAAAGCCTAGAAGACCTGGCGATATTGCTACATGCTACTGTGACCCATCAAAGGCCAAGAGAGAGCTCGGCTGGGAAGCACAGTATGGTATTAAGGAGATGTGTGCCGACTCATGGAGATGGCAGAAGAACAATCCTAACGGATATGATGATTAATTATGATTAATTTTTAATTAGGCTTATACTTAAATTATTTATGCCTTGGAGCATTCTGTGGTAAACGGAATGCATTCCAAGGCAATTTTACTTTAAGGCAGAAATATATATCATAGTGCGTCCGGTGTCAACAACAATAAAAAAACATCGCATAAATGCGATGCTTTCGGGTTGGGCTGTATTTAATTAA